>Ga0310786_10009867_pt1 | contig 12062 bp, 8 predicted proteins | sample AusTroGonzalo_MG_FD_203881 | JGI IMG/M metagenome (GOLD analysis project Ga0310786, IMG submission 203881) | Bovine rumen microbial communities from tropical cattle in Woodstock, Queensland, Australia - Gonzalo_03 (v2) (version 2) | ecosystem: Host-associated > Mammals > Digestive system >...
CTGCAATGCAAAGCCGCACGAATAAATGCTATGATAGGTTCCGCTAACCCAAAGCGTACCGTTCGGTTTTAGTACACGATGACAGGCGCAAATCCATCTTTTATGAAATTCAAAATCGTCACTAAGGCCATGCGATTTATCCCAGTCGCCTTTATTTACAGATACAACGCAACCATTTTTGCAAGTGATGCCACCATTGGAAAGCATGTATGGCGGATCGGCAAAAATCATATCAAATGTATTTTCTGGAATCTCGGCTAGTTTTTCGAGGCAATCGGCACAATAAATACGATACTGTTTCTTAGTCATAGTTAGTTATAAGTAATTCACGAATTGCATCACGACCGTCTGCCTTGGAATTTATAAGGCGTTTGGCCAAAATACGGTTAATTTTATAATCTTTATAAAGATCGTCAAAGAAAGGGTCATCAATGTAATTTGTCGGGTCTGAATTGCTTAACATTTGTAAAGCCCCCATTTGATGACAAGCATCAAAGACCGATTTCAAGCGCTTTTGTTCTTCGTCATCAAAATCACCAACGGCATATGAATTGAAAGAAGAGGTTTCACGAATTGGGCGATATGGAGGATCATAATAAATAAATGTGTCTGCTTTCACATAATCCGGTGTAACACCAAAATCTGCCTGTATTATTGTTGCGATTTGCAGCGCTTCGGATACATTACGCAGGTTTTCCTCATCCAATATGCGTGGGTTTGTGTATTTGCCCATAGGAACATTGAATTTATTTTTACTGTTAACTCTGAACAAACCATTAAAACATGTTCGGTTCAAGAAGATAGTCAAGGCTGCGCGGCGAACAAAACCGGAACGATACACATTAGCATCAACATCCTTATCAAAATCGTTATATTCGTCACGTCTGGCATAATAATATGCTTTTGTATCGTCGGTGTGCTTGTATTCAGTTTGAATCTTGGTCAATTCGGTAATAAGGCTTTCAACATCACGTTTGATGACATTATATAAAATCACCAGCTCTGGATTGATATCAAACAGAAATGCTTCCTGGATATCGTACCGATTATATATATCAAAGAACACAGCACCGCCACCAACAAATGGTTCAATATAGCGTTTGATACCGTTCATCTTTAATTTTAAGGGGAGTTTTTGTTCAATTTGTTCCAGCAACTGCCCCTTACCGCCGGCCCACTTCAAAACAGGGCGGCATTCTGTATAATCTGGTAATCTAGCTGGTACAGCAATCACATAACATCCTTTCCTTGGTCTTATCTTAGAAGAAAATGCCGGATAAAATCAAGGGGTTTGTTAGAAATTTAATTCCTCATCTGCTATCTTTTGAACGTCTTTTATAGTCATGCTAGCTTGCATATTCAAACTACGTGGTACTTGAATATCAAGAATTTTATCAGCCGTTTCTCGGTTTATATTTAACCAATCGATTATTTTATTGGTATTAACAATAAAAATGGTTTTAATAAAGTCTTTTGTTTTATTGGGAATAAAGAACACAGTGATAGTTTCTGGTCCTTGATTTTTAACTGTTTCTGCATATCGTCTCAAGTCCAACCATATGCTGGTGCCTTTTTTTATTTCTATATTTATCCCGTCACAAATAGCATCAAAGTATCTATTTTCTTTATCTTGCCAATTCAGTTCTCGGCACAGGTCTTGTTCATAAGCACTTTGTCGTTTGACCCATTCGCCAACAAGCTTTTTATTTAATGTTTTTACTATTGTTTCTTTCCAATTATTACGCATTTTATAAAACCTATTTAGCAATAATTCTATCATATAAAGCGAATTTTTGCAATTGTTTGGATGTGTATAATTGTGTGTTGTTTTATTGTTTAATAAAAAAGTGTAGTATGGTAAAAAAACTGAGATTTCTGCTGCTTACGGGCGGTTTTTGTTGGTAAAAAAGTGGTGTGCAACTGACACACCTACTGGCAGTCCGTGTGTCAGTCGTGTGTAATGTGTTGAAAATACTTAAGAATCGTATTTTTGAATAAAAATTACGGGCCGTTTGGTGTGAAAATATGTGATTTTATTTTCAAATATGTGTAAAAATGACCATTTTTTAACGTTTTTGGGCCTTTTATACCGGAACGAGTTGCCGCAGTAAAAGTAAAGAAAAACCGCAGAAATCTGCGGAAATCTTGGCTCGGGCAGCTGGACTCGAACCAGCGACATACGGATTAACAGTCCGTTGTTCTACCGACTGAACTATGCCCGAATAACTGCGCTTATGATATACCTCTTGGTGACGCAAGTCAAGGACTTTCTGAATATTTTACAAAGAAAAATTATCTCACCCAGAATTCTGCGTTTTGAGGCATTTTTTATGTTTGGGATATGTTTTATGTAAATGGCGGTCTGTAGTCAATTTTAATGGTTTCTGTATGGTTCTATATGGGGCCGAAACGAAGAATTAGTGATTTTTTACCTAAAAACACATTGACTTCAATTCCTGTCTTATGGTACTCTCTCTGAAAGGAAAGGTTTCACTGCATGCTTTTGAACAAAAAGAGAGGATTTTACGGGTTATTTTGTGTATCATGCATATTCGTTTCAATGCCGTCATATGCAGAGATTTTGCCTTTGGACGATGCTTTGCGTGCAACATATACAGCATGTGTCGGTATCGATGATGAATTAGCCGATTTGAAAAAAATGGCGGGAATAAACACAGCAGTAACAGCAGTTGGCACAGCCGCTGGTGCCGGTGCAACAGTGGTCGGGATCGTCAAAGAACGAAATGACAGAAAAGCTGATCAAATAAAATTAAAAAAACTTGAAAAAATTGCACAATATCGTATTGAAAATAATATCAAGGACCCCAGTGATGAAGACATTGCGAACTTTGTTGCACATATGACATTGAGTTCCACCAAAGAAACAAATGCTGAAACAGAATTGGAAACCCTGGATCGCCAATCGAAAAAAATGGGAAAGTGGCGCACAGGTTTGTTGGCAGGTAACACTGCAACGAATGTTACGGGTGCAATTATTGCCAGTAACAACAAAGTTGATGATGATTTACAGACACAAATAGATAACTGTAAAAAAGCAGTCGATGAATTACAAAGATCAATGATGCAGGCCCGTTTTGATGGTGAAGACATTTCAGAGGCACAAGGTATAGTTAATGCCTGCAAAGAATATAACTATGTTGACATATCGCCAATCAACAAACGTGCCAAAGGTGCAACTATATCATCGCTTGTTGGTGCTACTACAGGGTTAACTGGAACAGTGACCAGCGCGATAGCAAACAGCGATTCTGTGCGCAATCAAGGCGTCGGTGGCACACGCACAGACAAAGAAAAGAATTTGAACACTGCATCAAATGTTCTTGCCGGTGCGTCTACGGTGGCGTCTGCAACGGCAACGGTGTTTAATGCAACACAAATCAAGGCGATTAAAGATGTGGCAAGCGTTGCATCAAAATGCACAGGGGTATTAAAGTGATAAAAAAACTATTGTTAGTTTTATCGTTTGCAGCATTGTTTATAAAACCGGTTTTTTCGGATGTTAATACGTTTGCTCCTATGTTGCGCATATTTATACATCATGAGATTATAGAATATTGTATTGGTCAGTATATTAATTCAGAATATCAACAATCGGTCGCAACGGAATATGAAAAACGTATGGATGCGAAAGATGGTTCTGTGACAAATGATGATCTTAATAGTTTGTGCACAATCGGGCATTTAGATGGCACAGAGTGTTCTGAGTTTAAACGCGCTTTGATGCCGTTTTATCGAGAAGCGTGTGGTAAAGATAGTGGAAAGTCAAATACATATTGTATTGATAAAATATTTTCTGGTGCGAATCTTAGATTAGTAGAGGCGATAGGTTTGGCCAAAGAATACGCCAAAATCAAAGATAATCGTGAAATAGTATGTTCAACCAGTGTCAGAAAAAAAGGGGTGTTAGATTCAGATGATTATGTAAAATGTCGGACGGCTGATGGAAAACATTTTTACGAATTCAAATTTGATGGCACGGAAGAAACGAACGATGCAAATATTTATACTTCGTTGCACAAGATGATATGTAAAATACACAATCTTGAATATAAGCGTTCGAATACCCGGCCTTCAGAAGAATTGACTTTGACATATTGGATACCAGAAATGTGTGATACAACAGATATTAACAAGTGCAATCAAGTAAACAAATCTTTGGAACGTTTTTCGCACAATGCATCAATTGGTGAAATGGAGTGGGCAAATGGTATGATGACCACAAAATATCGTGGGTGTCTTATAACTTTTCGTGTTTCAGATGATTCGCAATTACGTACAGCATATGGCATAGATAATACTGTTTTTAAAGACGTTCAATATGTTGCAGGTAAAGAGTTAGAAATCAAAATAAAGAATTACGTAAAACCGTACGTTGAAAAAAGTGGTGAACAATTAACTTCTTTTTATTGTGCTAATTCAACCAGGGAAATAGTTGATGGTTTGATTACTCGAAATGATATTTTGACGTGTTATATAAACGGAAAACCAATAGATTTTCTGTTTAATGATTTGTCGGAAAGCAAAGAATATGCCAAAAATGCAGGTTTGTCTCGTATAGCGTGTGCGCAATTGGGCGGAAATACAGATGAAAAAATGTGTCGTGGGCTTGAAGAATCTGAATGTACAGATTTAGGATTAAAACTTCAACAACAGGGATTAAAAGGAACTAACTATTTGGCGGAAAAGGGTGGTTGTGTTTTAATAGATGCCGCGGTTGAACGTGCTGCGAATTTGTTAAATGAAATAGCTGTTGGTGTTGTTGTTACTGTTGTCACTGGACCATTTGGTGCGATTCCAGTAATTGTTTCTGTTATTGGGGATTTGGCTTTTGAAGCGGTGCAAAATTGGTTGGATGGCATACCATACAAAGATTTCAAAGATTTTATCAAAGAAACAGATGATTGTATGAACATGTCGGATGATGATATCGTTGGTGACGATTCGATTTCAGATGTAAAAAAATATTGTCTTGGCGATGTTCTTAATAGATATTATAAGTTAATGAGCACAGAAGTAGATGCACTGGCACCAGATGTTGAGAAACAACTTAATTATAAAATGCAGGAAATTGTCGACATTGTGGGGGACGATTCTATTGTTTATATAAATACATCATACATACCTATCGGGAAAAGTGTACGCAATTATAGTCAGTTTGCTTTGTTTGGTTTTCTTATGATATTTAATCCAGAACAATGGGGCACAAAATCGTCGCGCATGATTAAAAATTTTACCAAATTACAATTAAAAGCAAGCAAGCATTTTGGTACATATCTTAACGATTTTATAAAACGTGGCGAACAGTGGTATTTGCCACCTAATAGATTGAACGCATCCGAATGGGCAGAGCTTAATAAGTATTTGGAACCATATGGTGTAGAAATGATAGATTATGTACATAAAGGTAGTGCATGTAAAAAGTTTTTCTTCATAAGAAACGTAACTGATGAATCAACGATTTTTTCAAAGGTGTATGATAATATGCCCAGGGAAATTTTAGAAGCAAAAATGAATTGGGTAAACAATTATATTGAACAACACGGTCCTACAAGCAAGAACGTTATTGAAGCATTAGACAAAGTTGGTGCCTTTAATATTGAACGAGCGAAACAAATGGCGGACGATATCGCTGATGAAATTACACGTCGCTTGGCTGTTCGGCCAGATATCTTTGATAAAGCGCGTGAATGGAATAAGTTAGGTTCTGAGGCTCGAAAACAACTTGTCCTAGAATTACAAGACATTATAACAACAACACGTCGTCCACATCTTGGCAACACAATAATTAATACAGAATTGCGAGGGGCGGATGCGGGATCTCACTGGTTTGATTTTGAAAGACATTATTTTGATTATAACTTAACAGAAAATTTTAAAGAGGTTTTTAATACGATAATTCATGAAAACACACATTCTTTTCAAACCATGTACAAATCTTCAATTCCAAAAGAGTTTCTCGACTTTGCTCGTGGGTCTTATGTGTCCCCAGAGACAGATTACAGGTTATATAGAAAGACATTACTTGAACAAGAGGCTTTTTTTGTTGGTGACAGAGCCTCTGAACAGGTTCTTAAAAATTTTGGTTTTTAATCAATGGTTATGATTTTTGCTTAAATTATTCGTTTATATCCCGTTTGTATAAAACGGTTATAGTGCCACATATAATCGTATGTGGAATATAGGTTGTGATTCCCTATAAAAAAAAGAATAAAAAAACATTTGCATTAAAAAATAAAAATTTGCTATGGCCCCGAACCAAATTGGTATTTGGTTCGGGGCCATAGCAAGCCCAACAAGCGCGGTGCAAAAAAGCACTGTAATCTGGTGATTTTGGTGCTTTCTTGTACTATCACCAACCCCGACGACAGGGATATTCAAGGTTGGGGGATCGTGTGTCATAAAACAGGGACATCCCCGAAAACCACGGAATCATTCGCTTGTTGATTTGCTAAATCCCCCGACCGCCGATTTTGATGGCGGTTTTTGGTTGTTTTTGGTGTTTGTACAATCCGATTTCATGGGCCGAAAATAATCAAAAAAAAGCCAAAGCAAAGGAAAAAACAAAAGGAAACCACGGGGGAAAATCCAATGATAGGTGCGATAAAACGAAAAGGGTTTTCTTTGCAAGAAAAAGAACGCCCAAGGTTCCCCCCTTGGGCGTTTTGTGTTTTCCAGAACAAAAACACAAAGGTGTTATTTGATGATCGCTTTGTGTTTTTCGACAAAGGCCATCATTTTGGCTCTGTGTTGTTTGCGTTTTTCCAAAATTTGACGCAATTCTTGGTCTAATTCGGCGTCTTGTGCAATTAACGCTTCACCTTCTTTGATTTCTGCCGTTGTTGCGTTGAATGCTTTTGTAGTATCAACAACAACCAAATTTGCCGCAGTTTGTTCTGGTAATAATTCTGCAAGCACCAACGGGTCAGAAACCGCGTCAACTTCTTGTTTTTTCGCTTTATAATTTTTCTGAGCCTCAATCACGTTTTTCAAATCTGATTCTTTTTGTGGGATCAAATAGGACAAAACTGTTTGAACACCTTTGATACCGACCAATCCCAAATGTTTTTTGTCAGATTTTTTAACGTCTTCGACTTTTGCCGCTGGCTTTTCATCGATGTTTTCGATATTTTCAGCACTTTCGATAACTTCGATTTTGTTGTCACGCGCCGCTGGTTTTACATCGACAACTTCGGCTTTGCCGTTATGGGCAGCAATAGTCGCTCTGCGTTTTTCTTTTTTGTCAGTTGGCAAACTGATGCTTTCGATCAAGAATGCATATGCTGGAAAATATTCAGCACGCAATTTTGATGGATTTCCTCTGGTTTCACCAACAACGAACCATTCTTTGAATTCTTTTTCGGCCTTTGTGCCTTTGATGCGTTTTACAATAGTGGACTTTTTATGCGCCAAATATGGAACAGTTATGCCGAAAAGGGCAGCCAAATCTTCTTGGCTTAACAATTCGCCACGTCTATATTCGTTTATTGGGTATTTTTCCAACAATTTTTCCCATTTGATGGATTTTGTTGTCACGATTTTATTTTCGTTTTCTTCAATAGCCCTGGACCATTGTTCCAACTGAGAATACGCCAAATCCCAATTATCTGCAACAAACGAAGTTATTGCCAACGATTGAAGCAACACAGGGTTTGATATATTTTCAGTGTTTTCTGTATGTCTTTCAATATTTGGTTTAGATAATTTTTTTGCCACATTTAACGCTTCTTTTAAATATTTAAGATCGCGTATTTCTTCTACAAAGGCGTATGGATGCTTTTGACGCAATATAAACAACAGCGCATGCAACGCATATGGCACTTTATAGGTTGGCTTCCAGTGACCATCGATAATGATTTCACCTTTGATCATATTTAATATGTCGCCCTTAGAATTTTGTGTCATAGCGACCGCGTCATGAACAGATTGTTTCATAACGACACCGTATAGTTTATCAATACGGGCTATGTGTTTTTGAACCGGGCTTTGTTCTTGAACTGTTTGTTTTTTCTTAGCCATTTAAGACTCCTTTGTTTTTTTGTTCTGTACGCCATATTTATAATACATAAAAATGATTTGTCAAGTATTTTTATGAAAAAAACTATATTTTTTTTCAATTTTTTGTTTTTTTATAAAAATTCGGTGTGAAATAGGGGAAAAATCGGCGTGCGGCCGATTGAAATTTTTGGTCGGGGCGACAGGAATCGAACCTGCGACCCCTTGCACCCCATGCAAGTACTCTACCAGGCTGAGCTACGCCCCGACATCGCCCGATATAATATCGCAGTATTCACAAAAACACAAATATTTTTTTAAGAATAGGGCGCGCCCAGAAGGATTCGCTCGTCCGTCGCATAAAAAATGCGACGCTACTGCGCGGCATTCGTTAGCGTTCGAACTTCGTTGGCGCTTGTTCTCACTTACTCATTGTCGAACCCTTCGTTGCTGCGCAACTATGGTCGGGTTCTCATCCTTTGGTTGCACCAGACAAATTAAAAACCGGCAAAAGCCGGTTTTGAATCTGTGGCGCGCCCAGAAGGATTCGAACCCTCAACCTTCTGATCCGTAGTCAGATGCTCTATCCAATTGAGCCATGGGCGCAACGGTGTATATTCTATATCATTTTATTGCGATTGCAAGAAAAAATATTCGTTATTTTATCTTTTGGTTTTTATCGTAATACATTTGATTAAAATGTTTGCGACATACAGATTTATACTGTGATGCGCCGACTTCGACTTGGGTTCCGTCACGAACAACTTCGCCAGATGCGTCAAATCGCAAATGGTGCGACGCCATCTCTGTGCAACAGGGCATTTCGCAAACTGTTTCCAGACAATGCAATTCATCCGCCAATGCGAATAATTTCGCCGCCGCAGGGAACAAATTGCCGTTGCTGTCCACTTTCAAACCATAACAAAATATAGTTATGTTTGATGAATCTGCGATTTTTACCAATTTATCAATATCGTGTGGCCTAAAAAATTGGACTTCGTCAACCAATAAAAATTGCGTCCCGGGTTTTGGTTCCCAAAAATCCAGACTTTTCAGAACGGTCGCAGCTGTTTTTACACCTACGCGCGATACAATTTCGGTTGTTGAATCACGATTATCCTTTTGTGGTTTGATTGCTTCCCATTTATTACCAGTGCGTGAAAAATTGTATGCATTAATACCTAAAACCGCCGATTTAGATGACGCCATGACGCCATAATAAAAATGAAGTTTTGCCATTTTAACTTTCCTTTTGTTTATAAAACTTTACATCGAAACTGCCGTTGTTTATCGGAACAATGGACATTATGCGTGGGCTGATTACGCTTTGGGTTGCCCATTGTTGAAATTTGCCTTTTAATATGCCACTGGCGCCCGTTATAACGGTTGCCCTGCGTGTGGTTGATGCGGCAACATGCACCAGCATATCCCATGCTTCTTGTTCAGTATGATTATGAAAGTCCAAGATAACATGTTCTGGTGTTGGCATATCTGGTTTTGGAATTCGCGTTGATAGATGTAAACTTTGGCGCACAGATTTTTTTGTTGCATTATCGTCTGGAATAAATTCCATACCGATCATATTTGCAATATCTGCGTCGTTCAATTGTTTCATATTATTCAGCCAACGCACCAACCGACATAGTGATACGACGTATGCCAGAACTGATGGATTTTTCTTTGTTAATGCGGGCCTTGATAATTTCGCCAGTGTGGTAAATATGTGTTCCACCACACAATTCACATGACACATCACCCGCAGTAATCACACGCACGCGGTCGCCATATTTTTCGCCAAATAATGCCATCGCACCACGTTTTTTTGCAGATTCAATATCCATTTCTTCGTGTGCAACCGGCATGTCGGCCGCAATCCATTTGTTGACCAAATCTTCAACCGCCTGTTTTTCGTCCGCTGTTAATGCGCGCCCAAATGAAAAATCAAAACGCACAGAATCAGGTGCAACCTTGGACCCGCGTTGTTCAACATCTTCATTTAATACCGTGCGCAACGCCGCTTGTAATAAATGGGTCGCAGTATGTGCGCGTGCCGTTTGTTGACGAATGTTTTGATTTATTTCGGGCATAATTTCATCACCAACCGCGATCGGTGCAACCAATGTCCCTTTGTGGACGACAATGTTGCCAGCGCGATTTGTTTCGGTGACATTCATAACAATTTCGCCATTGCGTGTGAAGGTGCCAGTGTCGCCAACTTGGCCGCCCTGGGTGCCATAGAACGGTGTATGATCTAATGCGATTTCAACCATGTCGCCCGCATCGGCAGATTTTACGAATTCTTCGCCGCGTAATATAGATAACACCTGGGCCGTTTTTTCGGTTTTTGTGTCATATTTTTCAATATCAATCGTGTCCGGCAATTCGTTCTGGGATTCCCATAGCAGTTTTGTCCCACGTGTATCCGCGCGTGAGCGTTCTTTTTGTTCGTTCATACATTTTTCAAACGCTTCGACATCAACGCTGATGTTTTTGTCGCGCAAAATCATTTGTGTTAAATCCAATGGGAATCCGTATGTATCAAACAGTTTGAATGCGATGTCGCCCGGCAAAGTGGCATTATTGATTTTTGGTAATTCGCTTTCCAATAACTTCATACCATTTTGCAACATGTCTGCAAACGAATTTTCTTCGTTTTTAATAATTTCAACAACGTGTTGTTGCTGTTGTTTTAATTCGGGATATGTATCACCCATTTCGGTAACCAATGCCGGATATAGCGCGGATAACAATGCTCCACGATGCCCCAACATTTGACCATGACGCATCGCACGACGTAAAATACGACGAATTACATAGCCACGGTCAGCATTGCTGGGGATAACACCATCAGCAATCGCAAATCCCACAGAACGTAAGTGGTCGGTAATGATTTTGAAACTGGATTTGTTTTCATCTGTTTCTTTAACCCCGGTTAAATCAGAAACTGCACGTTTTAAATTCATAAATAAATCTGTATCATAATTGTCCGTTTTGTTTTGCAAAATCGCGGCCCAACGTTCCAGTCCAGCGCCCGTATCAATATTGCGTTTTGGCAATGGGGTTAAAACACCATTTGCGTCACGGTCATATTGCATAAATACGTCGTTCCATAATTCTACATATCTGCCACCATTGTCATCAGGTGACCCCGGCAATCCTCCCGGAATATCGGCGCCTAAATCATAATGCATTTCTGTACATGGTCCGCATGGGCCCGTGTCACCCGCCGACCACCAATTGTCTTTGTCCAAACGTATAGCGTCTTTGCCAGAAACTTTTTTCCAAATTTGAGTGGCTTCGTCATCAGATATATGTGTTGTGACAACAATTCTGTTTGGATCAAATCCGATAACATTGGTCAATAAATCCCACGACATAGTGATTGCTTCTTCTTTGAAATAATCACCAAAAGACCAACTGCCCAACATTTCAAAGAACGTATGATGACTGCCGTCGAAACCGACGTCTTCTAAATCGTTGTGTTTTCCACCTGCACGAATACATTTTTGAACATTTGCGACACGTGGTGATATTGGTTGTTCAACACCCTGGAAAATACCTTTCCATTGGACCATGCCTGCCACAGTAAATAATAGTGTCGGATCATTTGGTATCAGCGACGCAGACGGCACGATTTTATGCCCATGTTTTTCAAAATAATCTAAAAAAACCTTTCGTATATCATTGTATGTCATCATTAAATCCTTGTTTGTTTCTACAAATAATAAAATTAAAGTTAATAATATTCAATCATAAAATTGCAAAAGGTATATATTTTGTGATATAATGTATTTAACTCAAAGGAGAAAAATACACACCGTGAATAAAAAACCAGGTTTGCTTGTTGCTGTATCTGTTTTAGCGCTGATTATATTGGCGACGGCATTTGATATGAATTTTGGTGGTGATGCGGCGGTTAAATTGCGCGAAGGTGTTAATCCAGATAGTGTTTTATATATATGTCCTGTGGCAGAAAGTGCATGGGATTCTATTGCCCAGGCGATGTCGATTGGTCGTAAACATATATATATGGGATTCGCGTTTGCCGG
>Ga0310786_10009868_pt1 | contig 12062 bp, 11 predicted proteins | sample AusTroGonzalo_MG_FD_203881 | JGI IMG/M metagenome (GOLD analysis project Ga0310786, IMG submission 203881) | Bovine rumen microbial communities from tropical cattle in Woodstock, Queensland, Australia - Gonzalo_03 (v2) (version 2) | ecosystem: Host-associated > Mammals > Digestive system >...
TACAAGGTCTCCGGCGGTCTGCACGGCGTGGGCGTCAGCTGCGTGAATGCGTTGAGCGACCACATGATTGTCAACGTCTACCGCGACGGCAAAGTCTACCAGCAAGAATACAGCAAGGGCAAGCCCCTCTACGCTGTCAAGGAAGTGGGCACCACCGACAAGCGCGGTACCAAGATCACCTTCCACCCCGACGGCACCATCTTCACCGTCACCGAGTACAAGTACGACACCTTGCTCGAGCGCATGCGCGAGTTGGCCTACCTGAACAAAGGCATCACCATCGACATAGCGGACCTGCGCCCAGCCGCCACTAGTGAAACTAGTTCAACTAGTGAAACTAGTCCCACTAGACATGACCACTTCTTCAGCGAGAAGGGCCTGCGCGACTTCATCGGCTACCTCGACGAGAACCGCGAGAAGCTGATGCCCGAGGCCATCTATATCGAGGGCGAGCGCAAAGGCATCCCCATCGAGATCGCCATGCAGTACAACACCGGCTACAGCGAGAACCTGCACAGCTATGTGAACAATATCAACACCCACGAGGGCGGCACCCACCTGGCCGGCTTCCGCAGCGGCTTGACCCGCACGCTGAAGAACTACGCCGACCGCAGCGGCTTGTTGCAGAAAGCCAAGGTAGAGATTACCGGCGACGACTTCCGCGAGGGCCTCACGGCCATCATCAGCGTCAAGGTCGCCGAGCCGCAGTTCGAAGGCCAGACCAAGACCAAGCTCGGCAACGCCGAGGTGCGCGGCGCCGTCGACGACGCCGTCAGCGAGATGCTGGAGAACTACCTCGAGGAGCATCCCAACGAGGCCCACACCATCGTGGACAAGGTCATCCTGGCCGCCCGCGCCCGTCAGGCCGCCCGCAAAGCCCGCGAGATGGTGCAGCGCAGCAATGTCTTCAGCAGCGCCGGCATGCCCGGCAAGCTGGCCGACTGCCAGAGCAACGACCCCGCCGAATGCGAGATCTTCTTCGTCGAGGGTGACTCGGCAGGCGGCAGCGCCAAGCAGGGCCGCGACCGTCGCTTCCAGGCCATCCTGCCGCTGCGCGGTAAGATCCTCAACGTGGAGAAAGTGATGCGCCACCGCGCCTTCGAGAGCGAGGCCATCCGCGACATCTACACCGCCCTGGGCGTCACCGTGGGCACCCCCGAGGACCCGCAGGCACTCAACCTCAGCAAGCTGCGCTACCACAAAGTCATCATCATGACCGATGCCGATGTCGACGGCGCCCATATCGACACCCTCATGCTCACCTTCTTCTTCCGCTATATGCCCGAGCTCATCGAGAACGGCTATGTCTACCTGGCCACTCCCCCGCTCTACCTCGTCAAGAAAGGCAACAAGCAGGTCTACTGCTGGACCGAGGACGACCGCGAGCGCGCCCTGCTGGAATTCGGCGACAAGGGCATCCACGTGCAGCGCTACAAAGGTCTGGGTGAGATGAACAGCGACCAGCTGCGCGACACCACCATGGACCCCGAAGGACGCCAGCTGCGTCAGGTGACCATCGACAACGCCGCCAGCGCCGACCGCATCTTCTCGCTCCTTATGGGCGACGACGTGCCGCCCCGCCGCGCCTTCATCGAAGCCAACGCCACCTACGCCAATATCGACGCGTAATCCTCCTGCTCGCTACGCTCGCGAAATCTTGTAAATCTCGTAGATTATTGCTGACGCAACACTGCGAGCGAAGCGAGCAGGAAATTTACAAGATTTACCAGATTTCTGCCCCGCAAGGGGCAAGGAGAAAAAAAATAAACAGAGATACAATGGACAAACGTAATCTTTTACTGATAAGCAACAGCACCATGCGTGGCGAGGCTTACCTCGGCTGGTGCAAGGACATGATTGCCGACTTCTGCCGTCGGCACAACGTGAAAAAGGTGCTCTTCGTGCCCTATGCCGGCGTGAGCCTCGCCGAAGGCGGCCTCACCAAGAGCTACGACGCCTACGAGAAGAAAGTGGCCGCCGTATATGCCGAGTTCGGCGTGAAACTCACCAGCGTGCACCACAAGGCGCTGCCCATCAACGCCGTCTACGACACCGACTGCGTGGCCGTCGGCGGTGGCAACACCTTCCACCTCGTCCGCGAGCTGCAGCGCACGGGCCTCATGCAGGCCATCCGCCAGCGCGCCTTCGACGGCATGCCCTACATGGGCTGGAGCGCCGGCAGCAACGTGGCAGGCCCCACCCTCTGCACCACCAACGACATGCCCATCGTCATGCCCGCCAGCTTCGACTGCATGGGTCTGGTGCCCTTCCAGATCAACCCGCACTACACCGACTTCTTCGACCCGAAGCATGGCGGCGAGACCCGCGACGACCGTCTGAAAGAGTACATCATGGTGAACCCCAAGGCCACCGTCGCCGCCATCCGCGAAGCCACGGCCCTGCTGCTCGAAAACGGCAAGCTCTCCCTCGTTGGCAAGCCCACCCTTTCGAAGGAGCGAGAGCAAAGCAAGCGTGCTTGCTCTGCCGAGCCGAAGAAAGGCGGCACGGAGTGCAACAAGATGAAAGTCTTCAAGACCAAGATGGAGAACACCAAAGAGTACGGCCTCCGCAGCAACATCGACTTCCTGCTGAAAGCATAGGTCTCCTGCTCGCTGCGCGAGCGAAATCTTGTATTAGCCGTGGGGCCATCACCCACGGCTTGTTTATACCAATGGACAGAAAGACCTTCGAACAGCAGAAAGCCTATGCCGGGGAGCGTATCCCTTCGATGAAGCGGCGCTGCGTCGACCACGACTACAAGGAGCGGCGTATGTACATGGTGACGCTCGTCGTGGAGGGTCGCAGAAAACTCTTCGGCGAAGTGCGTGGCCGCAGCGACGCGCCCAAAGGAAGCGAGGATGCCCCACGGATGGAGCTTTCTGCCTTGGGAGAAGCCGTACAACGATGCTGGCAGGAGATACCCCAGTACCACCCCGAAGTCAGCCTGCTGGCGCTACAGTTGATGCCCGACCACCTGCACGGCATCCTCTTTGTGAGGAAGAAGATGGAAGAACATCTTGGCACTGTTATAAAAGGCTTCAAGACTGGCTGCAACAAGGAGTACCGACGACTGGTAGGGTATGTTGCGACAACGTCGCAACACACACAACAGGCACGCCACACCGGCCACGAGCAGGGCCTTCTCTTCGAACGAGGCTATAACGACCGCATCCTGCTGCAGGACGGCCAGCTGCAACGCTGGATAGACTACCTGGCCGACAACCCGCGCCGACTCCTCGCCAAGCACGAACATCCCGACCTCTTCCGTGTGCAGTTCGGCTTGGAATATGCCGGGCTTTCCTTTGCCGCCATCGGCAACCGATTCCTGCTCGACCGCCCGACGAAGCAACAGGTGCAGTGTTCTCGCAGCCTCACCAAAGAGCAAATACAAACTACCATAGAGCATTACTTAACGCTGGCTCGCCAAGGAGCCGTGTTAGTGTCGCCCGCCATCAGCGAAGGTGAGAAAGCCGTCATGCGGGCGGCATTGGAGGCACATCTACCACTCATCTTTCTCTCTGCCAACAGCTTCACCTCCTTCACCAAACCCGGCGGCACCTTCATCGAGGCCTGCTCCCGCGGCGACCTCCTGATCCTCGCCCCTTGGAGCGACCGTACCACCACCCAACCCCTCACCCGCGCCGAATGCCTCGCCCTCAACGCGAAAAAAGTCGGGCAACTTCTTACAAAAAGTTGCCCGACTTTCTAAATAATCTTGCTCAACTTTCATAGTAAAAGTTGCCCAACTTTCTCTCGAAAGTCGAGCAACTTTTCACAGTGAGTTGGTTTACTAATATAGCATGCTGATTAAAGCACTGTTCTGCCTATCACACCACTGATATCTTGCTTCATCGTACTTAGCAGTTGTGTGTCATAGCCTCTAATCCATACTCCACCTTGGTTAAATTCAGCCTCCGTCTTAATGTCAAGTTTTGTGCGGTCGCTGTTAAATTTGAATGACACGCGAGTGCGGTATCTGTTGATGTATGCACCATTTGCATTCCATGTGTATATCCAGTTTGTACGTCCATATCCTCCTTCCTTTGATATCATATCCATTTCAAAACGTTTGGCAACAACATCAAGAAGTTCATTGAATGCTTTATCATAACTTAAATCTTCACGAAGCATAATAGAGCTCCATGTGCCACCATCTACTGCTTTTACAAAACTCGAAGGTCCTTTCATTGCGCCGCAGGAAGTCATAACAAATGCCATACAGCTCATTACAATAAGAAGTGTTTTCTTCATTTTAATTGTTGCCCGTTATATACCATCGGCACGTCGGTTTTGATTTAATAACATGTTATTGTAGTTCCGATAATGGATGCACATAAAAAGAGCGTGGAACCTTTCGCTTTCATCGGACGTCTTGAGGTCTTGGACTACCTAAATCTCCCAATTACAACGTATAAGCCCACGCTAAACAGCGGGAGCGCCGTCGCTACATTCTGGGAGATTGTTTGAAAGTGTCCAAGTTTCAAGACATCCAGATAAGCTACTTCGCTTTTTCCTATTCTATAATGTGCATACTAATTCTATGCGCTATGCTTCATTGGCAAATATATTCGTTAATACTCCTTTGAAATCAAGTGCAAAGGTACAAACTTTTTTTGATATGGCAAAATTTTTGTATCTTTGCATTTCAAAATCATTACGACTATGACGAAATATATCGGAGCGCATGTGAGCGCATCGGGCGGCGTGGGAAACGCCATACTGAACGCGGAGGCCATCGGGGCCAACGCCTTTGCTCTGTTTACACGTAACCAGCGCAGCTGGGTGAGCAAACCTCTGCCGCAACTGGAGATCGACGGCTTCAAGGCGCTGCTCGTCGACCGCGGTTTTGCACCCGAGATGGTGTTGCCGCACGACAGCTACCTCATCAACCTCGGCTCGCCCGACGAGGAGACACTGCAAAAGAGCCGTGCGGCCTTTCTCGACGAGATGCAGCGCGCCCAGCAGCTAGGGCTGCAGCTGATGAACTTCCACCCCGGCAGCCACCTGAACAAGATAAGCGATGAGGAGTGCCTCGACCAGATAGCCAGAGAGGTGAACGCCGCGCTGGCACAGACCGAGGGCGTGACGGCGGTGATAGAGAACACCGCCGGACAGGGCACCAACCTCGGCTGGAAGTTCGAGCATATCGCCCGTATCATCGAGGGCATCGACGACAAAAGTCGCGTGGGCGTCTGCATCGACACCTGCCACACGCTGGCGGCGGGCTACGACCTGAGCACCGAGATGGGCTACCAGTTCTGCTTCGAGGAGTTCGAGCGCCTCGTGGGCTTCAAATACCTCCGCGCCATCCACCTCAACGACAGCAAGAAGGGAGCGGCCTCCCATGTGGACCGTCACGAGGTGCTGGGCGAAGGCTACTTAGGAAAAGCCTTCTTCCCTCGCTTCATGCACGACGAGCGTTTCGACAACATGCCCATCATCCTCGAGACCCCCGACCCCACCCGCTGGGCGGAAGAGATCCGCTGGCTACGCTCATTATAACGCCTAGCCGCTGCGCGGCAGAAATCTTGTAAATCTAGTAAATTTTACTGACGCATCCATTCCCGCGCAGCGGAATAATTTACAAGATTTACTAGATTTCGCGAGCGAAGCGAGCAGGAGAACCAAGAATTAAGATATACAGACACATGAGACTACACGAAGATACCCTGCCGTTCCTGCAGGAACTGACCGTGAACAACAACCGGCCGTGGTTCAACGACCACAAAGACCGCTGGATAGCCATCAAGGAGCAGTTCGAGGTTTTTACCCAGGGCCTTATCGACGAGATGGTCAAGTATGACGACACGCTGGTGGGGCTGACGCCGAAGAACAGCGTCTACCGCATCTACCGCGACACACGCTTCTCCGCCGACAAGACACCCTACAAGACCCACATCGCCTGCTTCCTCAGCAGCTGGGGACCCAAGAACAGCGGTGTGCCGGGTTATTACTTCCAGCTGGGCACCGAGGAGGCCTACGGCCTGAAGGGCACCTGCAACCTCGGCGGCGGCATCTTCATGCCCACACCAGAAGCATTGAACGCCATCCGCCAGGAGATATTCTACTGCACCGACGAGTTCCTCGCTATCATGAACGAGAAAAACTACAAGAAATACTTCGGCACGGAGTTCTTCACCATGAAGAAGCTGCAGCGTGTCCCCAAGGGCTACCCTGCCGACTGGCAATATTCCGACCTTCTGAAATACAAAGACTACTGCACCAGCCACACCATGCCGGACAAATTCATCGGCAGCGACAAGCTTTTCGACGAAGTGCTGAAGGTGTGGAAAGCCAGCGTGCCGCTGAACCGCTTCGTGCAGCGGGCGATGGAGGATTTACGTCAACGTTAATGGCCGTGAATTAACTCGTTAATTGTCGTAAATAATTTCTGATAATTAACGGAACAATTCACGTTGCTCTAAGAATAGATTTATGTACCTGCGGGACGCGGAAGCTCTCGCAGGCTTTTTGTATGCTCTTGCGGCGTACCCAGTCGGGCAGCGTCGAGATGACGGGCAGCGTGGCCTCCCATTGCTTGGCGAGGGCGGTGGCGAAGTACCAGGCTTGCATCATACGGATATAGTACTCCTCGCGGCTGATGGCGGCGACCCACTGCAGCTGCTCGGGTCGGAAATCGGCATCGAGATAATAGCGCATCAGTGTGCCGATACCAAAGCGGACGGTGTACTCGTGCTCCGCCGCCATCCAGAGCTCGATACGCGGCAGCAGCTCCGCTTTATGGCGTGCGAAGACACGGGGGGCCAGCGAGTCGCACACCGCCCAGTTGTCTACATAAGGAAGAAACCTTTCCGTTTCCTCAACGACAGTCTCGTATTTCTTGCCGCCACACAACAGGTAGGCATGTAACATATTCTCCTCGTGATATCGGTGCGGCAAAGCGGAAAGAAAAAACTCCGCGCTGTCTTTCATCTCTTTGGCGAGCGCACGGAGCTGTGGAGAACGCACACCGATAAAGCGGTCGGGTTCCACGGTAGGTATCAACTTCGCCGAGAAGGTTGCATATTTCTCATCGCGTAGGGAGAATAGTTTTTCTTGCAGCGTCATTTTCTTGTATTTTAATCAGTAGTGTGCCGTCGGCTCGAGCGACAACGAAAAGACCTATCAGATTATTTCTTTTCGTTCTGATTGAGCTTAATCTGATCGAGTATTTTCTTCCGCGTGTGCTTCACGCCTGTACCTAGTTCGGAGGGTTCCATCAGCAGGAGGCTTTGACGCAGTTCCTCATTCAGTTCGGGGTAGTGGCGGCACTGCTGATAGGCCAGCTTCATGCACAGTGCTTTGACGCCGTAGGGTTCGTCGGGGAGCAGCATGTGTTCCAGACAGAAGTCCAGCAGGTCGGTACGCACGTCGTCTATCCCCCACTCCAGCCGTTGCAACAGCACCATCGAGAGCCTTCGCAGCGGCACCTCGGGCGTGCTGACGGCCAGCCGCACCAGCGCCTCGCGGTGCTCGTCGATGTATTTGTTGTCTGCCTCGGGCAGGTGCGTCAACGTCCATGCGGCATTGGATGCCGTCTTCCCCTCGCCGCACAACATGGCAGAGAAAAGCCCATCGCGACAGGCTTTGTCGCGGTGGGCTTCCTGGGCCATTGCCTTGATATCGTCTATATGCAGACTACTCATCTTTGTAGCCGGCAGCGATGCGGGCGCGTTTGCGCTCAATCTCGTCGAGGATAATCTTGCGGATGCGGAGGTTCGACGGGGTAATCTCGAGGTATTCGTCCTCGCGGATATACTCCATGGCCTCCTCGAGGCTCATCTTAATGGCGGGAGCGCAGGTGCTCTTGTCGTCGGCGCTCTTGGAGCGCATATTGGTGAGGTTCTTGGCCGTCACCACGTTGATGACGATGTCGTTACCGGGGCGCAGGCTCTCGCCGATGACCTCGCCGGCATACACCATGTCGCCCGGCTCGATGAAGAAGGGGCCGCGGTCCTGCAGCTTGCTGATGCTGTAGGCCGTCGCCTCGCCGGTCTCCTTGGCGATGAGGGCGCCGTATTTGTGGTCGTCCATGTCGCCCTTCCAGGGTTGGAACTCGAGGAAGCGGTGGGCGATGATGGCCTCGCCGTTGGTGGCGGTGAGGAGGGTGTTGCGCAGTCCGATGATGCCGCGGCTGGGGATGGTGAAGTCGAGCTGCACACGGTCGCCCTTGGTGTCGATGGTGCCCACCTCGCCCTTGCGGCGGGTGACCACGTCGATGACCTTCGAGCTGAACTCCTCGGGCACCAGCACTGTGAGTTGTTCGATAGGCTCGCACTTCTGTCCGTCGATTTCGCGGATGATGACCTTGGGCTGACCCACCTGGAGCTCGTAGCCCTCGCGGCGCATGGTCTCGATCAGCACGCTGAGGTGCATGATGCCGCGGCCGTAGACGAGCAGCTGGTCGGGCGAACCGGTCTCCTCGATGCGCATGGCCAGGTTCTTCTCCAGCTCGGCATAGAGGCGGTCGCGCAGGTGGCGGCTGGTGACATACTTGCCTTCCTTACCGAAGAAAGGCGAGTTGTTGATGGTGAAGAGCATGGACATCGTGGGCTCGTCGACCTTGATGGGAGGCAGTGCCTCGGGGTGCTCGGCGTCACAGATGGTGTCGCCGATTTCGAAAGCCACGTTCTTGTCGAGCTCCATCAGCACGGCACAGATCTCGCCAGCCTCGATGATATTTTTGGTACGCTCCTTGCCCAGGCCCTCGAAGGTGTAGAGTTCCTTGATCTTGGTTTTCACCATCGAGCCGTCGCGTTTGGCGAGGGTGACGGCCTGACCGGCCTGGAGGGTGCCGCGATGCAGACGGCCCACGGCGATGCGGCCGAGGTAGCTCGAATAGTCGAGACTCGAAATCATCATCTGCGTGGTGCCCTCGTCGGTCTTCGGCTCGGGGATGTACTTGATGATGAGGTCCATCAGGTAGCTGATGTCCTCGGTGGGGGTGTTGTAGTCCTCACCCATCCAGCCCTGCTTGGCGCTGCCGTAGGCGGTGGGGAACTCCAGCTGGTCGTTGTTGGCGCCGAGGTTGAACATGAGGTCAAAGACGGCTTCCTGAGTCAACTCGGGGTCGCAGTTGGGCTTGTCCACCTTGTTGACCACCACGATGGGCTTCAGCCCCAGCTCGATGGCTTTCTGCAGCACGAAGCGGGTCTGCGGCATCGGGCCCTCGAAGGCGTCGACCACCAGCAGCACGCCGTCGGCCATGTTGAGCACACGCTCCACTTCGCCGCCGAAGTCGCTGTGGCCAGGGGTGTCGATGATGTTGATTTTGTAACCTTTGTAGCGGACGCTGACATTCTTGGAGAGGATGGTGATACCGCGTTCACGCTCGAGGTCGTTGTTGTCGAGGATGAGCTCGCCAGTCTCCTGATTGTCGCGAAACAGCTTGGCCTGATAAAGCATGCGGTCGACCAAGGTGGTCTTGCCGTGGTCGACGTGGGCTATAATTGCAACATTACGAATGCTTTGCATAATAACAGAAATGTATTTTCGGAGTACAAAATTACATCTTTTTTTAGAATTGGGAACCACAAAAATGATGGCAGTTACGATTTTATAGCAAAGGGGATGAATTTTTTTTGCTTTCGGATGTAGTTTTTTTGTGTGATGTTACGTTATTATTGTCGTGAAGCATATCGATCCCTTCGACACGTTGCTGCACCGCTACCGCGGACTGCTCTACACCCTGTGCAGTCGCTACCATCGACGGGGGCTGGAGACCGAGGACCTGCTGCAGGAGGCCGCTGTGGCCTTATGGCGGGACAGGGAACGATTGCTCGCACTGCCTTCGGTGCAACAAGCTGCAATGGTCTGGAAAATAGCTCGCAACGCCATGATAGACCAACTACGGAAGAGCCCCGAGAGCGACCCCTTGCCCAACGAGACGGAACGGATTGCCGACGACGACCGCACCCTGCTACACGAACTGCACGAATGTATCGCCCTGCTGACGGAACCCGACCGGACCATCGTGAGAATGCAACTGGAGGGATACAGCTACCAGGAAATCGGAGAACAGCTGGGGATGACGGAGAAGAACGTGAGTGTGAGGCTGGTGAGGACGAAAGAACGGCTAAGGGGGATGATGGAAAAATGAAATACAGACAGAAAGAACCCATATGATGAACGAGGAAAGGTTTGAAAAACTATGGCAAGAAGCCGAGGCCGAAGGGCACGGCGGACGGTTGGCAAAAGGCTACAGTGCCTGGCGGCAGCGGCAACGTCGCATCGGTGCCGTGGCTGCCGTGACGGCGGTGCTGATTATCACGGCGGTACCGCTGCTGACACCCCATCAGTCCATGGACTATGAACACGTCTACTGCAACCGCACCGGCTCCACCGATGCGCAGTGGGCCGACCTGGCTGCCGAAATGCTGATAGAAATATGAAAAAGATATTAATACTACTGCTGTTGCTGTTGCCGCTGGCGGCCACCGCGCAAGGGGAGCTGTACAAACGCTACGCCTCGCGGCCCGACATGACGGTGGCGCAAGTGAGCGGCTTCCGGCTGGGCGATAGCGTGCGCGTCGACGTGGTGCTCATGGTGGCCGACAACGAGGCGGCTTGGCAACAGATGAAGAAAGAGTTCAAGCTCAAGGGCCAAGAGGGCGTGGAGAGCTGGCTGGGCGACCCGCGGCAACCGGCACAACACGTGAAGTGGACCGGCGCCCCCGTCGTGCGGGCCATCGCCTCACACTCACGCCGCACCCTGGCGTTCTACCGCCTCGACACCGAAGCGCAATACGACGCCTTGATCGACTATCAACTGGAAAAAATGAACAAAGAGAAAAAGTAAACATGAAAAAGATATTAAGAATCACCACCTTGCTGGCCATAGTGCTCATGGCGGCCAGCTGTGAGAAGACCGAACTGCCCGTCACCCCCGACAACAACGGCGGCAACAATGGCGGCGGCGGCAACCCAATCACCGAAACGACGAAACGCGTGGTCGTCTATGCCGTGGGGGACAACGAAAGCCGCCTGACCCTGTCGTCCGACGACGAATGGGAGGCCCTGCTGGAGCAGTTCTGCCACTACGCCGAAACCGGCAATACGGTGACCTTCTATAATATAGAGACACATCACACCAAAGCCACCGAGAGCAAGGAGTCCCCCTCCATCACCACCGCCGACCGCGAGGAGCTGAAACGCTGGATGAAGGCAATGGAAAAAGAGGGACGGACCGTCCGCGTGACCTATGACACCGAGGGCGGCACCTGGCACGGGGAGGCCTACGCCACCGCCCCTGCCAATAACACCCAAGGGGTCCTTATCGGCACCTGGCGCTTCAACTGCATGGTGGTGACACATGTCGGTTCGGACGGCACTGTGATTAGCAGCGACCTGTATACCACCGAGGAGAACGGAGGCTCATGGTACTACGCCTTCTCCGTCGACGGCACATTGACGATTACCATCAACGGCATGGACGGCACCATGGCCACAGACAACGGCACATGGAGCCTCTCGGACGATGGTGTGCTGTGCAGCGAGCTGCTACCCAGCGGCGCCTGCTGGAATGTAAACTGGATTACGCCACAGACTCTCATAATGTCGAGTGCCGACCTTGGCACCGAGGAGGGAGACCTCTACTATCAGATACAGTTTGAGTCAGTTACGGGTATCGAATAAAAATATTTCACACCCCGTGTAGTTTTCCTGCAAGTATTTTCGTTCTTATTAGCAAAACAAATCAATCAAATAACATAATCCAAACAACCCAACACATCATGAAGAAAAACATCTTTGCAATCGCAGTGGCCGCCTTCGCACTCTGCATGGCCTCCTGCCAGAAAGACGAACCCATCAACATCATCCCCACCGGCAACGGCGGCAACACCACTCCCACCGAGAACAACGCCCGTGTGAAGAGCACCTCCGACCTGCACAACACCGACTGGACCTACACCGTGAGCTATTACGAGTTCCTCAACGACATGCTGGGCATCGACACCAGTTGCATGCAAGGTCTCGAGGACGAGGACATGGCCTTTGGCTTGACCTTCGACGGCACCTATGCCCACTTCACCTTCCCTGAGAACGTCATGGCCTTCGGCGGC
>Ga0310786_10009869_pt1 | contig 12061 bp, 5 predicted proteins | sample AusTroGonzalo_MG_FD_203881 | JGI IMG/M metagenome (GOLD analysis project Ga0310786, IMG submission 203881) | Bovine rumen microbial communities from tropical cattle in Woodstock, Queensland, Australia - Gonzalo_03 (v2) (version 2) | ecosystem: Host-associated > Mammals > Digestive system >...
CCACACGTGGGAACAATCAAGAACCCCTGTCGTGAGGTGGTGGAATACGCCACCGCCTCGCGATTAGGAAACTAAGAAAAGACACGGCCATAAGAGGCCAATAAAAAATACTAATGTACGCGCGCGAAAGAATTTAAAAGACATACATGAAGAAAAAGGAACGACATCTTATCAGGTTTGAAGACGTCCGCGACAGAATTGTAGAGGTCAGGGGACAGAAGGTTATCCTCGACTTCGCTGTAGCAGATCTCTACGACGTAGAAACAAAGCGTATCAACGAAGCTGTGAGAAATAACCCTCGAAAATTCCCCACAGGATGGGTCTTTGAGCTTGACAAAAAGGAACTTGAAGATTTGCGGTCGAAAATTTCGACCACAAATGTCACTGATAATCAGAACAATACTGCTTTGCCATCAAAAAATTTGACCGCAAAATTCCCAAGTCCGAAGAGTCGAACCATGCCTAAGGCCTTCACAGAACGCGGTATCTATATGCTTGCCACTATCCTGACTGGTGACCAAGCTATAGACACAACGCTAACCATTGTAGACACATTCGTCAAGCTTCATGAGTTGCAACGTACCATTGCTGAGATGGCCAAGAATCCAGATGAGTACCAACAGAAGACACTCATGCAGAAAACAGGCGAAATTGTTGATGACATCTTTGGTGATGCGTTCGCAACCAATGAGACAGAGACGGAAATTGAACTCAATTTAGCAGTACTTAAATTAAAGCATAAGATTAAACGGAAGAAAAAATAAAATTAGTGAGATTAGTATCCAGTAATTGAAATAACGTTAAATGCTGACGAGAAAGATATATGGCATAATGATAACGGGAGCTGTGCTCTTGATGACGGGATGCTCCGCCGAGGATGTGACCAGGGAGGTCACACCAAGGGATGCCGTTGCCATATCTTTCAGCTGCAACCAGGAAGAAGAAATAACAAGAGGTGCCCATCAGGGCGCTATGAACATAGAAGACTTATACGCTACGGGCTTTGGCGTATTTGCCAGTGTGTCAGCTGAGAAGAAGCCCGACCTGATGTACAATCAGGAGGTGGCATTCACCTTCGTGGGCGATATGGACAACCCGTTGAAGGGCTACTGGAGCTACTACCCCGTAAAGTACTGGCCTGTCAGTATAACAAACTTATTTATCAGTGCCTATGCCCCCTACGTGGAATTGCCGATAGCAAACCCAGAAACCACAACGGGCATCTATGGCATTTCAGCGAATACAGCTACGCCATACGTGGAATACCGTCGTTGTGAGAAGCCTGAAAGCATGGTAGACCTGCTGTGGTACTTTGAAGACATCGATACCATACCAGAACCCAGTGGAAGGCAGAAGGGTACACTGAACATGAAGATGCGCCACGCGCTGGCCCGACTGGCCATCAACGTAGCACTGGCAACGCCACCAACCTCAGGCACGAAGGTGCTGATAGACAGCATAGCCTTGACAGGCAAGATGGCCAAGACAGGACGCCTCTCGCTGAGCAGTCAGAAGACAGATACTGTGATTGAAAACGAGAAGGAAATTGTCAAATACTATCCCGTCTGGTCGGAGCAGACCTACGACGAAGATGAAGGTGGCGAAATCAACCACACCATCATCATTGATAATGACGACAACAACGCTGAGAGCTATGGCATCATAGACTCCCAGGTACGATATATAGAGGGACTGCCCTACGCGTGGCAGCCCGCAGGGCTGACCACAACGGCACAAAATGCCCTGAGTACGGGTGACAGACAGACCTACATCTACCTGATACCACAGGAAAATTGGAGTGTGACGGTACAGGTTGATTATAAAACATGGGGGTCTGGCGCAGCTGAACCAACTTCAGGTACTAAGACTGTGACAACGCAGGCTAATCTGAAGGGTAATACGCCGTATGTGTTGAACATAACGTTGAGTGGAATATGAAGTATATTGTAACGATAATAGGACTGATTTGTCTGATGGCCTGCACGAAAGAGGAGACCACGAGGACTGCGGAGACGCTGGGTAGCCAGGAGCGCCCCATCGCCTTCAACGATGCCTATACCGTTCAGCCCACCACCCGTAGCAGCGCGACATTCACAGCCACGAAGGGCATACCCGTGGGACAGAGCATGGGCGTCTATGCCTATCTGCACAATACAGATACTCGCGACTACAGCACAGACACGCCCAACTTCATGTGGAACCAGCAGGCCACCAGAACGATAGGCGGGGAGCCGTTCAGCTACTCGCCCCTGAAATACTGGCCCAACACTGAGAGCAACAAACTGTCGTTCATTGCGTACTTCCCATATACGGAAGAGACGCCTGGCCATACGGAGAGCCCTGAGTATCCTACTAATCCAACAGGTCTGAGGACGCTGTTAGCCAACAATGCAACGGGCCTGCCAACCTTCAACTTCACAGTAAAGGACAATGCGGTTGACCAGGTGGACTTCCTGGTATCAGATGTGGTGCCCAACCTGCCAGAGACGCGCGATACAGAGGACGATCCGCACCTGCCCTTCAACGACCTGACAATATACGACCGCGTGCGATTCATCTTCAAGCACATGACGGCAAAGGTGGAGTTCCGCATCGTGGCTTCCGAGGAGATACGTAAGGACATCGTTAGCTTTAAGCTAACCGACCTGAGCGTCAGCAATATATGCAAGAGTGGCAAGCTAACCCCTACGTACAACCCTGAAACAAGCGTCACTAGCTTCACATGGAGCTATTGGGCTACATTGCATAACTACGACTTCAAGACCTATGTGCCACAGCTGTTGTTGCCACAGACACTCAGCAACGACGTGAAGCTGAACCTGGAATACGAGATAACGTTCAAGAGCGACGGTACAACGTACCAATACGACACTCATGGAAAGCCCGTTGCCGATCAGGACTACAAGTACAGCAATAGTGCCACGCTGCAACTGAACACCATGAAGCTAACGGGTACCGATACGCCGCTGAATGAGTGGCTGCCCAACCACCACTACGTATATATTATCCGCCTGAGAGCCAACCGCATAGAGTTCACAGGAGAGGTAGTTGACTGGGGCGACTATGATGATACAAATATTATTGATATAGAAGAACGATGACGAAACTGATAAGACTGACAGGACTGATGCTGTTGCTGTTGCTGACATCGTGCAGCAGCAGTAGCGATAGCAGCGATGTGGTGCCACAGCCAGACAATGGCAACGGTAACCCCATCGAGCAGCCGCAGTACCCCATCGGTTTCACGGGCGTCTTCGCTGACAGCGAGGGTGGAACAGCGTCTGCATCAGCTACACGTGGCGTTGGCGATGGTGAGTTTACCAACACAGAGCTACAGGCCTCGGGCTTTGGCGTCTATTGCTGGTACACAGGCGAAGACTACTTCACAACTCCCCTGCCAACAACAGCACGAGATGGCAGCACGGAACCTTATGTCTTGTTAATGCAAAACCAGCACGTGACGTATAGCGGTGGACAATGGACGTACGCACCCTCGAAATACTGGCCGCTGAATGCCAACGAGAAGCTGACCTTCCGTGCCTATGCACCCTATGTGAGCTACCTGCTGCAAATGGATGATTATGGAATGCCCATGCTACCCGTAGTGGTCACAAAAGACGACTATCACAACGGCAAGCAGCACGATCCACTGTGGGGTACGGGTAGATTGGTGGATCCGTCGACTCTGGAATACTACCCAGAGCCAGATCCTGAGGACGCTGACCAGTCGAAGAGCAAGCGCTACGGACAGCACTACAATAACATCACTTACGAGATGAGTGGTGATTATCGTCTGGCCAATTCGTCAGAAACCCGCAATGGTGTTATCGACTGGTACTTCCATCACGGTATGGCCAAGCTGATGTTCGCCATCTCCGTAATTCAAGACCCAGGTTGTGACAAGGTCACCATCAGGAGCATTCAAATAGAGAACCTTTATACACAGGGATTGCTCAGTCTAAGCAGTGCAACAACTTCAGCAAGCGATAAGCCCTCATGGACTCAAGAAGGCGGCAATATGGAGGTGACGCTCTCAGAAGCAACACGTAATACCGATGCCGGCGACCTAGCGCCTGCTCCAGAACCAGACCCGATGCCTGTGGACTACAAGCCCTACCCGTTTGTCATCAAAACCAGTACAACGGCAGCGACACCATACTACAATCTGCTAAGCACGGGACTACTCGTCATCCCCCGTGACTTTAGGTCAGATGAGTTGACAGTGACCATCACTTATTCGATAGACAACGACGAGGATGAAAAGTTAACAGCTACAGGTACCATTAAGCAGAATATCGTAGGAAATACGGCCTATACGCTGAATCTGTCGCTGACACCTTCGACCCGTGGTTTGGAAATCACGATGGTGCAGTCGGCATTCACAGGCTGGACAGATGGTGGAACGATGGAGAGATGGGTGTATAATTGGTGATGTTGAGTTAAGAAGAAAGAGTTAAGAATGAAGTGTGAGAAGATACATAGCTGGATATTGGGACTCATGGGGCTGATGATAAGTCTTGTGGGACTCGTGGCGTGCTCGTCTGACGACGAGGGGGCTCCTGCTCCCGTTTCCGAGGATGAGCGTGGAATGTCGATAGAACTGTCGGCATCAGCTGTTCGCTATCGTGAGGCAGAGGGGGGACTCGCCAACAGAAGCTCGTGGGCAGCTCCCGATGGCTACTGGCTCTACGACGACCTGTATGGCACTTCATTCGTCAACGACCATAGTCTTGCGCAGAGCACTATCAACTTGATCATGACGCATGACCCCATTGCAGAGAATCCCACCCCGAATCCGCTGTATGCGCGACTGAGGTATGTCACTTCTAAGGGTAATTGGAAGCTGGTGCTCCCCAATGACGTAGACGAAGATAAGATAGATAAAGGCGACTACTACGCCTACGGCTTTGTTCCACGCGACGCTGCCACCGACACAAGCCTCGAAAAATTGAATCCTGGCGTATCTCCAGACTCCTATGCAGACGGTGCCGTGCTGACCATCAACGGCCTGAAGACTGTGGGTTACGACGCCAGCGTCATCATCGGAGCAAGGCATGGATTCTGTGTTGAAGTAGATGAGACGCATAAAACATACTATGACGGCGACTATGACGATGTGGATGGAGACAAAGAATACGATGCTGGTACAGAGTCGAGGATTAACCGACTGCGTGCCGGTGACTTCAAGTTCTATTTGGATACGGGTACGAAAACAGGAGTTGGAGGAGAAAAAATCATTAATCCGAACTACCTGTACTTCCTCTTCGACCATTTGTGCTCAGCACTTATAATCAATATGAAGGTAAGTACTGAATATCACGCCCTGCGACATATCAAGCTAAAGAAGATATATCTGCAAACCAGCACTGATGATGAGCCCACGAAAAAAACGGCTAACGTGGTGGTCACGCTGGCAGCGAACGACACTGGGACCAATCCTATCCAGTCGGTGACCTACACTCCTACGGGTGACGAAGAAAGCGGCGATTTTGTGTACTCGTCGGCAGAGGGCCACTGGCTGACAACCAGTTACAGCGGCACGTCGCTGCTGACACACTTTATACCTTATGAGGTCACACAACTCACCGTGACAGTCACCTACGACATCTACGACTGGAATACTGAAGGAGATGAAGACGGAAACTTGATTCGTTATAACTGTGAGGCTACGAACACGATACCGCTCAACTTGATCGACCGATTCACGGAGGCGGAGCGTGGCAAGATATATACCCTCAACCTAGCTGTCAAGCCTACATACCTGTATGTAATGTCGGATCCGGACTTGAACAACCCAACAATCGCGGTTGAGTAAAATGTAAAAATTAAATAATTTAACAATTAAAATGAAGAGAGTTATCACCATCATGATTTTGGTACTCCTGAGCACGATAGTTGCGCAGGGGCAGGCCAAGATTGGTATCAAGATTGGTGGTAACGTGTACGGTGGCGGTAACAAGGGTGATGTGGACGGCAGCGCAAATGTGCGTGTGCGCGCAGGCGAAATAACGAAGGTTTTTGGCGGTGCCCGTACGGCTAACGTGGGTGGCAAGACCTTTGTGAACATTGACGGCGAGAATGCCACTGACAACGTGATGATTGGTGAAGTGTATGGCGGTAGCGACGTGGCTGGAACCATCGGAAAGTCAGGAAAAGAGACCGTCGTGCCTGAAGAGTTGCAAAACGTGCTACCCGCAAAGACTGACGATGAATTAACAGAATTAGGACAGACGAGGGAACAGTATATCAAGGCCAATCCCAAGAAAAACGTCATTGACAACTCGTGGAAGACCTTCGTGGCTACCAGCCCCAGCAAGAAACTTGACGGTAGTGAGGACAAATGGATTACCATCGGTAGTCTCTACGGTGGCGGTAACGGCAACTTTATCTATACCGACGAGGATGGCAATTCGCAGACCGACGCATCTGGTAATTTTATCGTCACAGAAAAGAAGACGATTGAGGGAATCGATAATATAATTACTGTTGCAACCAGTAAAACGCCCTTTGTTTTGCCCCATCTTGACAAGACCTATCTGGAGATTAGAGGTGGCAATATTGCCCACGTCTATGGCGGCGGTAATAACGTGACGATACGTGAGAACACCACTATCAATATCGACAATACGAGTGATGACTGCCAGAAGTTCATTATACAAGAAGCCGCCAAATTATGGACTGCCGATGGCGAGCATACTGGTTCTATTGGAGATATGGATACAGAGGGCGAACACTCTTTCAAGAGTTACGTGACCTCGGTCTTCAACTCACTCAAGTCAATGTCGAATGTCCAAACGTTCCAGAGCGATCTTACCAGCTTTGAATTCAACCACGCCCGCATCTTTGGTGGCAACAACAGGGCGGCGATGGCCATCCGACCGACGTGGAACCTGCAGCAAGGCATCATTCGTGACCTCTACTCTGGTGGTAATAAGGGTGACATGAACACTCCGGAGGGTCTGTTGGTAGAAGTCGACCCAGTAGAAAAGAATCACCTGTCTATCCACAACCTCTTTGGCGGTTGCCGTATGGCTGACGTCAAGCCGTTGGACGAGACGGGTGCCTACAAGCCCTGTACGAACCCAGAGGGTTACCACTTCCCTGCTGAATTGTCGGCACGTTTGCTGGTGCGTGGTGGTATTATTAATAACGTCTATGGTGGTAATGACATTACAGGAACGGTCTATGGCGGTAATGCAGTCGGTATCTATTGCAATATCAATGGAGATGTCTATGGTGGCGGTAACGGTGCCTATGCCTACACCAACCAGTTAACCTCGAAAGACCATGCGGAGTATAGCGACTTCTACTACGATACTGAAGGCTATAGCTCATCAACGGCGGCTCTTTACGCCCACCGTCCCAATGCCGAGCAGGTATCTATCCGTCTGTTGGGTACCGATGCCGCGCATCCAACCATTATCAAGGGCTCTATCTATGTAGGAGGAAACTGTGCGTCGCTGGCTACGAAGAAGGACAATCCGCGTGTAGAGTTGAAGATTGGCTCCCATGTCATTGCTGACAAGGTGTTCCTGGGCAACAACGGTGAGAAGATGGTAGACCGGGCTATCCTGGATCTCTACAATAACGAGGATTATAGCTCACTGGACTTGACTGATCCTGGTACCTTCTCCGACTATATGTTGGGAGCAGCCATGGACTTGCAGCCCTCTGTCGTGTTCGATAATGAGGACAATGGCGACGCCGTCAACTATGTACCGTATACGAGCTATGTAGGCTCGTTCTACTGCGGTGGTAACAGGGGTAGTATGATTATCCCGGGAAAGAACACCTACGAGATTAACAAAGGTCTGTATATCTTTAACAAGTTCATAGGCGGATGTAACAATGCCTATGTGGAAGAGCAATGGACCGGTGAGAACAAAACGGGTACGCAGCTCTGTGCAACCTACAAAGGCGGTATCCTGGGCTCTGCTGAGGAGCAGCTCGATTATACCGATGGCTCTGGAAATATCAAGGATCGTCTGGAAATCAATCTGAAGAACCTGACCATCTTACCTAAGCGGTGGAAAGACGAGAACAAGGAGGAACTCATCTGGAACACGAATAAATGGGATAATGTCTATGTCCAGGTGGAAGAAGGCACGACCTTGACGGAAGGACAGAAGTATTACACCTCGGATGCTGGTGCCGGTGAGTTTACGGCAACTGCAGCGCAGACAGCAACAGCTTCTACCTATGAGAAGGTACAGGATTTTGTCCCCATTCCTAACGATGAAGTGGATGAGACCACGCGACTGCTGGGCGGTAACGTCTATGGCGGCTGCTATGAGGCTGGTCACGTCAACGGCAACGTGGTTATCAATATCAATGATAACCTGATGAAGAAAGATGAGGTCTTTGGTACGGGTGAGGGTACTTCGGGTGTGACGCTCCTCAATCAGCGCGACGACGTGCAGGCTGTGGCTATGACCGTCTTTGGTGCTGGTTATGGTGAGGATACCGAGATATGGGGCAGCACCACTGTGAACCTGAACAAGGGCTATGCCTTCCAGATATTCGGTGGCGGCGAGCAAGGTGTGGTAGGCCAGAAGCGAAACGTGAAGGACGAACACGGTGAAGTGGTTGGTCAGGAGTATTATTTCAACCCTGCCTTCAGCAGCACGGTGAACCTGAGTGCTACGACGCCCATCTACTCGTCTGACGCTACGAGTGACGACCTGGCTGAGACGGAGTATATCTATGGCGGCGGTAATGAAGGTAACGTAAGCGGTAATACCTATGTCAATCTGGGTAATGGTCGCGTCTACGATGCCTTTGGCGGTGCCAGTGATGCTGATATCCTAGGACATACCGAAGTGTACATCGGACGTCAGCCCAATGGCAGTGGCGGCTACAGAGACGGTTTCCCGTGGGTGAAGGACATCGTCTATGGCGGTAACGACTTTGGAGGTACCATCTTTGGCGGCTATGAGGATGGCTATGACTTTACGAGCCGCATCCGTAACTATGCTACCGACAAGACTTCGCTGTTTGGCAGTCCGACAAACGAACTCCCTGGTGTGCTGAAGTCCTCCTCATACGTTGAGTATCTACAGGGACGTGTCGACACCATCTTTGGTGGTAGCTACGGTTACTATGACTATAAGGTTAAATATGCAGGTTCGGAAATGCCTTACTTGGCAAATTCCTTCGTGAACATACGTCCGAATCTGAATGGTAACAACCACATCGTCGGCATCTTTGGCGGTGGTACCGGCTATCCCAAGAACCGCGACGGTGACAAGTCGCAGGATTGCAGCTACATTCTTGTCGACATTCCAAAGAGTGGTGATAAAGATGTGGAAGACTATAAGAACCTCAAAGTGTTCGGAGCAGGCAGTTACAATGGTTTGGGCATGCGCTTCAACGTGGCAGAGACCTTTAGTGATGCTTTTGACCCCAATCAGCTGTCTGCTGTTGTCGACCTGATGCGAGGCAAAATCAAGTCGGTCTATGGCGGTAGCTATAACGAGGGTATTACAGCCCGCACCGTCATCAATGTGCCGCAAAAATCCACCATCCATATCGACAGTATCTTCGGTGGTGCTTACGGTACGCAGATTCTGCCGCCTTGTGACGTGTTCGAGTCGAACGTGAACTATCGCAGCGCTGATGCCACCGTTACAGGCTCCATCTATGGCGGTAACAACAATGAGCGCCGCACGCTCTATGCCAAGGTCAATATTCATACACCTGTATGGTCGAACAAGGATAAAGAATATTTGGCTACCGTCTATGGCGCAGGTCACGGTATCGACACCTGGTCGGAATATACCGAGGTGAACCTGCTGGATAGTGCCAGGGTCTATGAGGTCTATGGTGGCGGTGAGATGGGCCATGTGCTCAATGCTGAGAGTGTGCAGAAGTACATGAATCTGTACAAGGACGGTCCGTCGCCACAGATTGGCTCCCAGGATCCCTATTGGAAGGAGCATCTTGGTGACCTTACCTCCGGTGATGCCGCTGTCAAGACCAGTGCCGAGGAGCGTTGGGCTGCGGACTGGAAGAATGCCTGGACCATTGGTGAATACTACATTCCCAATGCCGACTATACCAACTATGCCACCAACACTTGGACCAACCTCACCAATGCCGCTCTCGTCACCCATGACGCAGATATGGACGAGCGTGACTTCACGGGTTATTCTGACGAGGAAAAGGCCAAGCGGCAATATCGTTATAATACCAACGTACGCATCCACGAGGGTGCTACAGTGGCAGGCTATGCCTACGGTGGCGGACTGGGTGATTCGAAAGTGGGTCTTACCGGTGACGTCTATGGCACGACCTATATCGGTCTGCTTGGCGGTACGGTTGTTAAAGATATGTATGCTGCCGGTACGACCGGTGCCGTTTACGACCTCTTCGGTGTGGGAGCCTACAATGCCAGTAGCAATCCCAACGGCTTTACCGCTTCTGCCAATGCTTACGTCAAAGGCGGCTCTTGTCGCAATGTGTATGGTGGAGGTTGGAAGGGTAATGTAGGTCGTCACACGGGTACCATCAGCACTCCAGTGACAGGCCTGGATCCAGTTGATCCCTCCGACGATGATATTCCCGGTGAGACGCATGTGGTCATTGGCGACTTGGATGGAACCAGCTTCACCAGTGGTATCCCCACCGTGCAGCGTAACGTCTATGGTGGCGGTGAGGGTGGTGCCGTCTTTGGCACAGCCCACCTGACCATGAACAACGGTTATGTGGGATATGTATATAATAGCAGTAGCAAGAGTTATACTGAGAAAGTCGAGGACGACACCAAGGAAACTCCCAATACCTTCCTACAAGATGCCGGCTGTCTGTTTGGCGGTGGCTATATCGACAACAGTAGCGTCGACAAGACCCATGTGAACCTCTATGGTGGTCACGTGCGTGGCAGCGTCTTTGGTGGTGGCGAGATTGCCGCCATTGGTCGTGGTAGCATGAAGAAGTCTACTGTCGATGGTAAGACCACCTATTCGCTGGAAGGTCTCTATCGTCCTGGTAAGACGAATATCGAGATGTATGGCGGTCAGGTGCATCGCAACGTCTATGGTGGTGGCCGAGGCTGTGACAACCTGGGCAATCATGGCTCCCTCCATTGCGACGGTTACGTCTTCGGTCAGACCGAGGTGCATATCCATGGTGGCGAAATAGGCACGGTGTCTGGTGTGGCAGACGGTGATGGTAATGTCTATGGTGGCGGTGATGAAGGTTTTGTATATAGCGCACTTGAAGAGAAAGACGGCTCGGGTAATCCTGTCTTTTATAAAGGTGTTAAAATCGGTGAGCGCTACAAAGATGCTCACCAAGGCTACTACTTCAAACATACCTGGGCTGACTCGGGAGAAGGCAGCGGGTTCATCATGGATGATACGGAGAATATCTTCACCGAGGACTGTAAGGTGCTGATAGAACCGCACTTGAAAGTCAAGACAGCCGTGACCATCAATGGACATAACCATAAGGTTGGCGACTATGTGCCTATCGAAGACCTGAACACGATGGGTAACAAGTCGTCTGATTACAGATGGGAATATCTGGATTCTAAGGGCATCATCATTCACAATGCCGTCTTTGCCGGTGGTAACATTCCTACCGGTTCGCTGACGACAAGTGCCAACACCGCTACGGTATTCGGTAATGCCACAGCCTCTATCAACGATATCTACAATCGTGACATGATTACACTGGGTACCCGCCATACTGGAGGTCTCTATGGCGATGGCAACCTGACACTGGTCGACGGCTACCGTGAGTTGAATATTACCAACTACGGCACGGACTACTACTCCATTGCCAAGCAGATAGATATTGATGCCTACCACGACCTGCCCGAGCGTGAAGCAGACTACTATGAGCTGAGATACACCTGTCTGAAAGACTGTCAGGACAAGGACGGTACGCAGTATAAGAAAGCCACGACAGACGAAAATGGATTCACCACGAAAGCCTCGACCATCACTGCCGACGAGATGCAGAGCCTGTTTGTGACAAAAGATGGGTCAGGCAATAAGGTTTCCGTCATGGACGGTACTACTGCTATTCTTATTTTTGATGAAGAGACAGGTGAATGGGT
>Ga0310786_10009871_pt1 | contig 12060 bp, 13 predicted proteins | sample AusTroGonzalo_MG_FD_203881 | JGI IMG/M metagenome (GOLD analysis project Ga0310786, IMG submission 203881) | Bovine rumen microbial communities from tropical cattle in Woodstock, Queensland, Australia - Gonzalo_03 (v2) (version 2) | ecosystem: Host-associated > Mammals > Digestive system >...
TGTAGTCGCCCTTCTGCAGGTTGAAGAAGGTGCTGTCGTCGGACAGGGCGTAGATGGCGTTCCGGCTGTTGATCAGCATGGTCATGCGCTCGGTATCGATGACGAGATCATCTCCCGCGTGCAGGTCGATCTCCAGCTCCAGCACGTCCGTGCCCATGCCGTACAACGAAAGCGCGCTGGCCTCCGCTATGGCGTCCGCATGGCCGAAGAAATAGCGCTTGCGGATGTAGTCAGCGAGGGCCGCAGCCTCCGCTTCCACCTGGGCGGACATTTGACTGAGCAGGCCGGCCGCAGCTGCAGCCACGGCCACAGCTTCCGTGCTGCCATCCATACGCTTGATCAGACGGATCTCGGCGATGGCTTCCGTATCAGCATAGGCGGAAGCGGAGGGCATGAAGCTCTCACCGGCGGCCACGTAGCGGTTGAACGGGGCGCGGTTAAACGCTATGGTATTGAACATAAGCGTTCCCCCTTTTTACTTAGCTGAGGGACGCCGTGAGCTGACCTGCTGAAACGACCACGCTGTCGTTGATCTCTACGGTTTTGGCGCGGTTGAAGGCGCCGTACCACAGCATTTCGCCACCGCTGGCGCTGTCATAAATGGCCCAATAACTGATGGCGCCCCAGGCGCTGCCCGCGGTGCCGAAGTTGATGTCGCTCGAATTGGCCGTGGTCTGCTTGCCGTTGACGACCGACGGCGTGCCGAAGCTGATCGGCATACGGTTGTAGCCGGTGCCGCTGACCTCGGTGCCGGTGCCGTCTGCGCCGGGATCATTGATGAACAGGGCCAGATATTTGGTGCCGCCGCTGCGCAGAGATTCATTGAGCAGCGTCAAGGCATGGGTGAAAGATAAAGCTGCCATAGGTGCCTCCGTTAATTAAGTCTGGTGCGAGTGATGATCAGTTTGCTTATGTCCGTATCCGCGTGGATGCGGATGATGCAGGGGGAATCCTGCGTGCCGTGGATGTCAGGGGTGATGTTTGCCGGTAAGGATCGCTGCAGCTCCGATATCTGGATGTAGTCCAGGCTCTCGGCGTAGGGCTGGCAGCGCCAGGTCACTTCCACCGTGCCGGTGCGGACGACCTCGTCCATGGACACGGCGTCGATAATCTTGCCGACGTATTGCTTGTCCGGTTCATCATCAAATATCAAAGGGCCGGAGGCTGCAAGGAATTCAGCCACGGCCCTTTGCTGGGAGCGCATATCCGACGGTGTGTCCGCCCGGTATGCCAATTTACAGGAAATATCGATGCTGTCGTAAGTGTCGCCGCCGTAATCCAGCGTGCCGGATCGGCCGGGGACGACGTAAAGGTTGGTTCTCAAAGCCGGCTTGATCGTCCGGGTGGGCGTGTCTGCGTACAGACCCACGGCGGACGAATGGACGCCGGCAAAGGTGAAGCCTACAAGGATGCTCATGCCACCACTCCTTTCCCGCGGGCATTACTGACCTGCAGCCGGTACAGCTCCCGGGCGATGGCCTTGATATCGGCGTCGCTGCGGACGGTCAGGTTCTCCACGACGACATTGCCGTAAGAATAGGAACGGTTATCGGTGTTTGAAGTCAGCCCGCCCACTGCTGCGGAGGACATAGCCGCGGCGGTTTTCGCCAAAGTGGTCCGCATGGTTTTCATGCCGTCCAGGAAGCCCTTGATGAAATTCGCGCCCCATTTGACAATGAAGCGGCCCTCACCCTTCTTGGCGGGGGAGTTGAAGCCTAAGAAGTCTTTAGCCGCTGAAACTACCTCGGACGCAGCTTGCCGAACGGCGGCAATTTTCTCTCTGATACCGTTAATAAAGCCCTGGATCAGATTGCGGCCCCAAGCTTTCGCGTTATCGATGATCTCCTGAAATTTGTTCCTGACCGCGGTAAAAATATCCTGAATGGCCGTCTTGATGTTCGTTCCGGCATTCTGTAGCGTAGTCTTGACGTTATTCCAGGCATCCGTCCATTTGGACTTGATCTCTTCCAGCTTGCCCTGGATAAAACTTCGGATGGATTCGAAGACGCTGGAGATGTTAGACTTGATGTTCTCCCAGATGGTCGCGGCGGTGCTCTTGATGGTCTCCCAGGCGCCTTTCCAGTCGCCCTGGATGACCTGAGTGATGGCCTTGATGATGCCGGAGATCGCTGTCAACACTGTCTCAATGACGGTCTTTATGACCGTCCAGACCGCGTTTACAGCTGTCGTGATCGCTTCACCGTGCTTATCCCAGAACTGCTTAACTGCTTCCAAGCCATTCTGGACGATAGCCTTTATCAGCTCGAAGGCCGCGGAAAAGATATCTGACAGCTGCGACCACAGCTCGGAGAAGAATTCCTTCAACTCTTCCCAGCCGGCGATCACGGACGCCCGGAATTCCTCGTCCGTCTGGAACAGGCCGATAAACACGGCAGCCAAAGCCGTCACCGCTGCGACTACTATTCCGATCGGGCCGGTCATTGCGGTAAAGACGGCGCTCAGGGCAGTGCCGCCGGCCGTGGCGGCTCCGATGGCAGTAGACAGGGTACCAATGACGGTCACTATACTGCCGATGCCGCTAACCAGCTTACCAACCACCAGCAATACGGGGCCTATGGCAGCAGCAAAAGCAGCGATCCGTAAGATGCTCTCTCGCTGGCTGTCATCCATCGCGTTGAGCCGGTCTGTAAATTCCTGCAGCTTGCCGACAAGAGATCTGATCTTGGGCGTCAAAATATCGCCGAAAGAGATAGCCAATTCCTGGAGCTGCGACATGAGTATCTGCAGCTGGCCTTTGAGGTTATCCTGCATGATTGCAGCCATAGCCTCTGCAGACCCTTCGGCTCCGTATATCGCATCGGTGAGCTTTTCAAAGTCTTCATCCGACGCATTGACGATAGCCATAAGACCGGACAGGCCGGTTTTGCCGGCAAGCATAGCGGCATTCTGCGCTTTCATGGCGCCCTCCGCGCCGAAAGCGGCCTCCGCTAATGCGATCAGCCCGTCTTCGTGTTCGTCTTCACTGATCCGGCACTCTTCATAGGCTGCATTAAGCTCTTTCAGCCGTTCGTCGTACTCTTCAGTGGAGATCTTCAGCTCGCCGAAGCCCTGCCGCAGCTGTACCAGGATCTCGTGGAGGGACAGCATATTGCCCTCGCCGTCATCCAGGGAAACGCCCAACCGGGCCATAGCCTCCGCCATGTCGTCCGTTGGTTTGGCCATGTTGGTGAGCAAAGTCCGCAATGCCGTACCAGCATTGGAGGCTTTGATACCAGAATTCGCCATAAGGCCCAGCGCTAACGCGGTATCCTCTACGCTGTAGCCCATGGAGCCGGCCAATGGAGCGACATATTTGAAGCTCTCGCCCAACATGGAGACGTTGGTATTGGCGTTGGAGCTGGCTGCTGCTAAGACGTCAGCAAAGCGCCCGGATTCTTCCGCCGCCATACCAAAGGCGGTCAAACCGTCCGTAACTATGTCGGAAACGGAAGCCAAGTCTTCGCCAGAAGCCGCGGCAAGAGACATAATGCCCGAAATACCTTCGAGCATATCCTCCGTCTTCCAGCCGGCCATAGCCATGTATTCCATGGCCGAAGCCGCTTCCGAGGCGGAGAATTTGGTTTCTGCGCCCATCTCGCGGGCCTTTGCGCGTAAGGCATCAAAGTCTTCGCCGGTGGCCCCTGAAATGGCGGAGACTTTGCTCATTTCGGCATCAAAGTCCGCCGTGGTCTTAACGACCGCGGTCCCTAAGCCGACAATAGGCGCGGTTACAGTTTTCGTTAAGGTCTGGCCGACCTTGGCCACCTTGTCGCCGACGTCTTTTAATTTCTGGCCGGCAGCCTGGCACTTCTGCCCGAATTGCGTCCACGCGGACGACTGGATATTAAGCTGCCGGGTAACAGCTTCGAGTTGCTTCTCAAGCTTTATCTGTTCGGCTTCGTTTTTGGCGATTGCCGCGCGGACCTGCTCTGCTTCCTTGCTGTTCTCGCCGTACTTTTCGACGGTCTCGTCAAGGATGCGGTTATACTGCGCGCCGATATCCTTAGAAGCCTGCAGCTTGTCCTGTAACAGTTTCTGCTTACCAGCCAGCAGCTCGACGGACTTGGAGTTGTTGCCAAATTGCGCCTGCAACTTGGAAAACTCGGCAGAGGATAGCTTGACCTGGCTGTTTATCTGCCCGATGGTGCTATTGAATTGTGCTGCGCCCTCGATTACTAACCGCAGGCCGGCAACTTTGAGATTATCAGACATCTATATATCACCAAAATCCGGGTGGTAAATCGTCGTAATACTCGACATGGATCTCCTTTGGGGCTGATCCTTTCGTTTCCGTATCCGGCATCAGCTGCCCGGGGACATCCAGCAATGCAAAAAACAGCTTTGGCGTCGTTTGCCAAAACTGTTCCGTAGTCCAATGTAATTCGTGGTATGCGTAGTAGAGCGCGGTGTAGAAGTCAAAAAACTCCGGCTCTACGCTTTCCGGTTTTTTCCTTCTTCTCCTTCGGGCGCCTGTTTGCTGACCAGCTCGACGATCTGAGTTAAGACCGCTGGAAAATCGTTGATCAGGTCCAGGCTGTCCATGATCTCGTCGAGGGTCACTTCAGTCCCGCCGGCTTTCAGGCAGGCGCAGATCAGCGCCGCCTGTTCTTTGATAGTGCCTTCGTTCTTCGCAAGCTTGTCAAAGAAGACGGCATAGGGGACGCCGGTAAGCTCCTCCACCTCGGCCATGGCCGCCATAGAGAACAGCGCCGGATACTTGTGGCCCTGGATATCGATCATCTTGGGTTCGTGCTGACTTTTGACAAATCTCTTCTTCATAGTTGGCCTCCTTAAAATAGGGGGCTGCCCTACTTAATAGGGCAGCCCGTAATAATTATGCAGCAGCAACCTGTGCAGCAGCGCTCTCGACGTAGCCAACAGCGGAATCTGACACCAGTGCGACGCACTTGATGTACAAGCCTTCGTCTGCAGCGTCGGGGGTGTAACTGGCGGCAGCGGCTCCCTCGATCTGCGTGTAGTCGCCGTCAGCGGTTTCGCAGATCCACCAGGAATATTCGACCGTCGCCCCGGACGGGGACGCGCCATCAGCATAAGCCAGGGTGGCAGTAACTGCAGTCCCAACCTTAACAGTCTCAGACAGAGACAGGGACGACGCTTGAGGTTTGTCCGTGTAACGGGCAAAAGCAAAGAATTCCTCCGGGGTGAGAGGTTCCTGGACATCCTCAGTGTAGTAACGTACGCGCCAGACGCCTTCCACAGTAGGCAGCGCGCGGATGGTGTAGGGACGGCTCGGATCCGGTGCGCTATCCTTAGAAGTTTCGACGGTCGAATCCTTCTTGGTCAACAGGCAGCGAGGATGCCAGTAAAATACGAAATTACCGTCTCTCTGCTGGAGATAGTAACCGAAGGCGAATTCCTTGCCGACGTCGGTGGATTTGTCATAAATAAATCCGCCGTTGGCAACGGCCCCGGCGGCCTTGTCTTCCAGGAAGTGATCCAGGGCGACGGCATCCAGGGCAATTTCCTCGCCCTGTACCTGACGGGTATAATCGTAGACGATACCCGAAGCGTAGATATTGCCCTCTGCCACGGTTTCGGTGAGACCGATGGACTTCACCACCGGGGAGCGGTAGACCTCCGGCTCGTACATACGAGCCGCGCCGCTTTCGGCTTTGCAGAAGTTCCAGAAGTTATCCCGAACCGTGATCCAGTAGGACGGTTTCTGGTTTACGATCATTTTGTGTCTCCTTTTATTTCAGTTTCAACATGGTCAGCATGGTCCTTGTAACCTGCGTTTTTGTTTGCTCCCAGGCGGGACTGATATGAGGGCGCGGAGCCATTTTCGAAGTGCCGTTTTCCAAAAAGCGACCGTAAAAGCCGTCTTTCGACCAGCCAATATCGATCTTTTCGCCGGTATTATCACCTTTGACAATTCCTTCGCGCTTCAGCAGGCTTGTTCTAACAGGCGCGAGAGCTCTTGCGCGCTGCACAACTATGTCTCCGCCTTTATCCAGAGCCTGCTGCTTGGCTGGACCTGTGGCCGCCTTCGCGATCTCGCTCAGCTCTTGAGCCAGCTCGTCAAAACCTTTCGTTAGGTCTGCCATCCGACACCATCCCAGCCTCTGACGTCAAAATTAACGTGGTGGTATTTGGTGTCCTCCTCAAAGGTTTCCGGACCCTCGGATACCACATAGCCATCCGCGCGCAGGAGAGTTTTGACCTGAGCAGCTAAGTTCTCGTAAGCGGTCTTGGTGAAAAGATCGACAGAATAAACGGTTTCCTCTTCGATAGCCGCGCCTGACGCCCAATCGCTGTACGCATTGTTTATCAGCGTGAAGACGATATACTGCGGCAAAGCTCCCGTATAAGGCGGGTGGCATACCGGAATGCCAAGCGGGGCCAGAACTATATCGATCGCTCTCATTTTTCTTCCCTCACTTGACACGTCATCTCCAGGATATCCGGGGTCTTCTGGTAAGTCCTCACGACGTCGTATATAACGTCATTGCAGATCACCTGTTCTTCGCCGTGATACTCAAAGGCGTAGATCGTGAAGATGACGTCGGCACGATAACCCGATTGCGAAGCCTGGTAGAATTCGCTGCGGGTGACTGACCGGCGCCCGGCCCAGATGACGGTATCCTCAAAGGTTTCCGTCTCATATCCGTCGACGATGTCATACGCGGTCTGCCGCAATACGATACGCGCGTCCTGCTTCATTCCTGATCGCCCCAATCCGTGTACCCCGTCGCCATGCCCAGCTGCGCCTTTTGTTCATCATAAGACGCTTTCAAATCGGCGTAGTTGTCGGGCTGCCCAAAGTTGGCGCAGCAGTATGTGATCACGGCCTGCTTGATCAGAGGGTCTTCCGTATCAGGGATAACGGTGCCGCCCTTCACGCCGGCGAGGCCCAAGTCAGCAAACGCTGCACCGATCAGCAAGGCGATCGAGCTGTCCAGGTCGTTCGTGGTGATCCTCAATGCGATTCTTACGTCGTCTATCAATTCCATAGGGAACCTCGGAGGGGCCGCCTATTCGACGGCCCCAGATTGCTATTATTCATCAAGCAGCGTCAGCCCAGACAGGTCAAACTCCTGCTTTCGCTGGACGCCATTACAGGACTGGATTACAACAAACTTCTGCGCGTCCTTGTCGGTGACCTTAAATACGCCGTTCTTGTCCGGATCGTCTATAAGCTCTACCAGACCGGAGGACACAGAAGGTTCGAGACCTACGAGAACCGAAGTGGCGTCTTCATCGATATCCGCAAACTGCAGGGCCATAAAGTTACCCGGCTCCCAAACGGAAGCTATGGGACCGCTGTCGATAAACTTCAGCGTGCCGGTGATGGCGCCATCTTCAACAACCAGATCCGATTGCATGTCACTAACTGCGGTGTCAAACAGACTGCTCCCACTGTCTACCGCTTCAACAGTGAGATTCGTTAAGGGTTTACAGTGAGCTTGACAAAGGCCAACGGGTTCTCCAGGCCGGCGTCAAACAGACTGTAACCGGTAAAGATGCGCTTCAGGGTCTTGGGCTCCAGTGCGGGAACGATGACCAGGCTGTCAAATTCGTTGCACAGAATGGACTTAGGCACACCGATATACAGGTCGCCGTCCGGGATGTTGTTGTCTTCCTTGACAGTGGCGCCGTATATGCGGCCGGCAACCTTAGGGTCGCTCATGGCGTTCGGAATGAACAGCTTCTGGCCGCTGAGATTTTCCAGACCGGCGATCTCATTCCAGATCATGCCGGCATTGGCGTAGATCACCTTTGCGCCGTTCTGTCTGATCTTGGCGAAGGCAGCACGGACGGCGGCATCAGTCAGCGCTTCGATTTCGTAGACATTGGCTGCGGCAATGCCGTAATCAACATCGTCCAGCTGAGCCAGGATACGGGTTTCCTTGGCTACGCGAATACGATCCGCCAGATGGGTGGTCAGCCAATCCTCAAAGGCTTCCAGAGACTGGATCTCCATCTTGCGAGACATGACGACATGCTTTTTGATTTCCACGCCATCCAGAGCCAGCTGATCGAAGACGTCCTCTTCGTCGTCATTGGCTGCGCCTTCGTCTACGGCAGCGGCGTCGCCCTGTGCGATAGACTTATGCCGCGGGATGGCAAAGCCTCTGGTAAAGTGGCTCATGGTAGCATCTTCCAGCAGCGGGGATTCGGATTCCACCAATTCGACGATGCGATTGATGATATCAGTAGGAACCACGGCAGAAGTGTTGGTGGTCAGGAAGGTAAAAGCTGCACGCTCTTCCTGATCCATGGGACCGAACAGAGGCTTGCCAGTCTCGTCCACGGCGATGTTTTTCAGCCAGGCGCGCTTATACTCCGGAGATGCGGCAGAATACTCTTTCTTTTCCTGGGCCTTGAAGCTGCGCACGGTCATGCCGGCGCCGGCGGCCACGGAAGCCTTGAGAGCCTGGCGCTTTTCCGCGGTGTCCTGCAGCTGACGCTTCTCTTCGTTCAGGGAACGGATTTCCTGCTCCAGGGCGTCCAGATCCGCGCCTTCCTTTTCGATTTCATCCGCAATGGCGGAGAGGCGTTCGTTGATTTCGTCAACACGATTCATTTTGTTACCTCCACAAGCAGTTTAATTTTTTTCTTTTGCCTTTCTCGCTGCTCTGCTTCCAGTCGCTCCGCTTTCTCTGCTTCGATCACTCCGTCGAAGTAGCCGCGAGCAGCTATATCGGTAGACGGGTTGGCCGGAATAGAAACGGCTGACACGTCGTACACGCGTTTTACTCGGGTTATGGTCCGGGTTCTGTCGGATCGCGAATACTCATCCGCATCTACAGAAAAGGCCCAGCTCATTTTTGTAATGAGCCCGGCCTTGATCTCTTCGTACAGTTCCTTGGCGCCGGCGCTTCGTGAAAGGTCGGCTTCGATCTTGAGCCCGTGTTCGTCAGGCGTGAGCTTCAAAGAGCCGTTTGACTGCCGTGCGAAGACACGCCCCGAGTGGTCATACTGCATTATCACATCGGACATATCCGCTTCGTCCAGCGCGTGCCGGTCGATGACTTCTTTGTACTGATTGCCCTCATACTCATAGAGCACGTAGGGATCGTCAAAGGTAGTTGCATAACCGCGCACCACAAAATCGGTATCAGCTGCCGGCTCCATCGGAGCAGACAGGATTCGGTATTCTCGGTCAGGTTTGATCGGCATTTTCACCATCTCCTAAGTTGTAGTATTCTCCCCGCACTGGCAACTGATCGCCAATGCCGGCCGGTAGAGGCGGCAGATTCCATATCTCGCGGATCTCGTTACGCGTCATCAGACCGCGGTCGGCCATTTGGGCCGATACGTTCAGCTTATCGGCGTTGCTCATGTACTGCAGCCGGTTGGCGGTCGCCATAATACCGGAGTTCACCCGCTCGCGCATGGAGAAGGTCATCTTGGTATGTACGTCGCCAAACTGGATGGCGAAGGGCTCGATTGCGCCTTCGTAAAACGCCGACCAGGAATCGCCGTAGGCCTTGTTCTGCAGTACGTCCTCAGATACTCCGAAATAGTCATAGACGTTTTCCTTGATGGCCTTCATCTGCTCGGCGTCGACCACGAAAGGCTTAGCCTCTATCTGCTTGATGTCCGTATAGGTGTTAGGGAACAAAAGCAGACCGCCACCATCGCTCTCCAGGTTCTCCCGGGTGAACCGCTGTCGCTCTCTTGCCAGGTCTTCCGGTTTCGAAAAATTACCTACTCGCGCCATGAAGCGGTAGGTCGCTCCGGCTTTGACGCCCTCTTCGATGCCTTGATTCTGGATACCGATCAGATCCATGGTGGGCGCAAGAGCGGCGTTGCTCTCGCCGAAAAAGTCATCCGAATACTGGAATTTCGTCATGATCCCGCAGCGGGACAGCTCGACTGCGGCATAATCTCCGGTGACAAAGCGATAGCGCAGCCAAGGATCACCGCCCACGTCTACGATCTCGCAAAGAGACGGCAAGAGGGGGTAATAGCCTGTGATCTCGCCAAAGTAGTCTTCGACCGGGGCGATAAAGGCTGTATTCTGTACATCCAGGATCGTGCTCAGGCGGTACAAATACTGCCCCCAGGTCTGCCACTCATTCGGACCGCTCCGCAGTTTGGTCTGTAGGCTGGGTTTGGCTGAGCCGTATACAGACACGCAAAGCTTCGAAACATGCGTTGCCCGGGCGTGGATAGCCGCCCTTACCAGTTCGCTTTCGTAAATGCTGCCGCCAAAGGAGGTGAATACCGGCGTATAGGCGGTCAAAGTCTGCCAAAAGCCGTTAGTTCCCTTGTTTTGCGTATGACCTTTGAAGATCTTGTCAAAAAGTCCCATCAATTAAGCCTCATTTTTCAGCTGATCTCCGATATCGCCAAACCATTTCTGCCTGACCGTCATTGCGTCGAGAAGTGCCGCGGCGCCGTCTATGTGTAGAGAAGGATTAAGCTTAACCAGCTTACCCCGGCCGCGCTCTGCGCTCATTTTGACCGCCGCATTCAAAAGATGCATTTTCAGCAGATCATTGTCGCCGATGTGGATCTTCCCGTCTTCGAGATAACCTTGTGTCTCCTGGATGACCGGATACAGGTTTTCGCCCTGGAAGACGTCGTCCATGTGAAAACCGTACTGAGCCATGTCCTGGACCAAATACTGAGCGGAATACCGGTCATAACCGACCTGCAGCGGATAGATCTGATACTCTTCGACCAGCATTCTGAACCACTCAAAGCAATCGTGGTAATCAACATAATTGTCCCCGCTGGCCTGTAGCAGGCCGCGCTGGATATAAACGCCATACGGTACGCCGTCCCGCTGCGTGGCTTCGTCGATTTTCTCCGTCGGCAGGAAAAACCTGGCGAAGACGTACAGCTCGCCGCCTTTCTCGATGACCGCCGTGCACGCCGTGAGATCTCGCGTCTGCGACAGATCTATTCCGCCTACGCAGTACGAATTTCTGAAATCGTCGAGCTGGAGCGGATCCCCGCAAGCATCCTCGACGATCCGCGCCGGCAGCCAGGCCAAAGACGAATTCTGCTTGATGCAGCAATACTTTGTCATGAACTCCGCCTTCTTGGACAGGCTGCCCTCGGCGATGGCGATCTCCTCCAGCATAAAATCGACCGGGATAGACACGCCCAGGTTAGGGTTGGACTTGCGGAGCTCGTTGATGTCGTTCCATTTCTCGACATCGTCGATCATGTAAATAAAGGGCAGCAGCCGTCTCTCTTTGCTGTCGCCCAAAAGAAAACGAGTTGATCGCTTCACCAACTCGTCGTAAATGCTGTCGTTGATATACCCGGAGGTAGTGCAGGAAAACAGCAAGCCCTCCGGTCTCGCGCCCATGCCCGACTTCATGACCTCATACTGCTTGAGACCTTTGTCGCCTTCCCAAGCGGCAATCTCGTCACAGATGCACATCGAAGGGTTGAAGCCGTCGGATTTCTTGGCTGAAAATGCGATCTTCTTGACCGTGCTGTTCGTTCCGGGAATCGCAAGATCTGTCTGCCGATGCTTTGCCAGCATTGACACATCATTGATACGCTTGTTATGCGGGTCACGCACTTCGGCTGCTTCTTTTGCCGCCTGGTATTCCGGATCCAAAGTGATCATATGCCAGACGTTATTATAAATTATATCGGCCTGCTCGAGTTTAGGAGCAAGGCAATAGACCTTTGCTCCGTATCCACCCTCGACGCGAAAGGTATAGTTACCGGCAGCCGCAGCCATCAACGATTTACCGTTCTTGCGGGCGACCACCAGCAGGATTTCCCGAAACTGACGGTTCCCGCTCTGATCTACGATGCCGTAGATCGCGGAAAACATGGCCTTCTGCCAGAGTTCAAGCTTCAGCGCCCCGGGAGCTGCCGGGCCCTCCGTATGGAAGCAATGGTTCTCTATCCAGTCTATGGCGGCATTGGCCTTTTTCTGGTCGAAATAAAAGGCCTTTTGGGCCAAACCGTTGACCAGGTATTCGTATATCAGGCGTATCCACCGGCCCACCACACAAGACCCGTCTTTTATCTGCTGATAATAAGCAAAGATATAATTACCTCGCGTTAACTCCCTGCTATCGGGCATAGAAATAACCGTATCTCTCGCAAAACAGAAAAGATGAC
>Ga0310786_10009872_pt1 | contig 12059 bp, 2 predicted proteins | sample AusTroGonzalo_MG_FD_203881 | JGI IMG/M metagenome (GOLD analysis project Ga0310786, IMG submission 203881) | Bovine rumen microbial communities from tropical cattle in Woodstock, Queensland, Australia - Gonzalo_03 (v2) (version 2) | ecosystem: Host-associated > Mammals > Digestive system >...
CTTACATGTCTGGAAACGTTAAACTTGAGCAACAACAGTCTACAGGGGGATGTCGGCTTGGTTATGAAGGCTTTCATGGAACAGAATCCTACAACGAATGTGACTGTCAAAACGCTCAACGTGGCCAACAACCAACTGTCAGGTAATGTTGGATTGTTCGCGCAGTATTATCTGCTGCTTGAATCTTTGAATGTACAAGGTAACAAGTTTGAGGAAGTTATGCCGATGATTGCGCCAAAGGTCACTAACCTAAATATAGGAAAGCAGAAGATGGGTAAAGTAATAGAAGTTCATCTTCATGACTTATCTGCAGAAACCTTGGCGGCTAAGTTGCCTACCATTCTGCTTTATGACCATGCAGGACAGACGTACAAGACAAACATCAACCTGCTTTGCACAACAGAGGATCTGTCTTGGGGACTCCAGTTGGCCAGTAAGGATGGCACGCTGACAATGCCTTATGTTACACCACAAAATGCATATTATGGACAGAGTGGTGACATTTTGTATGTGGCGGTAGTGAACGCTGATGGTCAACCAGAGGGGAGTTCTTTCAATATGAGAATGGAGTTCTGCCAAGGTGACGCCAATTTCGACGGAAATGCGGATGTGCTTGACCTTCAAACCATCATTAATTATGCCTTCGAGGACTATAAGACACGCCCATTCAATTACACAGCTGCCAACCTTTGGAGCGATAATGTCATTAACGTGCAGGACGTTGTGAAGATGACCGACTTGCTCCTCAATATTGACGATGCAGCTGGGAGCCGTAGAACTTGGGAGGGTCAAGAACGCCAAGAATCACAAGAATCTGCTGCCATCATCTGTATGAGAGATGGTTTTGTCTTCATTGACACTAAGACACCTGTTTCTGCCTTCGAGCTGACACTCCGCAATTCGGATTCTTTCATTCTCAATTCTTTGTTGAAGGAGATGGGATTCACTTGTCGTAGCAACAGCAAAAACGGCATAACCCGTATTGTTGGATACTCTATGGATGGAGCCAGACTACCAGTAGGTGAAATTGCAATTGCCAGAATGGATGATTTGAATTCTTCAATAGAGAAGGCGTTTTTTTCTGATGCAAAGGCCAATGAGATTGTCGTTTGTGTAATTTCCAGTGATGTCACAGGTGTTGATGTCATTGATTATGGATTAAATAAAACTGATAGTCATATCTACGACTTACAAGGCCGCAAAGTAAAAACTCAGAAGAAGGGACTTTATATCCAAGATGGCAGGAAGGTTGTAAAAAAATAAACACAAGCAATATGAAATATATAAATATGAAAAGATGCTGGCTTTTGACATTGCTAACTCTAATGTCTGTTGGAATATGGGCACAGCAGAAAAATGTGCTCAGCGTTCCTGATGCCAAGGTGTCTATAGGACAAGCTCAGTTGCCGGTTGCCATAGAAAATACTGATGAGATAGTGGCAATACAGTTCGACCTGACACTGCCATCGACTATCTCAGCTGGTACAAATGGCGTGCTGACCAATCGTTGCGACGATCACACCATCATCATACGTAACATAGAAGCTACACGCTATCGCGTGATGCTCTACAGCGACAACAACCTTCCACTAAGAGCTCAGCAGGGAACGGTACTCTACGTACCACTAATCATTCCACAGACTGTGACAGAGGGTAGCGAATTGCCGCTGGTCATTAGTAATGCCACTCTCACTGCGGCCTCTGGAGAAAATGTGCTCACCGAGGCAAAAGCTGGTAAACTTATCGTCTCCATGCTTCCTGACCTCACTGTAAAGGGCCTTTCTGGCAATTCGTCTGATTCAACTAATCCGTTGCTGATCACTCCCGGTGAGCGACTGTCACTTTCCTGGCAGGTTCAGAACGTTGGGGGCACCGAGACTGGCGGTGGATGGAGTGAGCAGATACTGCTTGTGAACAAGCGTGGAACTGTTACCAAGCTTATCGGTACCGTCTATCAGTCTGAGAAGTTGGCTGCGGGAGCAGTGATGAGTCGTCAAGCTGACATCACCGTGCCACAGTTACTTGGTATAGAAGACGAAGCCTACGTGCAGGTGCATGTCGTCGCAAATAGTGAGACGGGGGAATCGTCTCTTGCCACCGGGAATAATACTGCACAGTCTGAAGACGTGTTCACAGTAGGCAAGCGACTCTTTGTGGAGCCTAATCCAGCCCGAATGGTGGAGAAGTCAACCTCGCGTGTTGCTGTCAAAGTGAGCCGTAGTGGTAATTGGAATAGCGAACAGACGTTTACGCTCTGCACCAACAATGACACACGTGTTACTCTGCCCTCGCAGGTTACTATGCCTATTGGACAGTCTGGTACGATTGTCTATATGACTGTGGAGGATAATAGTGTGCTCGATAATGACAGTGTTGTGACCATCACAGCCAAGGGTAATGGCTATGCTGATGCCCAAGGAAAATTGATTATCGAAGATAATGAATATCCCAATCTTACGCTGACTACATCAAAGTCGGCAGTAACCGAAGGTGAGAGCTTCCAACTGACTGTCACTACGAGTCGTGTTTCCAAACAGCCCATCACGGTGACCCTCACCAGTGAGAACGCCAAGCGTTTCACCTTCCCACAGACGGTAACTATACCAGCAGACGAAACGTTGGCAACGGTTGATGTGACCGCAGTGGACGACAATAGTCCTGGTGTTGAAATAGACAATGCCTTTACGGCTTCCGCATGGCATTATAATAAGGCAGAGGTATTTGTTTTGTTGCAAGATGATGATATGCCTTCTATCAGCCTTTCTTTGTCTCCTACAACTATAACGGAAAGTGCTGGCCCTGTAGCTATGATGGCTGTACTACGTCGCACATCACATGTTGATCAAGACATCACAGTCAAATTAAGTGATGATTCTCAATTTCACGACATCAACTATGGACAGTTCTCTTCTATCTCAATGGCAAAGGGAGTTGAAGAAGTGACATTCAGCCTCGGTATTAATGATAATCTTGAAGTGGATGGAGATCGCGATGTAACTATTACTGCTGCTGTATATATTCAGTCCTGTAGTTGTAGTGCCAGCAATGAAGGTGCAGGAGTAGTAAGTCAAATGATTCATATTATAGATAATGATGGACCAGCACTTTCAATAGCGTCAAGTCGTTCTATGTTGCTTGAAGGTGCAGAGGAGGCAACGGTGCTAACAGTGAGCCGCAACACTTCGACCGACATCGCACTGCCAGTCTCTATTTCGAGCAGTTATGACGAGGGATTGGAATATTATCATAGTGTGGTAATTCCTACAGGGGAAAAGCTTGTGAAAATTCCTGTCAAGGCATTAGCAAACTACATTCAGGACGATGACGTTACCGTGACCTTTACTGTTACGGCTGAGGGGCATAGCAACGGCACTTGCTGGGCCATGATTAGCGACCAGACGCTTCCCGACGCCATCATCAGTTCCATAGAGCTGCAGACAACCGACGGCGAGCGTGTGGGCGATGATCCTGTATACGTTAGCACCGATCTACAAGCGCTGCTGACCATTGAGAACATCGGCGTAGCCCAGTTGCCTGCAGGTGTTGTGGTAAACGTTTATAACGGGTCAAACCGTATTGCCTCGATGCTCACACCAAGTGTCCTTGCGTCGGGTGAGACCCTGCAGATGACAAGTGCGTTGACTGTTCCGGAAAGGATTAGCTCCTACAGCATCTATGCCAAGGTGAACGAAGGTGAAACGGTGAGTGAGCTGTTGTATGCCAACAACAACTCGTCGACAATGACGTTCAAAACCCGTTCGACCTATAACACAATGGTAAGCGTCGACAAGAGTCTGATGAACCAGGGTGATAGCGTGACCATCAGCGGACACTTACTCTGTCCAGATGGCAGTGAATGGGGAGACAGAGGTCCCTCGAATGTGAACCTCTATCTTATTGTTGAAGGCAATCGATATGTGCAGACCATGACAACCGACGCGCAGGGTCAATTCTCCTATGTGTGGAAACCGTCTAGCGCCTACATGGGACATGTGTCTATCGGCGCCTGCTATCCCGGCGAGACCACTCGTGATGAAATGGCTTCCGTTGACATCCACGGCATGAGAAACGTTGGGAACGTCTATACCACACTATATACGGTGATAGACAAGCCCTACGAGGGGACTGTATCTGTCAAGAATCCTGGTCGCATTCCGTTGACAGGACTGAGGGTTGCAGCGACAGAACAGTCCGACGATGTCACTATACGGTTCGAGGCTCCGGAAACCATCGGTGGCGGTGAGACGGTGACCATCAGATATACGCTGATAGGAAACAAACTAACTGAAGGTGACGACTGGGAAACGGTGAAGTTTGATATGACTACGGCTGAAGGACCGAAGTTGAGTCACACATTATATTATTATACGCGTAATCCGCAGGCTCAGCTGAGCTGTAGTCTAAAGCAGATTAATACGACCATAACCAAGGGTGGGTCGCGTGACTACTCTTTTAGCATTGCAAACGTCGGAATGGGAGAAACGGGGAAGATCAGCATCGAACTGCCCAAGTGGATACAGAGCGTGACACCACGCGAACTGTCATCACTCGCACTAGGCGATACAGTACAAGTAGTGCTTCGCTTCACACCCACTGACGATATGCAGTTGAACATTCCGGTGACTGGAAGAATAGGCATCAACTGCGAGAACGGCAATGGTCTGTCCGTTCCCTTCTCTATCGAGCCTGTCAGCGAGAGTACGGGTGTGCTGGTTGTGGATGTGTGCGACGAATACACCTATAACACGGCCGAGGCTCCTCATGTGATCGGTGCTACTGTCTCGTTGCTGCATCCCGTGACGGGAGCCGTCATTGTGAGTGACACCACAGAGACGGACGGCTGCTTCCATGCAATACTCCCTGAAGGCTACTATACGCTCGTGGTGACTCACCAGAAGCACGACAGCTATCGTGCCACCATCCAGATCGACCCTGCAAAGACGATGTATAAAGTAGTGAACCTGAGCTACAATGCCATTGAGATTAGCTGGGAGGTGGTGGAAACGGAGCTAGAAGACACTTACGAGATTGTCACGTCCGTGAAATACGAGACGAACGTGCCTGTTCCTATGGTGACCGTTAATCTGCCTGAGAGCATTCCGGCAAAGGAGCTCGACGAGGGGGAGTCGCTGGTATACTACGCAGTGCTAACAAACAAGGGACTGATTACAGCTGAGGACGTGCAGTACACAATGCCGGAGGGATTCAGCGTGCTTACTTTTGAACGGCTCGACAATCTTGACGAACCACTGAACATCGCACCTGGGCAGAGCGTGGTTATCCCTATAAAGGTGACTAACAACACATCGACCTCGGATTCACGCCGTCGCACAAAGCCGGTCTCTGACCCTTGTGTGGCTCAGTCGGTGCTAGGCTGGTTCTGGGAGTGCGGCACAGACAGGAAATGGCATAAGTATTCCACAGGACTGCGCGTGGGTGAATGCAAACAAGGCGACGCCCTTCAAGCCTTCAACCGAGGCGATGGCGATGCGGGCATCTACACCTTTGAATGGACTAATAGCGGCCCAAGTGGAACTAGCCGTCCCAATTATCCATCGATAAACTTCTTCAAAACAGAGACATCGACGTCGAACCAGAACAAAACCAACTCGACCGGCGAGTCTTACCAGTGCACGCCGTGCCAGAACTCTGCGATGCTGGCCTTGGCCAAGTTCTTGCCCTTTGTCGGTGATGTGATAAAAGCGGCAGAAACGGTAAGGGACGTCTACAACTGTTATGACTCGTTCAAAACTGAAGAAGGGGTGTACAACAAACTGAGCAACTGCAAATACACGTCGTTTGCCACAAAGTACTATGACACCGTTAACACTGTATGCGATGACATTGTAGAGACGTGTGGACACGGACAGAAAATTGCAGAACAGATTCGGAACGACGAATTCTTCACTGATGACTGCCAGGAGGAATGGAAGGAACTGTTTAGTTCGCTATTTCAAACGGGTATAGACGCGGCTGACTTGGCCATTCAGGCACAGAACATCTACTATAAGGGCAAGAAATATGAGAAGTCGACAGAAAGTCTTATGGATGATGTAAAATCATTTTCCAGCGACGTCACTGAGACGAATAAGGTCATCACTGACTATGAGAATTCTTATAAGCTTGACCGGACAGAGGACTATATCAGCAATAGGAAATTAGACCTCGAGGCTAACGGTCTGAATGACATCGTTGCTGAACAGCGTGAAAACAGTCTTAAGGAAAGTCTCTACCAATATGCCACGAACAATAGCGCATCGTCGAAGGAATACGTTGGAATAGCCGAATTTGCAGTGAAAAAACTTCAAGACAAAGAAATTAAAGGCTCAGATGTAAACAAACTGGGAAAGAATGTATTCAAAGTACTGTCGGACTGTGTCTATAATATGCATGTCTTTGCGGAAAATGCAAAAACAACGAGCGTAACTAAGCAATCTCTCATAAAGTCTGAATGGCTTGACACCACAAAAAAAATGGAGAAGTATGTGGGCACAGCTGCCGAATTGCTGCACTACACCTTTGGCGAATGTGAGTACGAAGGCGACGAGACCAGTGACGATTCCTTCGAGGCCGGAGGAGGTGCAGGAGGCGGTGGTTCTGAGTCGCAATCTAGGAGAAGAATACTCTCGGTGAACTTTAGGAACGCTATCCCCGCATCCTACCAGCGCCTTGTGGACGATATGCTGGAAGCCATTAACATGGTACAGACTCAGGCAGAAATTGAGAAAGAGTACTTTGGCAGCGAAGAATGGCTCAACCTGTCTGACATGCAGTTGGTTATGGTGTCATGGGCCATTGAGCAACTAGAAAAGTACGGACCCGACGTCATTGATGACCCTTTAATTGGTATCTATTGTCCCGAGGGCATTAGCGAGGATATGCTAAAAACCTTCCTCCGCAGACTCTACAACAGCAGGGAGAGACAGGCTACGTCGAGAAGACTGGCGTCAAAGGCCACCGATGAAGACGACGGATTGATTGACTTCCAGCGTATAAACCAGCTACAAGAATCCATTGCGAAGAGTGCTGGGAAAATACTCAAGGGTGGCGAAAGCAGCATTGAGGAAGCCATCCAAAACAAGTTTGATACAGCTTACTACGAACTGAGCGAAGGCACATCGTCGGTTTGCGCAAGTGTTACGCTTCAGTTCAATCAGACGATGACGATGACTCGTCAGGCCTTCCGTGGTACACTTAAGGTACACAATGGTAATACCGAAGAGTCAATGAAAGACATTGTTCTTGAAATGGAAGTTCGCAATGCAAGTGATGGTGGTGTGGCCACAAGTCGCGAAATGCAAATGAATGTTGAATCACTCGTTGGATTCGAAGGAGCTCTGAACTTTACTGATGGTTGGACATTGGCGGCCAATGGTGACGGTACGGCTACGATTATCTTCATACCGAGTAAGTATGCAGCACCAACAGAACCACAAGACTATACTTTTGGAGGTCGTCTGAAGTATCTGGATCCGTTCACCGGTTTGGTGGTTACACGTGAACTGAGTCCTGTTACCCTCACCGTAAAGCCTTCGCCTGAACTCGACTTGACCTACTTTATGCAGCGTGATGTGTATGGTGATGACCCGTTGACACTGGATGTGGTGGAGTCGATGAAACCAGCGGAGTTCGCGCTTCTGATTAATAACAAGGGGTATGGCGATGCTACGAACGTGAGAATGGTGACACAGCAGCCTGAGATTATCGAAAATGAGAAAGGACTGCACATCGACTTCGAGTTAATTAGTTCGCAGTTGAATGGTGTTGATGCCACCTTGTCGTTCGGGCAAAGCATTGCCAACGACTTTGGCACCATCCCTGCCCACTCGCAGATGTATGCCCAGTGGTGGTTGACGAGCACGTTACTCGGCCACTTCACTGAGTATGATGTGCATGCCACCCATGTCACCAGCTATGGCAATCCGGACCTATCGCTGCTTGACCAGGTGACTATTCATGAACTCATTCACAGCTTTGACATGCCTGATGGGAGTCTGAATGGCGGTCCTAACGTGGGAAGGGCGTTCTTAGTGAATGACATCGAGGATGCTAACGACCTGCCCGACAATCTCTACTTCAGCAATGGTGACACAGCCAGTGTTGCTGTCACTACGACGGCACAGATTGTCAGGAGGTCGAGCACTGAGTGTGAGTTGATAATCACCCCATCGTCGCAAGGCTGGAACTACGGCTCGCTGATGGACCCCACTCACGGCTATGCTAAGTTGAAGAGTATCGTGCGACAGAGTGATGGTCAGGAACTGGGCAACACCCGCTTCTGGCAGACTGACCGCACGCTTTGTGACGGCAAGGACTGGCTGTATGAGTATCGCCTGCATTTCGTGGATGACTTCGAGGGTCTCGCTCCAGAGACCTATGTACTGACCTTCGACCCTGTTCCCGACGTAGTGCTGGCAGTGGCTTCGATAACAACCTTGCCAGAAGATGGTACAATAGCTGAGGCGCCTATTGAGAAACTTATCGTTGACTTCAACAAGGAGATTGATGCTATGACCTTCACTGGTGACGACATCACCTTCGCCGTTCAGGGTGTGAAGAAGGATGCCAACCAGATTGGCATCAGCACCGAGAACAACAAGTCCTTCACACTTGACTTGGCCACGCTGACTGAGCAGTGTCCCAATGGCTACTATACTCTCACGGTGCAGACAGCTGACATCACGGATGCGGAAGGCTTCCAAGGCAAGACCGGAATGCAGGTCGGTTGGATATTGTTCCGTGACGGATTGGTACAGCTGCTCACTTCTGCTTGGCCTGAGAATTCCGGTTCGGTGACACGCAAGTCCAACGAAGAGGCCGGAGCACGCGGTTCTACTCCTGTGGAGGAGAAAGCCAACACAGCCAAATACGGCTCTACAGTCACATTGGCGGCAGAGCCCGAGACTGGTTATGAATTTGCCAACTGGACACTGAACGGCGAGGTGGTGTCTACTGATTTAGAGTTTACGACTACGGCACTCAGTGATATGAATGTTGTTGCGAACTTCACGAAGAAGAAGTATATGGTGAAGATAGCCTCCTCTGATGACACGAAGGGAAGTGTCACTGGTACTGCCACTGGTATCTACGACCATGGCACTCAAATAGAAGTGACAGCCGTCCCCGGCGAGGACTACGCCTTGATGAACTGGACGGTAGGCGGCGAGACCGTGGAGAACAGTGGCGACAAGCTGACTCTCACCGCTGAAGGTCCGCTCACCATCACAGCTGAGTTCCTTCAGGAATACTTCCGTCAAAGTATGACGCTGGCCCGTGGATGGAACTGGATGTCAAGCTACTTGAATGAGCCGTTGGCCATCGACGGACTGTCGAACTATGTATATCGCATTGTCAGTCAGACTGACGAAATAATCAACGACCCTGAGTATGGACTGGTTGGCACCATCAATGAGTTGGAAGTGGGCAAGGCCTATAAAGTGGAGGCCAACTCCAGATTCACCAAAACATTCCGTGGGCATCTTTACAACGTGGGGACTGCCCCCATCGCCCTGCACAAGGGCTGGAATTGGATGGCTTATCCCTATCAGGAGCAGACGGCACTCGCCACGGCTATCACCAATGCCAGAGAAGGCGACTACATCTCTTCGCAGACAGGCTTTGCCGAGTATGCGGAAGGCCATTGGGAGGGAACGCTTGATATACTGACACCTGGTGCTGGTTACCTATATAAGTCGGCAAATGACAAGACGCTGGCATTCGACTTCTCATCGGCAGTTGATGGCAGTCGCGCTTGGAAGGCCCAGACGGCTACTGTCACAGAACAGGATGTGGACATCCACCGCTATCCTAACACGATGAATATGATTGTGCAGATATTCAAGGACGGTATGGCTGTAACAGCCTCCGACTACAACATCTACGCCATGGTGAACGATGAGCTGCGAGGCATCAGCCGGTCGATAGGCCGTAACCAATACTTGACGGTCTATGGTGACAAGCCAGTAGAAGTGACATTCATCGTAGAGTCGGCTGAGACGGGCGAGACATACATAGGCAATGAAACACTGAAGTTTGTCGACGATGTGGTTGGCAGCCGCAAGCAGCCCTTCATGCTCAATATAGGTAGAGCAACTGGCATTGATGTTATGGCAAATGATGGCCGTCCAATGACAGTCTACACGTTACAAGGTATTCTCGTTAGTCGCGAAACTACACTGAAGATGTTGCATCGGCTGCCAAAGGGTATCTATGTTGTAAATGGTCAAAAGTGTCTTATCAAGTAATTTAGAAGAAACGATGAAAACAATGTGTAGAATCATAATGATAATGTGTCTTTGCCTCTCATTTGTAGGGGCAAAGGCGCAAGACACCCACTGGCAAGTGGACATTTATGCCTACCAGTATGACATGACCGTTTATTTTACCCTGACGGAAAAGGGAGAACCTATTGTTGACCTTTCGGACTACGAGGTCTCCGCTTTTTGCGGTAATGAGTGTCGTGGTGTGGCAACAATACTGATGACAGAAAAGGATGGCATACAGAAGCAATGTGGATATCTTCGCATCAGAAGTAATGTGCAGCAGGGCGAAACTATCTCCTTCCAACTTTACCAGAAGTCAAGCCAGCGTGAGATTGTCATCGAGGAAACGTGCGACTTTGAAAACAATGCCCTGAACGGAACCCCCAGCAGTCCTATGCTCCTTACACCAAAATGGATTCTGATTGGCGACGTGAACAGCGACGGCGAGGTTGACGTTCTCGACGTTCTGACGCTCGTGAACTTCATCGTTGGCAAGACCAGCAGTGTCAGCGAAGAGGCGGCCGACATGAACGGAGACGGGGATGTCGATGTGTTAGACGTATTGACATTGGTAAACAGAATCATAGGAAAGAACTAAGAAAATGAAAAAGACATTATTGCTATTGGGGCTACTGCTCGGTATGAACATCCAGCTGAGCGCAGACAACAAACTGACAGTGGAGGAATTCTCCATTGAGCCAGGTGAGGAGGAAAAGGTCATTGAAATCAGTTTGGAGAACGACGATGACATCTCGGCTTTGGAGTTCAAGCTTTGGCTGCCGGAGGGTGTGAGCGTCATCGACGACGAGGAAGGTATCTACATCCTTGGTGTGGATGACAGACTAAAACAGAAGATAGGCCGTGTATGGTACACCCACAGCGTCAGTGCCAACTACAAGCAGGACGAGGGCTGCTACCATATTATGGTGTTCTCGCTCGATGGCAAGGACATCGTCGGTAACTCGGGTGCCATCCTTGAGGTCGGACTGACGGCCAGTGCCGACGCCGTCCCCGGCGAGAAGAAGGTCAGGCTGACCAACATCAAGATGGGGCAGACCAACGAGCAGGACGAGGTGGTGGGCTTCTCTCAGGACGATGCAGAGTTCACCTGCACCGTCATTGGCGAGCCCGTGACGGTGACGGCGAAGAACTATACCATCAAATACGGCGACGCCTTGCCAGAGTTCGAGTTCACCTCTGAGGGGGCAACGCTGGAGGGCACGCCGACACTGAGCTGCGAGGCTACTGTCACATCGCCTGTGGGTGTGTACCCCATCGTCATCAGCAAGGGCAGCGTGACGAACTACAACGACACGTATGTCAACGGCACGCTGACCATCACAAAGGCCCCGCTGACCGTCAAGGCAGGCACATACACGAAGAAGCAGGGCGAGGCCCTGCCGACGTTCGAGGCCACCTATGAGGGTTTCAAGAACAACGAGACGTCGGAAGTGCTCACGAAGCAGCCTGTGCTGGCCTGCGAGGCCACCGCCGCCTCCGCCCCCGGCGAGTATGCAGTGACTGTGAGCGGTGCCGAGGCCCAGAACTATGAAATCAGCTACGTGCCCGGCACGCTGACGGTGACGGAGGCCGACCCAGTGACGGTGAAGGCCAATAGCTATACCATCACGTACGGCGACGCCCTGCCGAACTTCGAGTTCACCTCTGAGGGGGCAACGCTGGAGGGCACGCCGACGCTGAGCTGCGAGGCTACTGTCACATCGCCTGTGGGTGAGTACCCCATCGTCATCAGCAAGGGCAGCGTGACGAACTACAACGACACGTATGTCAACGGTA
>Ga0310786_10009873_pt1 | contig 12056 bp, 9 predicted proteins | sample AusTroGonzalo_MG_FD_203881 | JGI IMG/M metagenome (GOLD analysis project Ga0310786, IMG submission 203881) | Bovine rumen microbial communities from tropical cattle in Woodstock, Queensland, Australia - Gonzalo_03 (v2) (version 2) | ecosystem: Host-associated > Mammals > Digestive system >...
ATAAAATGCTGGATTCAGAGAATTTTGATATCTGTAAATGCATGGTCAATACCAACGTCAAGCCTCCCACAGAAAAGTTCCTAAAAGAAGTGCAGGGTCTTATTGTCAGGTCAAGCTCATGGGACGAAATAGAAGACAGCTTATGTCGCTTAGTGGAAGCACAGGAGCGATGGAACAAGAAAGCAAAAAGCCGCTTTCTAAAGATCGACAAAGGACAGGTGATAGAGGAAACCACAAAAGAGCAATGGGTTGGTCTTGGTCTTATAAACTATCGTTATGCTTCGGCATTAAGCATTATGAGAGACTTGTATGATGGACTAAACAATATTGATTAAAGATGAAAGTATTAGAGCATACAAACCGCATAGACTATGGACGAATCCTCATGCCCGATGAAGGATGGCAGACTTCATGGGCCATTGGTACAACATACTCCTTAGATCTTGAAGTGTTGATGGGTGTACCATTGGCATTATTTCATGGAAAATACTTGTCAGAGACCACGGATTTAAGGAACCTGAGGACAGATATGCTAGATGCCTTGGATAAGGTAAAGGAAAAACTCTTCGTTTTTGTTCATGAGAATAATATTTCAGCCAAATGTGCCTATTCTATGCTAATGGGCTTCTTAGACCAAAACATCTGGAACATCAAATTAGACAGCCCAAATCAAAATTTTCACCCGAAAGTTTGGTTGGTTCGTTATGAAAACGGGCTTGATCCACAAGAATATAAGTATAAGTTCATCGTTATGAGTAGGAATATGACGGCTGCTACAGACTTTGACATCGCTGTTTCTATGGATAGTTATCCAACTGATAAAGAGCATGATGAAAACGCCTCACTCATTAGAATGATGACAGCATTAATGAGTCATACTAAACGTAACAGAATAATCAAGCAATTCTCTAAGGAACTGAAATTGATAAAATTCTCTGCACCATATCCGTTTGACTCAAAACCCGTTATTTTCTGGCCTCACACCTACAATAAGCAGGATGTGTCCCCTTTACTAAGGTATGACAAATATAACGAATTGATGGTTATCAGCCCCTTCATTGATGAAACCACTCTCGATTTCCTATATGGTAAACTGTCCGAAGGAATAGAGAAAAAGCCTATTCTTGTTAGCAGGGAGTATGAAATGGATGCCTTAGACCCCGAAACACTAAAGAAATGGGATTGCTATCAATGGAACTCCATGCTTGAAGAGGCATCTGATTACGAGGAATATGAAAGCGGTCAGTCCAGTAATGATTCTTTTGGACGCAGTATAAGTCTGCATGCAAAGATTTTTATCGCCAAAGCAGCTTTAGGAAGAGACTGGAGCCAATGGAACAATTGGTTTGTTGGCTCAACAAACAGCACTCAGGCAGGATTGAGGGTAAATTATGAAGCTCAGGTACAATTGCGTAGTAACCATGAGGAGACATCACCAGGAAGCATTCTAGAATCATTGCTAAATCCAGTTGCGCCTCTTATTAAGCAATATACTATCAAGGATTCTGCTATCATAAACGAGGAAAAAGAGAAAGAAAAAGGGTTTAGGAACATCATTTATGATGTTTCACATTTGCCCTATGATGGTAATTATATCCAGGATTCGCAAGAGAAGTACATCACACATGTTATTATTAACAGGAAGGTATGGGAAACTTTCAACACAAAATACTCAAATGTAAGAGTTGATTTTTCACCTTTCTCAAATAAAGATGACAAATGGATATTGACAGATGATAATGAGCATTTCTTCAAACCACTATATTGTCAACAGCTATCTACATTCATAAAGGTTTCAGTAACATGGAATGGCATCGAAAAAGAATTTCTACTTCTTCTGCCTGTGGCTATCCCAGAGGAGAGGCATGGCAAGATTATGGCAGAAATTCTAGATAACGAGGATAAAATTATGCGATATCTCATGTTTTGTCTTGATACTAGGTTGGACCTTGAAATGCAAAAAATTGGATCTGATCAGAAGCTCAACAGGCAATCAATAGATAATAACAGCATTCAGCCGTATTCTCTGCCTATTTATGAACGATTAATGCTTGCAGCAAGTAGGGACAAAGCCGCTTTAGTCAATATTAAAGAGAACGTGGAAAGACTTAAGAACGTCAAAGGAAAAGACGGAAAGCGTCTATTGAGTAAGGAGTTTCTTGATATGTGGAACAAATTTTCATTCTACGCAAAATGATATACGAAAGGGAAATACAGATAGTAAAAGAGCGGCTGAGTGATTTCCAATCGGCTACTGTAGATTATATTGATCATCGTTTCTATGAAGATGGTCAAAACCGTATGCTGGTAGCTGATGAAGTAGGATTGGGTAAAACCTGGATAGCTAAAGGAGTAATAGCAAAAGCATACGAGCGATGGGCTAAAGATATGCACCATCAAAAGAACTATTTAAATGTTTATTATATTTGTTCCAATAAGCAATTGGCTGCACAAAACTTATCAAAAGTGAATTTTACGGGTAACAAGAATTGTATTATCAGTCAAGTTGACAGGATAACTCTTCTTGCTTTAAAACCGACAAATGTTGACGTCCCGCTACACATTTTCTCTTTAACTCCAGACACTTCGTTTACCGAAAGATCAGCTATGGGTATCAAGGGTGAAAGAGCAATTATCTATGCAATACTGGAACAAGTCCCAGCGATAAATCATTATAAGGTTGAGCTCTCAGAGCTGATGATGGGACCATGGAAGGTTGACAGTTGGGAATCTACAAAAGAATGGTATCCCAGAGAATGGATCAGAGATAATGTAGCAGAACGGTTTATTGAATTAGTTCAAAATTATCGAATTTCTGAAAACAATTCACCGGAATGTTATCGTTTATTCAATCTCCAGACACCGATGACATTATTAGAACTATTACAGACAATACTTCCATCATTCAGCAGAAATAAGGCAACACCAGGTATTTACTATGAGACTGTTGGTATATTACGTAAACTGATGGTGGATGCATGTCTTGAATTATTAGAGGCCGATATCTATATCATGGATGAATTCCAGCGATACAGCCAATTAATTGAGACCAAAGACCAGAGTGAACAGTCTACTATTGCTCAAAAGGTATTCGGTCAAACTAAGGCAAAAGTCCTCATGCTGAGTGCTACGCCATTTAAAGCGTTTACCAACCAATATGACGAAAACAGGGGAGAGCAGCATTACAGAGAGTTTATGCGAGTTTTGAAATTCCTTTACGCTGGTCATAATCTTGACTGGAAGAGATATGAAGAGGCGCGTGATAGACTCTATACGCTCATGCTACAGATAGCAAATGCCGAAGATCGTTCTCCAATAATGGAAGAAATAGAATACTTAAAAGAGTATTTACAGAGCTTCTATTCTCAGGTGATGGTAAGGACAGAGAAAATCATTGCATCAAAGGATCCAAACGCTATGATTATTGATGTTAACAAGAATAAACTTCTTCCCATCACAAAACAGGAAATTGATGATTTTATCCAATTAGACAGGGTTTTCCGCACCATCTATGAGAGTAAAGGAGAGCATGCCCCGTCACCCATTGACTATGCCAAATCTGCACCTTATGCGATGTCCTATCTTAGAGACTATAAAGTTAGTGAGAAAGCACAGAACATGGACTTATTACGTCTAAAAAATGCATTTGTAAATCTTACTGAAGTAAATAAGTATATCTTTCCAAAGGATGGACATTGGCCAAATGAGAAGCTGCATCTTCTCATGAAAAGTATCAAGAAGGAAGCTAGAATGCTATGGTGCCCACCAGCACTACCATATTATACCTATCCAAAAGGTGGAATATATGATGGACAAGAAAAGTTCACAAAAACCCTCATTTTCTCAGCATGGAAGTTGGTTCCAAAGATGATAGCTACACTTGTGTCGTATGAAGCAGAAAAGATGAGCATTGGCAGACTTCCAAATGAAGAGGGTATAAAGTACTTCGTAGATAAACGTGTTGCGAACCAAGGTGACACAGCTCGCAGACCACTCCGAAGGCTTGTTTTTGCAAAGGACGATAAGAATATGACAACACTTTTGCTGGCTTATCCGAGCAGAACTATAGCAAATATTGCAGATCCTTTGCAGTATATTAATCAAGGGCACTATTTCAAGCAGATAGTAAAGCCATTAGTTGAAAATCTACAGAGCAGAATCATGGATTTCTGTGCTATAAATGGTAGTTCAGAAGACCGTGAGGGAACTCATATAAGCTGGAGTTACCCGATGGTTTCGGACTGGGATTTTGATAATAGTTGGTTGAGTCTAGATTTGAATAAGGTAGGAAAAGATGATAAAGAATCACGTCTAACAACTGACTATATCCCAAGACTCAGGAGTATTGTGCAAAAAAAAGAATTACCTGTATTCCCACAAAAGCCAACATCAAGTGAAGTATTCAGGCAAGCAAATATCATGGCGTTGTTGGCATTTGGGTCACCAGCAATATGTGCATATAGGGCATTGAAACGGTATTATTCAGATGATAGAGGAATGCTGTCTGCCGCTTTTCGAATAGGATTAGCGTTTATTGACATGTTCAATAAACCAGAGAGTATTGCTGCTGTTGAACTACAGTATCAAAGCAAAATGGAGTATTGGCAAAAAGTTCTATGGTATTGTGTTGATGGCAATCTTCAGGCTGTATTAGATGAATATGTGTTTTTACTCCGTAACGATTATGATGATATAGAAGGGCTAACGTCTGCTCTATGTCGTACATTAACTATTCGAACAACAAGAATGAAGGTTGATGATGCAGCAAGTTTCTGTAAGAATGAATCTGAGGACGAGGATGTCCGGCACAACATGCGGTCACATTTTGCTGCTGCATTTGGAGTTAATGCTAAGAGCAATCAAGGAAGTGAGGTACGAGCCACAAATATCAGGGAGGCTTTCAACTCTCCCTTCCGTCCGTTTATTCTTGCCACAACCAGCATCGGGCAAGAAGGACTAGACTTCCATTGGTATTGCAGACGAATTATACATTGGAATCTTCCTAACAATCCTATAGATTTTGAACAAAGAGAAGGTCGTATTAACAGGTATAGAGGAAAGGTGATTCGTCAGCGAGTTGCCGAAAAATATGGGAATACCATAGATGGATTGAATAATCCATGGGAAATTCTGTTTAATCATGCTGAACAAGACAAAGTGTGGGCTAAATTCCAGTGCGACATCGTTCCTAATTGGCATTTCGACTCAGATGGGGTAAGTATTGAAAGAATTGTACCGCTTTACCAGTTTAGTCAAGATATTCAGAGATATGAAAACATGAAACATATACTCGGACTGTACCGGCTGACTTTTGGTCAACCGAGGCAGGAAGAGCTTGCGGAAGCCTTAGATTGCTCATTGGCACCAGAAGAAATAGATAAACTTCTAATAGATCTCTGCCCAATGAAAATGAATAGAAGTCAAACTGATAAAGAGCAATAAAATGATAATAGACTTATGAAAAAGTATATTGTAGTTATAGCATTGATGATGCTAATGGAGGCATGTTCCAACCGAAAGCATCCATCGGATTATTACCCCCAAAACAACTCTTCCTATCAATATGAATCGGAAGAAAAGGAACCAGATTCTGTTATTCAGGATGTTCTAAGCAAGGAGCCTGTTAATACGGAAAGTTCCTCAAATAGTTTTTCTCGAAAGGAAAAGGAGCTGGATAATATGAGAGGTTTTGACCCAGCATCGGAGGACGATATGGACGACAACGGTATGCAGCGTTACTTCGATGCTAACGATGATGAAGCATGGGATTAATTATGACAAGACAACATATAGTATTTCTGACAGGTGCGGGCGTTAGTGCAGAAAGCGGATTGAGTACATTCCGTGGTAAGGATGGCATGTGGACTAACGAGGAGTGGGTTCACCTGGCCAGTACGGATGCCCTCTATAATGAGACGCAGAAATGCCTTGACTTCTATAATTGGAGACGGAAAAAGCTGGCCGAGGTGGAGCCAAACGACGCTCACCGTATGATAGCAGAACTGGAGAAAGAGCATGAGGTGACGGTGATCACGCAGAATGTGGATAACCTACATGAACGGGCTGGTTCGAAGCGGGTCATCCATCTACATGGGGAACTGAGCAAGGTCTGCTCGATGGATAACCGTACGACCTGTGTGAAGGAATATCCGCTGACAACGCCCATTAAAGTGGGGGACAAGGCAGAGGACGGCTCCCAACTTCGCCCATATATCGTGATGTTTGGCGAGTATATCGATAGCATGAATGTAGCTGTTGACATTGTAAGCAAGGCTGACATCTTCGTGGTCATCGGCACTTCGCTGAAGGTCTATCCGGCAGCAGGATTCATCAACTATGCCCACCATGAAGTTCCTAAGTTCGTGATTGACCCAGGAGAGATGGAGCAATGCACGCATTTGGGCTTCACTCATTTCAAAGCCACAGCCACGGAAGGCATGAAGATGCTTCAAGAGGCATTCAAGGAATTGTAATTTAATGATTATGGCATATACATATAAATATCCAAGACCAGCTGTTACGGCTGACTGTATTGTAACAACGAGGGAGGCAGAGCCAAAGGTGCTGCTGATACAGAGAGGTGACGAGCCGTTCAAGGGAGCATGGGCATTCCCTGGCGGTTTCATGAATATGGATGAAACTACGGAGCAGTGTGCTATCCGTGAGCTGGAGGAGGAAACGGGGCTTCGAGTTTCAATTATTCATCAGATTGGAGCGTATTCCAAGATTGATCGTGACCCAAGAGGAAGAACTGTGACTGTTGCTTATTTGGCTATTATTGATGAACCTGCTGGTGTTACCGGCCAAGATGATGCAGCCAAAGCAGAGTGGTGGCCACTGTCGGACTTGCCGCATCTGGCATTTGACCATTATGACATTATACAGGATTCTATCAAGCTATATCGTCAGATAGTGAATTCGCTCCTGTAATTGCACCTGTTAAAAACATTAATCTTTAAATTATTGATGTATGCCAAGTGATACTCAGAATTTACCTTCCGTTACCTACTTCTCTCCAGTGGAACTAGTTGGTATATACCGCAAGTTCCTCGATAAGGGGAGCACTAATAACGTAGTATGGATTCGAGGAATCTATATTCAAAGACCTAATCAAAATCCACAATGGACGGCATTCTACGATGAGCTGAGGGATGCCGACAACACCACGCAGTCCATCACGTTGAAAATCAACCGTCAGGATAGGGCGAAATTAAAATCAAACAGTTTAGTACAAATCGGCGGTTTGATAGAACTCGCGGCAAACAATAATGGTACGATACAGATACTTGTAAATGTTACCAGATATGAAATTGTTAAAGACCAGTTCGTTACTGAACAAGACTTGAAACGTAACGAGATACGTATTGCCAAAAGTAAGAAAGGCTTTAAGAATGTTGATGCCGTTTTGGAGGATAAACTGTACCGTGACGAGCGTCCAAAAGTCGCTTTGGTTTTTGCTTCAACCTCTATCACTATGCAGGACTTCAACGCAGGCGTGAATGCGGCAGCTGTGAAGATAGACTTTACTGAGAAACGTCAGTCCTTCGGTAATGCTACATTATTGGCCACATTTCTCAAGAATCTTGATGCGTCTGGATATGATGTCATAGCCCTAGTACGTGGTGGTGGAGGGGGTATTGAAGCCCTTGACGAGATAGAGGTATTGCAAGCTGTCTCTACGATGACTACGCCAATAATATGTGCCATTGGTCATGTCGGTGAAGAGCTGTTTATGAAGTCCATCGCGGACAAAGTTGCACCAACACCAAACGGCCTTGGTCAGTATTTCAGTGAAATGGTGGAGAAGGTGACAGCTAAGCGTAACAACTCACGAGCAGCCCTTATCGAGGAAGTCAAGAAACAGTTCATCAAACAAATAGATGAATCTAACAAAAAGAACAAAGAGTTGACAGAAAAACTTGATAAGCTTACCAAGTCTCAGGCAGAGCAGATGGGTAAGTTACAAGCTCAGTTAAAGACTCAGACCGATCTTAATGGTAAGCAATCAAAGGAGTTCAATGATAACCTGACGAAAATGCAGAAAACCAACAGTGAACTGAACACCTCGCTTCAGAAGCTAACAGCCCAGAATACTCAGGCTGCGAAAGATCTGAATGAGGCTAAGGAGAGGTCGAGACAACTGGAGAAGCAATTGGAAGAGGCATTGAACAAAAATAAAGGATGCTCGACTGGATGCTTAGGTATGGTAGCAGCTATTGTAACTGTTGCTAGTACTGCATGTTGGATAGTGTTTTTAATGATATAGCGAGTCTCTATAAGAAGGAAACAATGGTGGAAAAAGACATATTTATTCGCAAGGCTGAACGAAATGATGTGCCCTTGTTGCTGGAGTTCATAAAGGGTATTGCCCGATATGAGAAGATGGAGAACGAGGTGATTGCTTCGTCAGATGTGTTGGAACGAGAAATGTTTGATGAACACCGGGCAGAAGCCGTTTTCGCCGTTGTGGACGGGCGTGAGGTAGGCTTCGCTCTATACTTTTACAACTTCTCAACCTTCATCGGACATTCCGGTCTGTATCTTGAAGATTTGTTCGTTTGGCCAAATGATCGAGGTAAAGGCTATGGAAAGGCATTGCTTTTACATTTAGTTAAGATAGCACGGGAGCATCATTGTGGACGTATGGAGTGGTCTTGCCTGAACTGGAACCAACCAAGCATCGATTTTTATCTCTCCCTTGGAGCCGTGCCAATGAAGGAGTGGATGGTATATCGGCTGGATGCTGCCGCACTGGAACGTTTATCATAAGGATTATAAAGTAAGAGAGATTACAAGATATAGGCGTATATCCCTTCCCCGAGGTTCGTGTCAATGTTTGGTAGGACTTTGAGAGCTCTCAGAATTTGGATACTTTATCTAACCCACGATGTCACCGCACTGTCTGAGAAGATAGTGCGGTTTTAGAAAGATATTCATATTGGGTAATAAATTGAGAGGAGAAAAAAGCTTAATAATTCATTGTTACCGCAAAGATTCTGATTTATTATTCGTATCTTTGCACTCGTTTTTGAAATAAAAGATTGTATGATGGATAAGAAACAAGACCCATATAAGGTACAGTTGGCTGATATTGCCAATGAGATTGGTGGCAATATGGCCATCAAATACTATACTCTGGACTTTACGCTCACGAAGGAGCAACTCCAGGATATGAAGAAGAATGGTCTCAAAACGGATGTGATGAGTTGCATTTTTGCAGCACTGATCATGAACGGCATTAATGAGACCGAAGTGAAGGAATATATAGAAAAGGCCCACAATGCCGGGGCTGCTCCCAGCGTGACTTTCGAGGCTCCAGACGATGGGGCGCTCAATGTAACGTCGCCCGAAGAGAACCCAGAACTGGACAAACTCGTTAAAGCTATGGGGATTTAGTCTATGAAGCAGATTCCCTTAGTTCGAAAGAATAATATGCTCCAGCTTTGGGGCAGGATAAATGGTTCGGTTAATATTCAGTTCATACTGGATACAGGCTGTTCAAGCACTTTGCTTTCGAAGGAGGTGGGTGATATCCTCTTCCTGAAAGGCAATCTTGTGAAGTCGGATGTGAAAGGAACCAGTCCAAGTTCCTATGGCGGCGTATATACCGCACAGCAAAGTGAAATCACCATCAGGAACCTGACGCTCGGAAAAGTCAAGCTGAAGAATGTGGGTGCTTCCATCTGCGACCGATATGGCGGGCCGTGTTTGCTTGGCATGTCTGCCTTAGACAAGCTGGACGGCTATTCGATTACGAAAGACAAGTTGATAATCGACGATGGTAAGCCGGAAACGACAGTCATGACGGGCAGGGTGAAAGACCGCAAGCCCTACAAGACGCGGTTTAAGGGCTGCATCAAGCGACTCCGTAAGATTCATGAGGAGAGCGGCATAGAGGATTTTAAGTTTGACTATGCAAAGCATGTCCTGACTCTCTACCATCTTATACAGTCGTGCTATCCGCTTCTGCTCGACAAGAAATTTGCGATGGTCAGTGAGATACTGGAGGAACTGCAGACGCTCATCAAGGAGAATCTTGAAGACGACGAGAAGAATACCAGTCAGAAGGGGGCTTTCATCACGGCCTACTTTAACTTCTATCTGGCATCGGCCTATTTCGGACAGGAACGGTTTGAAGAGGCGCTGACGTACTATGACAAGGCCGGGAAATTCTTCCTTCAAGGCAGTTCGATACTGAACGAGATCAAGGAGATTTCCCGTAAGATTCGTGAAAAGCTCGAAGAAAGGGATAAGGACAAACCGAAGGTGTTTGCTCCAGCCAAGACTACCACGTTCGAGGAGGACGTGCAGGCTTATAATCTCCAGCGGATTGATTTTGAGGATCATTATTATGGGAATGGTGAGACGAAATCGGCGTATGTTGGCTTTCAGAACTTTGACGATGCCTATAAGTTCTGCCGCATGAATCACAAGCGGTTGGAAGTACTTAGCAAGGAGGATGGAAAATGGCAGAGGACGGGCAAAATCCCTACGGAGAACCTTTACTACAGCAATCTGAAAATGGAGGAAGGGTTTGAAAGTTATCTTTTCGAATCGTCTATAGAAACGGACTTGGAAAAACTGACTGAGCAGTTGGGTGATGATCAGGAGAGTATAGCGCAAATCAAGGAGAATGCAGAAAAGGCGAAGGAAATCTTAAAGTCAGAAAAAAGCTCATATAGGTATTATCCTGCTGTGATTCTTCGTGAAAGCGATCTTGCCTTCGATGCATTCATAAAGCCAGGAGGAAGCATATCCTGGCATGGTCAGGAACTCGTGCTTGCCGCGGTGGATATTGAAGAATCGGTTACGAAAAGGCTTGAAGACGATGTTCTGGCTGGCAGAATCATACCATGCGCTTTCGGTCAGATGCCAGAGGACTATACTTACTTGGCTGACAAGAACAAGGAGCTGAAACCATTCTGCGAGGATGACTATGCCGCAAAGAATGACCCAGAGAACAGCCGTTGTTTGGGACGTTTCATTGTATACGATGATGAAAACTACGTAGGATATGGATGGCGTTCGACTTACGACGACAAGTATTGGCGTTGGGAAGGTGTAGAGCACAGTAATATCAGCGGCTTTCCAAACTCTGGCGATGACACTTCATTAGTAAACGATCATCGTATTTGCTATTGGCAATTAGTTCTTAGCCGCAAGGAGGATGATAATGGTTTCATTCACCCAGAAGCATTCTGAATACGATAATACTTAAATAAGATAATAATAAAACACCTCAATATGGCAATACGTCAATATTGAGGTGTTTTTTGTTTCTTTTTCTATATTTCCATATTGACATATTAGTATCTTTATATCAATAAGGCTATAAAACAATATTGATTTATATCAAATATTATTGATTCTTTGTTAATATATATAGAATTATTTGTGTGTATTCTATAATATTTATACCTTTGCATATAGATTTGAATAAATAATTCAATACTATAATACATATTTATATATAGAGGTATGGAAACAAAGATTATTTCTGTAGCCAACCATAAAGGTGGCGTAGGTAAGACAACGACAGTTGCGAGTGTGGGGAGTATATTGGCATCGCAGGGGCATCGGGTGCTGATGATAGACATGGATGCTCAGGCTAACTTGACAAGCAGCCTGTTGAACGGGGAGCCGGAATCTACGGTGTATTCGGCTCTGACGGGAAATGAGGGGCTGCCGATTGTGTCGCTGAGTGAAAACCTATTCTTGGTGCCTGCATCGCTACAGCTGTCGATGGCTGAGCTGGAACTAGCATCGGCCATGGCCAGGGAACGGATATTAGCGGAGCTGTTGGAGCCGGTGAAGGGGGAGTTTGAATACGTATTGATAGACTGCCCGCCATCGCTCGGACTGCTGACGCTGAACGCGCTGACGGCATCGACGGACATCATCATCCCACTGGTGGCCGAGGTATTGCCGTTCAAGGGTCTGGCCATGATGAACAACTTCATCCGCATGGTTCAGAAGAAGCTGAACGGAAGGGCACACGTGACGGGCATCGTGATCACCCGATGGGAGAACACGAAGCTGGGGCGCGGCGTAGAGCG
>Ga0310786_10009874_pt1 | contig 12055 bp, 11 predicted proteins | sample AusTroGonzalo_MG_FD_203881 | JGI IMG/M metagenome (GOLD analysis project Ga0310786, IMG submission 203881) | Bovine rumen microbial communities from tropical cattle in Woodstock, Queensland, Australia - Gonzalo_03 (v2) (version 2) | ecosystem: Host-associated > Mammals > Digestive system >...
ACGATCGAAGGTCCACGCGTCATAAGGTTCCTCAGGCATGAAGACGACCTTCTGAAGCATCAGTCGCGAATAGGCGTAGTGCACCTCGTCAGGATGCTCTGCCACCTTCAGCGCCTTCTGCATGTCGCGGTCGGCATCGGCAAAACGCAGGCCGTCAGCCAACAGCTGGGCACGATAGGTGTAGCCGTCAGGATGATTGGGGAACTTCTGGATAAAGTCCTCGATGAGCTGCACATAGGACAGCGAGTCCTGCGACTGACCACCCATATAGAGGGTGAGCAGGGCCTGGTCCACATCGTCGGGGAGGGCTTTCTTGATGGCTATAGAACGTAAGGTGGGGTCATTGATGCTCAGGCCGTTGAGCTTCAGACTGTCAGCAAAGACGGCACTCACGGCATAGCTCTGCGTGGCGTCGCCACCAGGCTGCTGCATCAGTCCTACCACCTGCCCTTGCTCGTTCATCAGGGGCGCACCCACCATCTGGTCTGTCATCTTCAGCGTCAACGTGTAGTAGGCATAGTCGCCACTAAAGGTCTCGGCCTTGGTCACCTCACCCTGCACCGTTTTCTGGTCGAGATAAGGCAACAACCACGCCTTCTCGTCGACAGCGAGCTTGGTGGTGGAGACAGTCAGGGGCTGCGTCTTACTCTTCGTCACGCGGAACTTCGCCACATCATAGGTCTCGTTGGCACCAAGGATATACTCCACAGGCAACTCCTTGCCGCCAGCATCAATGACCACAGCACGCTGGGCACCCTTGAAGGGAGCAAAGCTGCTGAGCACCACACCGTCGTTGGTGACGTAGAAGCCACAGGCGCTGCCCAGCAATGTACCATCAGCATTGAAGGTCTTCACCATCACCACCGACTTCGAGGCTTTCTTCACCCACGAGGGCTGAGCCGATAAAGGTAAAAAGGTAAAAAGGTAAAAAACACCTATTACCAACCTTAAAACCCTTCCAGACAATATCTTTCTCATATCGTGAATTTCCTTTTTTTACTTTATTTACTATTCTCCTTTCACCCTTCACCTTTCACCTTTCACCCTTCACCTTTCACCTTCTCAAAAGTTCCTTGGCATTCTGGATGGCTGCCTCAGTCACATCACTACCACTGAGCATCTGGGCAATCTCCCCTACTCGCTCGTCGTCAGTCAACATCTGCATGTGACTGGTAGTACCTTGTGGCGTCTCCTCCTTGTAAACCTTGTAATGCGTGGTGCCCAGGGCGGCAATCTGCGGCAGGTGGGTGATGCTGATGACCTGTCGTTCGTTGCGACCCATCTCAGCCATCATCTGCGCCATCTGCTCGGCAATCTTTCCGCTGACGCCAGTGTCTATCTCGTCGAAGATAATCGTAGGCAACTTCACCGTACCACTAATCATCGCCTTCAGCGACAGCATCACACGGGCTATCTCACCACCCGAGGCCACCTGCGACACAGGTTGCAAGGGTGTAGAGGTGTTGGCGCTGAACAGGAACGACACGTTATCCTGACCATCACGACTGAGCGGCGACGACTCGATGACAATTTGGAAGCGCACATGAGGCATACCCAGCGGTACCAGGCGACTCTGCATCTGTTGCTCTATAGTCTTGGCAGCCTGCTTTCGCATCTTCGTCAGCACGTCGGCCTTAGCCTGCGCCTCCTTCATGGCGGCAGCAGCCTGTCGCTCCAACTCAGCCAGCGCCTCGTCGCTATTCTCAATGTTCGAGAGCTTGCGACCCAGGTCCTGCTGCAGGGCTATCAGCTCGCCCACGCTCTCCACCTTATATTTCTTCTCTAAGTCGTAGATCTTGTCAAGACGGGCATTCACGCTATCGAGCTCGGCAGGGTCGAAGTCCACATCTTCCAAAGCGCTGCTGACCTCGCTGGCCACATCCTTCAGCTCAATATAACAGCTGTTAAGACGCTCTGCCAACTCCGCCACATCGGGATAGACGCGCTCGATACCCTGCAGGGCGGAGGTAGCCTTCTTCAGACTGCCCACGATGCTGCGTTCATCACCCTGAAGGGCGTTCTCAGCTTCGTAGAGGGCTGTCTTGATATCCTCGCTGTGGGTCATCGTCTCGCTACGCTGCTCCAGCTCTTCCTGTTCGCCGTCCACGAGTTTGGCGTTGGTCAGCTCCTCATACTGGAACTGCAGGAAGTCCTGTGCCTGTCGTCCTTGTTCTATCTCCTGTCGCACGCGCTCCTCTTCTTTCTTCAGGTCGTGATAGCGCACGAAAGCCTGCTGGTAGTCAGAGAGCTCTTTGGTGTCCTGTGCTATGACATCGACTACATTCAGCTGGAAGTCCTGCTTGTTCAACAGCAGGTTCTGATGCTGCGAGTGCACATCAACCAGGCGCTCCCCCAGCTCCTTGAGCATCGTCAGCGCCACAGGGGTGTCGTTGATAAACGCACGGCTCTTGCCTGCTGACGTCAGCTCACGACGGATGATGGTGTCGTTGGCGTCAAACTCGATATCGTTTTCCTCGAAGAACGGCTGCATGCCGTAGCGCGACAGGTCGAAATGGGCCTCGATGACACATTTCTCCGTACCCATCTTCACCGTCTTCGAGTCGGCACGCTGTCCCAGCAGCAGTCCTATGGCGCCCAGGATGATGCTCTTACCAGCACCTGTCTCACCTGTCATCACAGAGAAGCCGCTGCGAAACTCCATATCGAGCTCGTCAATCAGCGCATAGTTCCTAATATATAGTTGCCTAAGCATATAAGTTCTTTCTTCACATTATTGTCTGATCTTGTCCCATGATGAGCTCTGCGAGGCGCTGATGCCCATGAGCAACTCATAGACCGATTCCTTTTCCTTCTGCGTACCCTTACCCTTGTAGATATTCGCCAGCTCATCCTTCTTATAGTCCAGCCATATCTGTGGCAACAGACTCAGGGGCTTGTCATCATGGGCCTGCTTCAGCTGCGTCTCGAGGGCTGTCGTCACGTTAGTGCGACCACGTTCCACGTTCTGCGCCATCTCGTCAAGACCATTGCGGTAGTAGTCGTACTGCAACTGACGGAACGGCTTCATGGCCTCGTCGAGATAGTCATTGACGATGGCGAAGCGGTTGCGTGAGTCCTCAAACGACTTCCATCCTACGAAGTCCAGCTGCTGGGCGTTGTTCACCAGGTTCATGCAACGCTGCAGCACATCGGTACCACCCATCGGCGAGAAGCTGTCGAGGTCGAGACCGATAATCAGATAGGCATAGTAGGCACAGAGCGCCACCAGCTGGTTGTCTATCATATCCTCGTTGAAGTTCAGCTGGTCGAACTCGGCAAAGTCGAAGTCGAAGTTCTTGTCTCTGTTGTTATACAGGGTGGTGTTGTAGGCCGAGTTATACACAGGACGGCTGGCCTGTATCAGGGCATTACACGTAAAACGGTTGCTGCCTGCATCGTATTTCGACACGGTGATGTTAAACGTGCACTGGATACGCTCGTTCTCCTGAAACTGCAGGGCTGTCCACTGCTGCTCGTTGATAAAGCGCTCCATCGTCTCCTTCAGGTTCTCAAACACCGACTTGTCCGTGCCTTGCACCTGCTGACTGTTGATATTGATCTTCACCTGAAGCTCCTGTGCCCCAGCGGTTAAAGGCAAAAAGGTAAAAAGGATAATAGACACAAGACCTATTATTCTCATTCGTGGATCTATTATTCCAATTATTCCAATTCGTTTCATAAATCTCATTCTATTCTCTTTCCACTTTCCACCAGTCTACTGAGTTCATCCACAATATCACGAGCCACCTCGCTCTTGGGTTTCTTGTCGTAGTCCTTCTGACCCTCACGCGAGATAATCGAGATCTGGTTCTCGTCACTCTTGAAACAGGTACCTTCGTTGCGCAGACTGTTCAGCACGATGAAGTCCAGGTTCTTCTTCTCCAGCTTATGCTGGGCGTTCTGCTCCTCGTCGTTGGTTTCCAGGGCAAAGCCTACCATCACCTGACCCTCACGTTTCATACGTCCCAGCTCGGCGGCGATGTCAGGGTTAGGAACCAACTGAATTGAAAGTTGAGAGTTGAAAGTTGAATGTTCGCGTTTGATTTTCTCGCTGGCCACCTCCGCAGGACGGAAGTCGGCTACAGCGGCACAGAGGATGGCGGCATCCATCTCAGGGAAAGCCTTCACGGCAGCATCGTACATCTCCTGACAGCTCTCCACGTCGATTCTGCGAATCAGTTGAGAATTGAGAGTTGAGAGTTGAGAGTTGACGGGCCCTGCAATCAGGGTGACCTCAGCACCTCTGCGGGCACACTCCTCAGCCAGCGCGAAACCCATCTTCCCGCTGCTGTAGTTGCCAATGAATCGCACAGGGTCAATCTTCTCGTAGGTAGGTCCGGCAGTAATCAGTATCTTCTTACCAGCCAACTCGCGATTCGCATCTGCCTGCTCGCCGAGTGCCTTCTCGAGATACTCAACGATGCGTTCCGGCTCCTCCATCCTACCCTTGCCTTCCAAGCCTGAAGCCAGGAATCCGCTCTGCGGTTCGATGATAATATTGCCGAAACTTTTAAGACGTTCCATATTCTGCTGCGTGGTGGGATGGGCATACATATCCAAGTCCATCGCTGGCGCAATGAATACTGGAGCCTTCATCGACAAATATGTGGTAATCAACATATTATCAGCAATACCATTAGCCATCTTGCCCAGTGTCGAAGCGGTACAGGGAGCTATCAGCATGGCGTCGGCCCAGAGGCCCAGCGCCACATGCGAGTGCCACGTGCCGTCACGCTGTGAGAAGAAGTCACTGATGACAGGCTTCTGCGTCAGCGCCGACAGCGTGATGGGGGTTAGAAACTCCTTACCTGCAGGCGTGATAACCACCTGCACCTCAGCGCCGCGCTTCACCAGCTCGCGGATTATCAGGCACGACTTATAGGCTGCTATCGAGCCCGTTATTCCCAGTACTATTTTCTTTCCCTTCAGCATACTCATGCGTTAGCAAATTTCACCTTTCACCCTTCACCTTTCACCTTACTTCTGTGCCTCGCGCAGACGAATCCTCGTCAGCACCTGCTTGGTGTTATAGGTAAAGTCACCAGCCAGAATCCAAGCATAGTAACCAGGATCGAAGCGCAGCACCTCTGCCACCGTCTTACCCTTGTGCTTACCAAAGTTGAAGTACTCCGTCATCACAGGATTGCCCTCGGCATCCACGATGGTGTTACCCTTGGCATCCTTTGCCTCGCCCCATACGATGCGGCCTGCGAAGTCCACGTTATTGTTAGCCTTCGAGAACTGAGCCAGACAGTCCATATCGTTCTGTAGAACACGACCCTCGGGGTCTTCGCCCAGCTCGCGCTGCTTCTCCTCGGTATAGTAGTCCAGCTGTCCCATCAGCACCCTGTAGGTAGCCTCCGTATCCTGGTCGGCACGGTGGGCCTCGAAGTCCTCCTCCATCTTCCTACCGCAGTAGAACTTATAGGCCGAGGCCAGGTTGCGGCGCTCCATCTTCCTGAAGATGGTGCAGGCGTCGATGAGTCGGCACTTCGAGAAGTCGAAGTCGATGCCAGCCCTCAGGAACTCCTCTGCCAACAGGGGGATGTCGAAGTTGTTCGAGTTAAAGCCAGCGAAGTCGCAACCCATAAACTTCTCGGCCAGCGTCTTTGCCAGCTGCTTGAAGGTGGGCTTGTCCTTCACGTCCTCGTTAGAGATGCCTGTCAACTGTGTGATGATAGGCAGTATCTCGCACTCGGGGTTTATCAGGTGGTCGCCACGCTCTTCCTTACCGTCGGGTGTCACCTTAATATATGATATCTGTATGATTCGGTCCTTGACCAAATCAAGACCGGTCGTCTCCAAATCGAAGACGACCAGTGGCTTATTTAAATTCAGTTTCATGAACTTTCAACTTTCCTCTTTCAACTTTCAACTTTTAATCATTAATCAGCATCGGCATCATCAGCATCAGCACATCCTGGTTCTCAGGCTGCTCTGAGGGCAGCACCAAGCCAGCGCGGCTGGGGTCAGCCAACTGGATGTTCACCTGCTCGCACTCGAAGTTGCTCAATATCTCGATGAACGATGAGCCCTTGAAGCCAATGCTCATCGGCATACCGTTATATTCGCACGACATCTTCTCAGTAGCGGTCTTCGAGAAGTCGTAGTCCTCAGCATCCAGCTGCAGCGTGCCGTTCTCCACGTGGAAACGAATCAGGTTGCTCGAGTCGTTAGAGAAAGGCTGCACGCGACGCAGGGCTGCCAGCAGTCCCAGACGGTCCACCGTCAACTGGTTGGGGTTGCTCTGCGGAATCACGGAGTTATAGTTGGGATAGCGACCCTCGATCAGACGGCAGATGATAGTGCCCTCCTCGAAGTTGATCTCGGCGTTGCGCTCGTCGAAGCGGATCACCACGTCACCACCCTGCTTGCCCAGCACGTTCTTCAGCAGTGTGGCGGGCTTCTTTGGCAGGATAAAGGCAGCGGGCTGCTCGCTCTTGATGTTCAGCACCTTGTTGCGCACCAGCTTATGACCGTCGCTGGCCACCACAGCCAGATAGTCGGGAGTCAGGTCGAAGTAGATGCCGTTCATCACGGGGCGCAGCTCGTCCTGAGCCGTTGCAAACAGCGAGCGGTTGATATTCTCGGCCAGCAGGGGCGTAGCAATGTTGATGGTGTTAGCACCCTCGCCCACCTGCTGCGGCTGTGGGAACTCGTCAGCGTTCTCCACGGGCAGCGAGAACATACCATTCTGGTAACTGATCTTGGCAATGTTGCCACTCTGGTCCACGTCGAAGGTGATAGGCTGCTCGCTGATGCCCTTCACGGCCTCCAGCAGGTCGTGGTTACCCACGCAGAAACGGCCGTCGCCGTCAGTCTCAGTCAGCTCGAGCGATGTTTTCATCATCACCTCGCTGTCTGATGCCGTCAGATTCAGGCGTCCTTCTACCACTTCGAACAGGAAGTCACCCAGTATGGGCAACGAGTTCTTACTATTGATTACTCTCGACAGAGCTGTCAGCCGACTGCTCAATGCTGTGCTTGATACGGTAAATCTCATATTATAAATATTGTTTGTTGTTTTCGTTTTGAGCCACAAAAATACGAAAAAAGTGTGTTATAAGCAAAATATTTGCGAAAAAATTGCTTGTTTTCAAACTATTTTAGTAATTTCGCCAGCGATTTGACAAAAATACAAACAATAATAACATTTCATCAACATGGATTTAACAGGAAAAGTCATTGCCATTCTTCAGGCAAACAGTGGAGTGTCTGCGCGCACAGGCAACCCTTGGATGAGTCAGGAATACGTCATTGAGGTGCCAGGTCAGTACCCCCGTAAGATGCTCTTCCGCATCTTCGGCGAAGACCGCATCAAGCAGTTCAATATTCAGGCCGGTGAGGAGATCACCGTTCAGTTCGACATCGACGCTCACGAGTACAACGGCCGTTGGTTCAACGAGATCCGCGCCTACAACATCCTCCGCGGCCAGGTGGCTGGTGCCGTTCCCGCTGCCACACCCTTCGCTCCCGCTCAGGATGCTGCTCCTCAGGCTGCTGCAGCTCCCTTCCCCCCTGCTCAGGAGCCTGCTCCTGGTGAGGCCCCTGCCGATGACCTCCCCTTTTGATTTGGTGAAGGGTGAAAGGTGACAGGTGACTGGAGAATAGTTTATTTAACACAAGAATGCATCAGTTTTGCTGATGCATTCTTCTTTTCACCCTTCACCTTTCACCCTTCACCCTTCACCCTTCACCCTTCACCCTTCACCCTTCACCCTTCACCCTTCACCCTTCACCCTTCACCCTTCACCCTTCACCCTTCACCCTTCACCCTTCACCCTTCACCTTTCACCCTTAAATCGGCGTTACCGTCGTCGGAGCCATCACCGCCGCATGTGCAGCCCGCTGCGCTATCGTCGCCAGTCCCTGCGCCATACCCTTGGGTCGGAACTTCATCCCCACCACGCTCTTGCCTGTCATCACCTCAAACCACGTGCACGCCACGATATATCGTCCTATCGTGTAGCTCAGGTGGTAGCCGTCACGTGTCAGCTCGCGGTTCACCGCATTGTCGTTGGTCTTCGTGGTGGCCAACAGCGAGGTGCGTGCGTTCTGGATGGCCGTTCCCGAGGGCACATAGAATGTCAGGTCGCCCTTATGATACTGCATCGCCAGCTTCACCGCCGTCGTGATGCTCTGATACATCATATATTGGTTGTTGTTATAGCGTGCAAAACCCTTGTGCTCCGAGTCCTGCGCGTAGGCCCACGTCTGGTGGAAGCCCAGCCTCACCGAGTCCGTCGCCAGCGCCGTCACGTAACCTATCATCAGACTCAGCCCAGGCTCGTAGCTGGCGGGCTGTCCCGACTCCTGACTCACCTGCTGCAGGGTTATCACGTCCCACGGCTCGTCTGTGATGATGCCCTTCAGCGTGTATTTCCCCATGTTCGTCTTCTCGCCGTCCACCACTTTTCTGTATTCCGTGTCAGCGGCCCTGTTCCTCGCGTCGTTCCAGTGTCCTGCCAGACTCCATCCGCCGCGATACGCATTACCAATGATCATCTCCACGCCAGCCTCCTGACCCAGTTCCCACAGATACTGCTCCACAGCATCTTCCGAAAACGAGTTACCAATGGCCAGCACCCTCAGCGTGTCCTTCTTCTCCTGTGCGCCTGCCGTCACCGCCATCAGCGCAAATAGCAAAAACAAATATATCCTTTTCATCATTTCACCTTTCACCTTTCACCTTTCACTTTTCACCTTTCACCTTTCACCTTTCACTTTTCACCTTTCACCTTATTCAAATTTATTTAAAATTTGACGCAGGTCTTCCGTCAAAATCTCATAGCACTTTTCTGCCATTTCCCCTGGAATGGGATACACACACGCTGCGATAGCCCCAGCCATAGCGCCGATGGTGTCAGAGTCGCCACCTAATGAGATAGCCAGACGAATCACCTCCTCAAACGAGTTGCCCTCAAGGAAGGCGATGATAGCCTCTGGCACACTACCCTGACACGACACGTCGAAGTGATAGCTTGGACGAATCTCCGCCGTCGTCCTGTCCAGGTCGTAACCAAACGTCTGCTCCACATACGCCTTGATCTCCTGCTTCGATTTTCCCTCCTTCGCCAGAAACACACTCGTGGCAATGGCCTGTGCGCCCTTCACCCCTTCAGGGTGATTATGACTCACCGACGCCGTGATCTCTGCCAGCGCCAGCGCCTCGTCCAGCGTCTTCGCAAACAGTCCCACAGGACTCACCCTCATGCCGGCCCCGTTGCCCCAGCTGTTATATGGCTGAGGGTTCTCCTCCCAGAGCCATCCCAGGAATCGTCCGCCGTAGCCCGCATCCTCATGCCTTCGTCCCAGCTCCTGCATACAGGCCGTCAGCCCCTCTGCAGTATGCCGTTTATCTTCCGTCAGCCATTTCGCCACAGCCAGCGTCATCACCGAGTCATCCGTAAACCTGCTACCTTTCGGAAACAGTTCAAAGTCCGTCGTCTTCACGTTCCGAAACTCATACACCGACCCGATGATATCACCCACCACGGCACCTAACATCTTTATCTTTTCCATAACTATTCGTAATCGTCAATCACGCTATTCATCATGTCCATCATGGGTTTTGCGGCACGCAACATGGGCTCGATGGCGTCCAGCCAGTCGTTGCCCTGATAGAAGTCATCAGCCACTTGATGCCAGCAGCAGTAGTCCTTCTGGCGCAGATAGTCCACGTAAGGCCAGTCGCGAGGGAAGCCCGCAGGACAGGTCTTCAGACGCTCCAGTCCGAAGCCCTGCGGCTGGTCCCAGCTCGACACGTCGGTAGGCGTAGTAAAGCTGGTGGGCTCAGCATTACCAAAGTATTTCAGAAACGCCTCATTCCTCACACAGCGCAGCCATTCCTCCGTATTCGCCATGATCTCATTGCGACACGAGGTCAGGATGTTCGTGGGCAGCCAGTAGTTGCCGCAGGCCACCATGCAATGTCCAGGCTCCAGGTGCAGGTAGTAGCCTCCGTGCAGCGCCTTCTTGCCATGGGCGGCGATATAGGCGCCCAAGTGGTTCTTGTAGGGTGACTTATCGTTCGAGAATCGCGTGTCACGATAAAAGCGGTACGTGCAGTCCTTCACCGTCAGGTGCGCTATCGTAGGGTCAAACGAGGCAATCTTCACGATGGCCTGCTGCACCCCCTGTTCAAAGTCCGCCCTGATGGCGTCATACTCCTGTTTATGTTCCAGGTACCACTCCCTGTTATTGTTTTTCGCCAGCAGGCGCAGGTACTTCAGTATTCTTTTTGCGTCCATATCTTCTACTTAAATATCTCTGCAAAAGTAAAAAGAAAAAACGAACTTCCAAAAAGGAAAGTACGAAAAAAAATTAAATGTTTGCGTAATATAAATAAAAGTACTATCTTTGCGAGGACAATCAAAAAGATACCGTCTATGATAAACTATAGAATTCGAAAGAGAAATACGCCCATCGCCACATTATTTAAAAACTATGCCGACAAGAAGAGCGGCAAGGTGAGCGAGTCGCGACGCGAGATACAGCGACGCTTCGACTGTCTGGACTGGAAAGACCAGAAGAAGATTATCTTGGCCTTTCTCGACTCATGCCCCAGCGACAGGGAGTGGGCCTACGGCAAGCTCTACACCCTGTGGGATGAGTCGTTCGAGCCTAAGGTGCGCGAGGTGTGGGAGACCTACCACGAGCCGCGATGTGCGTGGTCCGTCATCCGTTTCTTCCCAATCGTCTATATCAAGGACCACCTCGACATGTTTACTGGTCCGCGCGACTACTATTTCATCTGTCTGCGCATGGTGGAAGAGTCTCAGGAATTCGTTCCAGACCGTTCCAAGCTCACGGCCTACGACTACCTGTCTATCCTCTACAACCAGGGCGGCACCATCAGCAGCGATGAGGCCCATGACATCCTCTTCATGATAGTCCACGACCTCTGCGTCAGGGGCATCTCGCAGAACGACCTGCGGATGGTCTATAACCTCAACGAGGTGGTGACCCCAAGGGAGTTCCGCCAGATTGACCAGGCCATCTTCTACCTGTATACGTTGGGTGACAAAAGGGCTGGAGAAGCCTTTAACAAGTGGGACGAGGAGGTGCGTCACTATATCCTCATCAGTCCCGAGTATAAGGCTTTGAAGCAGGAGGTCGTCAATGTTTTCGAGTTGCAGCATCGCCAACTGACCATGCTGCGCAAATACGCCTATCTGTCCCTACCCGACAAGTACAAGCAGCCTGGCGAGTGTGACTTCCTGGACGAAGAGCCCCAGGGCCTCGACACCCTCGTCACTAAAAACAGCGCCATCAAGAACCTCGTCGACACCTTTGACCTAGAACTTGACGGCACGCCGTTTTAAATAACGTGAGTTCGATGTAAGGCTTAGGATTCAAGCAGTCATCTGACACCTTCATGCCCGGTTCTGAGTCAGAACACCGATGGCAGGATGAGCATCCGGACGGGACATTTATAAATAAATAGGCGGTGTTCTTGCTTGGGCAAGCGACTTGTGGTCGAGCGGTTTCCTTTATTTACAGCGCTTTTTTAAAGTCCTTCAAAGTCGCTGATGGCCTTACGCCATTCGTCAGGAAGCGGAATGGTCTGCTGACGTTCCAAATCGTAGAGCACCATCACTGAGAAGCAGCGGCTCTTCACTTCATGTGTGTCGCTGTCAATGACATCCTGCTCCAGATGAAAACTCTTGTTGCCAATCTTGACGATACGTGTACGGCCTGCAATATGGTCGTTGCCCTTAATTTGGGAAACAAACTCTGCCTCGATCTTTACCACCACAATGGCCAGTCGCTCCCAGTCAACGCCTTTGCAGACGGTGGCTATATAGTCAGTCTTTGTCGTGTCATAGAACTGAAAATGTACCGTATTGTTCACGTGTCCGAACTTGTCAACGTCGTTAAAACGTATCTGGAGAGGCATCACGTGGCGATATTCATTACGTCTTTCTTCTGTCATCTTTGTTAACTTTCATCTTTGTAAATCGGCTGCAAAATTACGAAATAAAAGAAAAAAAACATCTGAAACGCTTCAATAATTCTGTATCGCGCATCATTAATTGACCTATGTTCAATGAGC
>Ga0310786_10009875_pt1 | contig 12054 bp, 10 predicted proteins | sample AusTroGonzalo_MG_FD_203881 | JGI IMG/M metagenome (GOLD analysis project Ga0310786, IMG submission 203881) | Bovine rumen microbial communities from tropical cattle in Woodstock, Queensland, Australia - Gonzalo_03 (v2) (version 2) | ecosystem: Host-associated > Mammals > Digestive system >...
CCACCTTGATATAAGCTCTGCTCATCTCAGGCGAGATAACTGTTCCGAAGTCGGCCGGTTCATTCATGGAAGTCTTGTCCTTAAGTTCCGCTTTGTGCTCCCTTTTAATTCCTGATCTGAGGAATGTATCGATCTTTTCCGTCAAAAGATGCTTATCCCTTGTTCCGCAAACGACATCCGCATCTATCATCCCTTCGCTCATCTCACTGCTGCAGCCCATGGCGCAGATGACGGCATCCGGATTAAGCCTTGCCATCTTCCGCAGCTGCTGGCGGCTCTTGCGGTCCGCTTCACCCGTAACGGTGCAGGTATTGACGACGCAGACGTCAGCCGATCCCGGGTCGGATACTATCTCGTATCCGGCCTTGATAAACAGTTCCCTTACGGCATCAGTCTCATACTGATTGACCCTGCATCCCAATGTGTAAAAATAGACCTTCAAGTAATAAGCCTCTCCATACCAATAAAATGAACAAAAAATATACTAATACAGCGTAAAATCTTTTGTCAAATGAGAAACTGATTGTGTTATCATCTAGGCATGAATCAGAGGAGAAATACATTATGATCAATCTTAAGATAAAACTTGATACCATCAACGCAGTTAAGGAATTCGTATCACTTACAAATCTTTGTCCTTACGATATCGACCTCGTATCCGGCCGTTATGTCGTCGACGCCAAGAGCCTCATGGGCATCTTCAGCCTCGATCTTGCAAAGCCGATCGAACTCGAGATCTTCTCGGATGACTGCCAGGACTTCGTGGAAAAGCTCCAAAAGTTCATCGTCGAGTGATCATCTGCGTCTTCCGGATCTGCCGCGCAGTTTCCTGCCGCGTTTGCTCTTTTTGACTTTGGAGGCCGGTTCTTCCGTTGAACCGGTCTTTTTTATGCCCTGATCTTCCACGCCCTCATCGAAAACAAAATCGATCTTGTTAGTATCCGTATCTACAGCCGCGACTATTATCCCGACTTCCATTCCGATATAGAGCTTATTTCCCGAGTGTCTTCCGACGGCTCTTAATGAAGCCTCGTCGAAAAGATAATGATCCTTCATCGTTCTGAACGGAACAAATCCCTCACAGGAATTCTCAAGTTCGACGAAAACCCCGGCTCCGATGATAGACGAGATCTTGCCTGTATAGTGCTTTCCAAGCCTGTCATGCATATACATCGCGACCTTGACCTGAATGGACTGCCTCTCGGCCTCGACGGAATTCCTCTCCATATCAGAGCTGTGATCCGCGACGCTTCCCACAAGTCCCGCAAAGTGCTTGCGCATATTATCGCCGTGCAGATAGGACTTTATGATCCTGTGGATATAAAGGTCCGGATAACGTCTTATAGGGCTCGTGAAGTGACAATAGAACTCCGAAGCAAGACCGAAGTGCCCGAGGTTTTCCGGAGCATATCTGGCCTTGGCGAGAGACCTTAATAATATGGTATCAAGCGACGGCAACGCTTTCTCGTCCCTTATCGTTGACATGTAATCCGTTATCACCTTCGGAGTTATCTTGCCCCTTATGGTACCGAGCGCTCCGAAGTTCCTTGCTACGGCACAGAACCTCGTGATCTTCATCCTGTCAGGCTCTTCGTGGACACGGTAGACAAACGGGTAATTGAGCATGGCGAACTTCTTTGCAATAAACTCGTTGGCGCAGATCATGAATTCCTCGATCATGCCGTGACAGTAGTTTATCGGGTAAGGCATTATCTCCGTAGGATTTCCTTCATCGTCCAGGATGACCTTGGTCTCCGGGATGTCAAAGTTGATGGATCCTCTGTCCTTACGGTAGCTTTTCAGGATATCCGTGAGGCGTTTCATATGCCAGAGCATCTGGATTATATCCCCGTACTTTTCCGCATCTTCCTTTTCGGGACGGAATAAGATCCTGAAGCACTCGTTATAGCTCATCCTCATATTACTTCTTATGACGCTCTCGTAGACCTCGCCGTACAGGGTGTTGCCGTCTTTGTCGACGACCATCTCCGCGGTCAGCGTAAGTCTCGGAAGATCCGGATTAAGGGAACAGAGCCCGTTTGACAGCTTAGGCGGGAGCATCGGGATGACCCGGTCTACCAGATAGACGGAAGTCCCTCGAAGCATCGCTTCCCTGTCAAGTTCCGTATTCTCGCGGACATAATGGGACACGTCCGCAATATGTACATAAAGCCTGTATTTATCATCTTCAAAAGGCTCGATCGATATGGCATCGTCCAGATCCTTGGCTTCCTCGCCGTCGATCGTGATCGTCAGAAGATCACGAAGATCACGTCTGCCGCTTCTTATCTCTTTTTCCACTTCCTCATCCGTCGGACTTAACGGAAGATCACTGACTTCCTCCTTTACAAGGTCCGGAAAAGTCCCTGAAAGGCCGAACTGATGCATGACGGCGAGCATCCTGACGTCATTATTGCCCACATCGCCCAGGACCTCGATCACCTTACCGGTATAATTTTCTTCCGCACCCGGATTTAAGACCTCGGCAACGACCATCATGTTATACGGTGCGCCGTTCATATGGATCCTGTCGATACTGACAAGTCCGAAGTTTGTCTCCCTGAACGAAGGGTCAGGAACAACGATACCGCCGTCACCGTTCTCCTTCAGGATGCCTACTACGGTATTCTTGACACCGAGAGGTCCCCTCGGCATGACTTCGTTGAAATTTCTCGGGCGGTCATCCTCCATAGGTCTCATTACGGCGTTGCGTTCCCTTTGTCTCAGGCTCATCGCCGCAGATGTCCTGCCGAAATGTTTTTTGTTGACCATAAGATATCCGCTCCTCATCCCTTTTTATCCATTATACTTCTTTATTCTCTTTTTCGAAAAGAAAAAGGCTGTCCCATATGAGACAGCCTGTTAAGTCATATCTGAAACAGTCCGGTATTACCAGCCGCGGGATACGCAGAGGTAGATAAGTACCGAGCATACGCAGAAACCGAGAACACAGTAAAGTGTGAATCTCTTAAGCTGCTCTTCGAGTGTTCTGCCCTTCTGCTTGTTGTAGAAAGAATCAGTGCTTGCACCGCCTACAACACCCATACCGTTATCATTACCTTCCTGAGCAAGGAAGAGAACGATAAGCGCAACTGCGAAAACTATATCCAAACATGTAAGCACGATAGCCAAAACGCTCATTATATGCTTGCCTCCGTTATTATTTAAAAAGATAGCCAATAGATAATATCATATGTTATCTGAGGTTGCAAATCATTTTTTTCTGTTCTTTATTGCCTTCATCGTCTCGCTTACTGCAAACGGTATGAAGGAGAGCGGAACGATCACGAGCCATGCCAGAGGCTTGAGCATTACGCAGCCGAAGATCATGTTAACGCCCGGGATGTAAATGACTGCAAAGAGCAGTGCGATCGCAAGAAGTACCGAGATATTCATGAATCTGTTTCCGAAGATACCGATCTTGAATACCGATACGGATTCCGACCTTGCGGCAAATGCCCTGAAGAGCTCGGACAGGATCAATGTCGCAAAAGCAACGGTCCTTGCGCCCTTTAAGACCTCATTATCGGCAGATGCATCGAAGAAGATGCCGCCCCTCAAAAGAAGCGCCGTGACAAATGCCGTGGCGACCGTAACAAAGATCGCTATTGCCTGGCCTATTATCGTTATCTTCATCGGCTTGTTGATGATAGGCTCATCCTTGGAACGCGGCGGGATCTTCATGATATTGGGTTCACCCTTCTCCCTTCCGAGAGCCAGTGCCGGGAAGCTGTCGGTAATAAGGTTCAGCCAGAGGAGCTGGATAGCCGTCAAAGGAGCCGCGATTCCCGGGATCACTGAATCCGGTATGAGCGACAGGAGGAAGATGACCAGTATCTCGCCTACGTTACAGGACAGGAGGAACGCTACGAACTTCCTGATGTTGGAGTAGATGATACGTCCTTCCTCTACTGCACTTACGATAGTAGCGAAGTTATCGTCCATAAGGATCATATCAGCGGAGTTCTTGGCGACATCCGTTCCCGTGATACCCATGGCGACACCGATATCCGCAGACTTAAGAGCCATTGCGTCGTTGACGCCGTCACCTGTCATCGAAGCGATGTGATCCTTCTTTCTAAGGCTCTCAACGATCCTTACCTTATGTTCAGGAGATACCCTTGCATATACATTCGTGTATTCACAAAGATCGAGGAGCTGCTCGTCCGTTGTCTGATCGAGCTCGCTGCCGCTCATGGCATTGATGCCCTCGCCCATCATGTTAAGGTCTTCGGCGATCGCAACGGCGGTATCTTTGTAGTCACCCGTGATCATTACGGCACGGATGCCTGCCTCATGGCAGACCTTGATGGCATCCTTTGCCTCTTCCCTGGCAGGATCGATCATTCCTATGAGACCTAAGAAGACCATATCCTTCTCATGCTCGAAAACTGCATTTTCCGCACTCTCATGCGTTCTGTATCCGAAAGCGAGCACTCTGATCGCCTTGGTCGCAAAGTCATGATTGACTTTTTCTATCCTCTTAAAGAATTCGGGAGTCATCTCCCTTTCGGACTCGCCGTCAAAATACTTAGTGCATCCCGAGATAACGACATCAGGAGCACCCTTGGTAAAGGAAATCACCTTACCGTCGATGATGCCCGTGTGATACGTTGTCATCATCTTTCTGTCGGAATCAAAAGGAAGCTCGTTCTTTCTCGGGAACTTGTGGTTTAAGTCGGCACTTGCCATACCGGTCTTAAGGCCGAGCGTCGTGAGGGCACCCTCCGTCGGATCTCCGATACATGTATATTTTCCGTCGGGATCGACATTGATCGATGCGTCATTACAAAGTACTGCTGCCTGGATAAGTCTTATCATGATCTTATCAGGCGAGACCTCAGCTCCTTCAGCATCGAGTATCTTTCCGTCAGGACCGTAACCGTTACCGGTCACGTCGTAGATATCCTTGCCGTCATAGAGCTTTTTAACGGTCATCTGGTTCTGAGTAAGAGTACCTGTCTTATCCGAACAGATAACGTCAACACAACCCAGTGTCTCGACTGCCAGGAGCTTTCTTACTACGGCATTTCTCGAAGCCATCTTGGTCATGCCGAGAGCCAGAACGATAGTGACAACAGCGGAAAGTCCTTCAGGGATCGCTGCGACTGCAAGTGAGACAGCCGTCATGAGTGCACTGTCCCAGGACTGCTTCTGAACTAAAAGGTCGACAACAAACACGATGACGCAGACCACGATACATACGATGGCGAGGACCTTACCAAGAGAATTGAGGTTCTTCTGTAAAGGAGTGATGTCATCCTCAATATTCGAGAGCTTATTGGCGATCTTACCGAGCTCAGTATCCTTACCCGTTGCAACTACGATACCCTTACCTCTGCCGTATGTGACAGCCGTACCCATATATGCCATATTGGAACGGTCACCTATAGGACAGTCTCCGGCAAGTGTCTTCTCCGCATCCTTTTCGACAGGGACGGATTCACCTGTAAGCGAAGCTTCGTCTATCTTAAGGGAACCTGAGTAGAAAAGCCTTAAGTCGGCCGATACCGAATCACCCGCATCGAGGTTAACGATGTCACCCGGAACGACTTTACTCGAGTCGATCATTACGACCTTGCCGTCTCTTACGACCTTGGTCTGAGGTGCGCTCATCTTCTTAAGAGCCGCGATCGCCTCATCAGCCTTGCCTTCCTGATATACGCCGAGGATAGCATTTAAGATGACGATCGCAAGGATAACTATAACATCGATCCAGCTTGCAAATCCGCCGCCTTCCTTGATCGCCATAACGGCAGACAATGCCGCAGCGGCTATAAGGATTATTACCATCGCATCAGCAAACTGCCCGAGGAAACGTTTCCAAAGGGGAGTTCTCTTTTCTTCTCCCAAAGTGTTAGGGCCTATCTTACCTAATAACTCGTCTGCCTTTTCCTGTGAAAGACCTTTTTCAAGGTCTGTATTAAGCTCAGCAGTTATTTCTTCAGACTTTTTCGAAAAAGCCTTGTCCATTTTCAATACCTTACCCTTCTGTAACAAGATTATTTGATGTGAACGATAAATAATATATTACAACGCGCGGAAAAATAAAAGACGGACAATTGCAGAAAAAGTGCAGGTTTGTTGATGATATCCCGCCAAAAACCGGAAATAAAAAAATCCCGGTCCGTTAAAGACCGGGATTGGTGCCCAGAGACGGAATCGAACCATCGACACGGGGATTTTCAGTCCCCTGCTCTACCGACTGAGCTATCTGGGCTAATAGCAACCGGCTCCTGTCGGAACCGGTTGACTGGCGACGCAGAAGGGGCTCGAACCCTCGACCTCCAGCGTGACAGGCTGGCATTCTAACCAGCTGAACTACTGCGCCGTAATGGTGGAAACTACAGGGCTCGAACCTGTGACCCTCTGCTTGTAAGGCAGATGCTCTCCCAGCTGAGCTAAGCTTCCATGCCGTTGTTTTACTGGGGCGCTTCTTCAAGCGCAAAGAGATTATAAAAGAACATTCAGGGTTTGTCAACAAAAAATATCAATGTCTCTGAAACTGTTTATAACAGCGATTTAAAAAGCACTTACAAAGCAGAAACATACATGTTATAATCTTACACGTTTGGGGTATTAGCGCAGCTGGGAGCGCATCACACTGGCAGTGTGGGGGTCACGGGTTCAAGTCCCGTATACTCCACCATCAGAAACCTGAAAAGCCTGCCACGGCTTTTCGGGTTTTTTTATGCCCTTTTATAGTCTCCCGTGTTTTTTAACTCGAGAATCGCAGTTCAAGTAAAACTCTTGATGAATTATGTCGCATGCGATATAATTCATGCAGGAGGTACGGGGATGACAGATAATAAATATGAATCGCTTCGGCTGAAAAACCAGATATGTTTCCCGATCTATGCCGCATCGAATTTGATAACCAGAAAATATAAACCGTTTCTCGATAAACTTGATCTTACATACACGCAATATATCGTGATGATGCTGTTGTGGGAACACGGGCAAGTAAACGAAAAACTCATTTGTGAATCGCTTTACCTGAAATCGAATACGTTAACCCCGCTTCTTAAAAAGTTGCAAGATAAAGGTTATATCGAGAAATCAAAAAATCCGGCTGACGAGAGAAATCTCATAATCAAGTTGACAAAGACCGGGAAAAAGCTGCAAGACAAGGCACTCAAAGTTCCTGATTGTATGGCAAAGGAATTTCATCTGACATCTGACGAGGCGGCGGAACTTTACAGGATCCTGTACAAACTGCTTGATGAAGAAATGAATAAGGAAGGAGTTTAAACACAAATGAAAACAGTATACGATTTTACGGTAAAAGACAGAAAAGGAAACGATATCAGCCTTTCGGAGTACAAGGGAAAGGTCTTGCTGATTGTCAACACGGCAACAGGCTGCGGTTTCACGCCGCATTACGACCCGTTGGAAGCAATGTATAAAGACTTGCGTGACAAAGATTTTGAGATCCTCGATTTCCCTTCCAATCAGTTTGCGGAACAGGCGCCCGGAAGCGACGATGAGATCCACGAGTTCTGTACTCTGAAATTCGGAACGGAGTTTCCTCAGTTTGCAAAGATCGACGTCAACGGAGATGCGGCTGATCCTCTGTTCGCTTTTCTCGCCGGTATAAAACCGTTTGAGGGTTTCGGCAAAGGACTCAAAAATGCAGCGCTGAATAAGTTTGCGGCAATGAACAACAAGAAATTCGGAGATAAAACATATATCGGCTGGAACTTTACGAAGTTCCTCATCAACCGCGAAGGGTGTGTCGTCGCACGTTTTGAGCCGACGGTTGACATGAAGGACGTTCGCAAAGCGGTTGAGGAACTGATCGGATAATTAAAAGGCTCGCATATCGCGAGCCTTTTGTCTTCTCTAACATGAAAAGTATCAGTATCTATTCTGCAGATATTTCTCCATGAACTTCTGCTTCTTGATCTCCTTGCTCTTCTTTATAAAAGAAGCAGTAAAGAGGATCTGGACAAGAAGATAAACAGGAACTGCAAAATAGAGGACCTTCTTAAGCTCAACCTTCTTTTCTGCAGAATCACCTACAAGATCGAATATCTTAGGATTACGCTTGCTGACATATAACTCTACCGATCTTCCTGCCTGATAAGGGGAATTATATGTCTTTCCCGCCTTGGAGGTCGGCTCGTTATAGTAATCTGTATGAACGATGAAATCCTTCGCTTCGGAATAGTGCTTGCCCTCATAATCGTAACCAACCTTGAGGTTCTGAACATATGTTATGAGATATTTCTTCTTAAAGAATGTGGCCTTCTCTTCAGACTCGGCTGCTACTACAGGCGTAGCACTCTCGATGACGCCTGTGACCTTGGCATCATTATTATTCTCCGTAAAACTGTTGACGATGGTCCATATACCGTATGTCAGGACTCCTGCCACGATGGTAACGACTATATAAGTCAATAACAATTTAAAAACTCTCATCGGTTGTGACCTCCCTAATTGATAACACAATAACATTTTACAACACAAATAAAGAAATTAAAAACAATTTATCAGAATTCCGGGCATATTAAAGGGTGTCCCAATTAACTTGAGACACCCTCTTTCGGACAAGAAAAGCTCCAGCGAACCAAAACTACATTCATTCCCGCTTACCCACTGTCCTTTGCTTCGAGCCTCTGCCAGCCATAACGCCTAACCGATTGCCATTGCTCTACCGTAACTCCCAAACAATGACCCCTTCTCACCGCTTAATCAGTCGTTACTCACTTCTTCGTTCATCTTTGCCGCTCCCGCGACACCTTTATGAACTAAAACCGGCTACTCGGTTCGCACGATTAGGATGTACCGTTAGGTCTGTAGCTTCGGACTTCTCCTCTCGGTGGCGACCTCTCACTCAACCGCGGATAGAATATCCGATCGACTAAACTGTTACAACCTGCGACTTGCGGATAGCATCCCATCCCGTCAATCGCTGCTCGCTTCCAACAGATAGGATCCCTAAATGTTGGCGACCGTGGATCGAAAACTAAGTGTTCTCGTATTCCCTGGAGCTATTTTCAGTATATAACCCTACCCCTTGTAACACAATTGTAATGTTTTCCATAATTATAGAAAAAGCCTTGTGCATTTTGCACACTTTTCACAAAAAGCACAAGGTTGTATAATGATTATGTTGTGAGATTGCATAAATGTTTAGGCTTTCAAAGTATAACGTTTTGCGCTCACTTATTTTTTTGCCTGTTCCACGGGCTTATTCTTCTTTTCGATAAGGCTCTTCAGGAGCTGGAGTCCCAGGATGACCGCAACGCCTATGATAAAGAATATTATGCTGAACGTATGGATGTCCATCGCCGGCTGTGGATTCTTGTCGAGTGATTCCGGACCTCTTACTATCGCGTACAAGGAGCCGAGCATGAGACCCATGACGAGGTAGATCGTCTGGGATCTGAATCTCGAGAGGCATTTTTTGAGGATGCCTACAATTCCGACTGCGCCCGTGATAACGCCGAGACCGAACACGATACATATGGGCAGAGCCTTAAGATCGAACGTAAGAACTGATTTGACCGCGCCTATTACGGTCATGTAAAGACCGAAGATAAGAAGGAGCGTCGAACCTGAGATGCCCGGAAGGACCATCGCGCTTATCGCAAGTACCCCGCAGACAAACAGGTAGACCGCAGATCCCACGGTAAACTTGAATTCGCCCGTGCCGGCATTATCCATGTTGGCGCGAAGGAGTGTGATCCCTACGACGATCGCGCAGCCTATGAGTGTAAAGATGAGGTTATAGTACTTTCCCTTAAGGCATTTCTTCTCTTCGATGACGATGATCGGGATCGCTGCAAGGACAAATCCCAGGAACATCGAACTTATGAGATAGATATTCTTCTCAAATACCGCGGTAAGGATGAGGACTGCAAGAGCCATTCCCGCGACCCAGCCGATGCCGACGCGGAGGAGGAAGAAGAATGCCTTCTTGCGCTGTTCCTTCGTACCTTTGACAAGATGGGAGATAGAGTCGATGAATTCGTCATAAAAGCCCATGATGAAGGCTATGGTTCCGCCCGATACACCCGGGACACTGTCTGCAAGGGCCATAAGAAAGCCCCCGATAATCGTCAACATATAAGAGACCTCGCTCACTTTTCTGTTTCATTCAAGGAATATTTTACAGGAACGGTCAGATTACGCATAGATGATATTTTGTATGTTTTTTTATATAATATCTAAAACAAATCCATAAAAGGTGAACATCATGATCTTTGATACATTACATAAACTGATATCTTCATTCGGACTCGGATATACATTAACGCAGGTCATAACGACCGCAGTCAATATATTTGTCATAGCTTTCATCTGCGTTTTCCTCTGCGCCCTGATCTCGCTCGTAGCTAAGATCATCGCTTCAAAGGCAAAGAGCAAGACGATGAAGGCTCTGGCGAAGTCCTCCAAGGACAGGCATTTCATCGGCATACTGTCACTGTTCTTCGTGGCTGTCACGATAAGTTCCCTGGCTTATGTATTCCCGAATAACGGACCAAGGATCATCAAGGTCATGAGCGTTATATTGATCCTCCTTCTGATGCTCCTCGTTAATTCCGCGATCAATATCGCAGGCGATCTCTACAGCACCAGGGGCATAGCCAAGAGAAGACCGATTAAGGGACTTCTTCAGATCGTCAAGGTCCTCGTCATCCTGGTACTTACGATAATCCTCATATCACTTCTCATCAACCAGAGTCCGCTCGTCCTCATAGGCGGTATCGGAACATTCACGGCGATCATATCGATCGTTTTCAAGGATGCGCTCCTCGGACTTGTTGCAGGTGTTCAGATAACATCCGATGACCTTTTAAGGATCGGTGACTGGGTAGAGATACCGTCCGAGAAGGTCGAAGGTACGGTCCAGGACATCTCCCTTATCTCGGTAAAGATACTCGCGTTTGACAATACGCTCTATACGATACCTGCATATACATTCCTGTCCGTTCCGTTCCGCAACTGGCATACGGTACTTAAGGGCAAGGCGAGAAAAGTCGTAAAGACGATCCCGTTTGATATTAATTCTGTAAAAAAGATAGACGATATCTCTCCCCTTCTCGAAAAATACGGTGAGTTCGAGGGACTTAAGGAAGCACTCGAAGACAGGGAGAAAAGAAGCGGCTGCCTTACAAATCTCGGTGTATTTACGGAACTTCTGCCGAGACTCATAGGAAAGGACAGCAATGTCTTAAAGGACAGGCTTTCCGTCTGCCAGATAAACGACACAAAGGGCACGGCAGGTATACCTGTCGAGTTCTTCTTCTTTACGGATCTGACGGATTGGGAGCATTACAGCATGATCGCCTCAGTCAAGACGGAACTTGCGTTCAACCTTGCGGAAGAATTGGGCCTTAAGCCGTTTCAGTCGGTCTTTTCGGTGAATCAATAGAATCTTTCAGGCGGTCGCGGAGAACATATAGTTCCTGCACGCTGTTTTCGAGAAAGAAATAATGGAAGATGTAAGGGACCAGAAGTATAAGGAGCATCACGGCCAGGACCAGCGGGAAAAAGTTCCCGACAGAGAAGAACGAGAGCACTGATATGATCTCAAGCACCGCGAACAGTACCGTCACGATAAGATGGATCAGCCGCTCGTGCTGAAAGTACGTGATCTTGATCTCGAGTTCCTTCAGTACTTCTGTCTTTTTCTCCGCATCTGAAGAATCAAGTTCATTATCGAGAAATGCTTTAAGGGAATTCATGTATTCTGTCATGTATTTCTTCATATTACGTACCCCTCTTCTTGAATCTTCCGTTAATATAGTTTACTACACTTCGCTTGTCTTTTGTCCATGAAGGCTCCAAAAGAATGCTCTTGGGGCCGTCGCCCGTCAGGCGGTGGACGATGACATCAGGCGGGAGGATCTTAAGTGCCTTCTCGACGATGTCAAAATAGGAATCGCGGGTTAAGACACTGACCTTACCATCCCTCCACATCTTCTCGAGCTCTGTTCCCTTAAGGATATAAAGGCACGTGAACTTGATCCCGGAAGACCCGGATCGCGCTACGCGGGAGACGCTTTTGAGCATCATCTCTTCAGTCTCTCCCGGAAGTCCGAATAT
>Ga0310786_10009876_pt1 | contig 12054 bp, 11 predicted proteins | sample AusTroGonzalo_MG_FD_203881 | JGI IMG/M metagenome (GOLD analysis project Ga0310786, IMG submission 203881) | Bovine rumen microbial communities from tropical cattle in Woodstock, Queensland, Australia - Gonzalo_03 (v2) (version 2) | ecosystem: Host-associated > Mammals > Digestive system >...
CATATTCATTCTCCATTTGAGGCATTTTCTTTCCATCATTCCAGCATAAAGTTCTGCGGATCTCATTTCCCTGCTTATCATATTCGTATTCCAACCAATATTCAAGTTTTCCGTGTTTGTAATCCTCTTCTTTAATTATATTTCCACGATCGTCATATTTGTATTCCAACCAATATTCAAGTTTTCCGTGTTTGTAATCCTCTTCTTTAATTACATTTCCACGATCGTCATATTTATATTCCCTTGAATCATCAAGAGATCCCTCATAGTAATCCTCTACTTTAATCAAATTGCCTTGTTGGTCATATTCTTTGCAAGTGGACAGATATTCCTTTTGTTCATCTTCGACTTTTTTAAATATCTTTATTTTCCTTCGGATTCCATTCCTGTCATATTCATGTACGATCCGTTCAGAGCATCCATTCTCTTCCAAACATTCTTTTTTTATGTTCCCCTTGCCGTCATATACTGCATTGTATTTCATGATCCATTTTATGTCATCATTATCGCCTTGTATGTTTCCCTCCTGACACTTGACGATTCGTCCCATATCGTTATATTCATATTCTTTTATAGATCCATCTACAAATATGTCATCATCATACTTGTAAAACTTTTCTTGGATTACATTACCATGATCATCATATTCATATTCACCTCGTATTAAGATGCCATCCTTTAAAACACTCCCCGCTTTAGTCAAAACAACCGTCTCCTGATGCGTTTGTACGGGATCTTTCTTCTCGCCGCATCCACTCAGGATTGCGGTAAATGCCAAGGCTATCGCCAAGATAACAACCTTGCCTCCCTTGCTTTTCTTCAAATCATCTTTCATTACAATACATTTTCTTAATGATACCTTTTTCATGCGTCGATTTGACCCCCCTCATAATCTCAAAATCGTTCTTACAAATAGTTCAAAGCTCATCGTGAAAAATACTCATTCGCAGTACGAACAACATGGCTATAGTCTATAGCAGACAACCTCGCCTGTCGATATATTTCTGATTCGTAAATAAGAGATTTTTTATTTTTTATTCATAAGAAACTTAATGTATAGAAAAATAAAAAGTTTAAAAACAATAAGTAAATTATCAAGAAAAACAGGTTGGTATAAACAGCTAGATGATGATATAATACGGGTTGTAAAAATATGTTTATCTTGAATGATTCGAAAAATGATGCATCGTTCAACAATGGCATGTGGGATTACAAGTTCGATTTCCAAAAATCTGGTTAGTGAGATCAGAGAAGCAAATCAAATGAATATTATGTACAGGAGATATCATGAAAAAGTTTGAAGTAAGATTTCCCTCAAAAGATCTATTAGTGACAGGGGCATGCTATCTTGCCTTTGAGGCATTGTGTGTATATATGTTTGTATTGAGCAAACAAAAGTCATTAATGGTTTTAATGATAGTGCTATCCGTAATGTTTGCAATGATAGTGGTCGTTAACTGTTTATTCCATCTAAGAGTTTCAGATGATGTTTTCAAGGTCAGAACAAGATTTGGTAAAAGCTACAGATTTGATCTTAAAGATATAAAAGAGATTGAATGTTCAAATCATTATCGACCCAAGAGCGGACCATTATACGAGATAATAATTTACACCGACGGAAATGATCTTGAACTGAATCACAGCATGGAAAATTTTGACATTTTTGCCGGATATTTGTTGGCTAAGTATGAAAACGGAGAATTCCGTAAAGGTGTCCTATCAATGGATGACATCGAGATGCTGAAGAAATTTGCGCAAATCAAGAAATGAGCTTTCTTAATAAGCAAATTGTAAAACGGATAATTGGTTGATTGAAATTGATATGAAGATATTATAACAGAATATTGCTGTTGGTGAAGGCATATTTTTTGATGCAAGAGCGAGTCGTGTAACGATCATTTTGGTAGATCAAGGAAGCAAACTGTCACAAAGACAAACAAGGGAGGAACCGGGAAAATGAATGAGTTTATGGACAATTTGGCAAAAGTGAATGATGCGATCAACACGTTTGTATGGGTGAAGATCGGATTAGTCATGTTGATCGGTACTGGGCTTTTGATGACAGTGCTGCTGAAGTTTTTTCAGATTACGCACATTGGCCATTGGATGAAGAAGACGGTCGGCGGGGTGTTTGCAAAGGATTCTCACAATAAAAACGAAGCAGGTAGCGTATCACAGTTTCAAGCATTGTGTACCGCACTTGCCGCAACGATCGGCACCGGTAATATAGCCGGCGTTGCAGCTGCAATCGTGCTTGGCGGACCGGGAGCTGTATTTTGGATGTGGGTTGCCGCATTTTTTGGTATGATGACAAACTTTTCGGAAAATGTACTCGGTATCTACTATCGCCGGAAGAATAAAGAAGGCGAGTGGAGCGGAGGTGCCATGTACTATCTGAAGGATGGTCTTGGAAAGCTTCCGGGTTGTAAATGGGTCGGCAGTATTTTGGCGGCGCTTTTTTCTGTTTTTGCAGTGCTGGCATCCTTCGGGATCGGCAATATGGGACAGATCAATAAAATCGTATTAAATTTGGAGTCAGCATTCTTTGCAGGTTCTGCAGACCGGAAGATCTTTGGAGATGTTTCACTGGTTTCGCTGGTGATCGGTATCGTTTTAATGATCATTGCTGCTTTTATCATTATTGGCGGACTTAAGAGAATTGCAGCAGTGGCAGAAAAAGTTGTACCTTTTATGGCGGTTCTCTATATCATCGGTGCATTGATCGTGTTCTGTGTTCATATCAATTCGGTGGGTGCTATGTTTTCGGCAATTTTCCGCTTTGCATTTGGTGTTAAGGCGGTAGAAGGCGCTGCCGCCGGTATTGCGATCAAGATGGTGATTACACAAGGTTGTAAGAGAGGCGTATTCTCTAACGAGGCCGGTCTTGGATCCTCCGTCATGGTACATTCCAATTCGAATGTTAAGGAGCCGGTAAAGCAGGGCTTGTGGGGTATTTTTGAAGTGTTTGCGGATACCTTTATAGTATGTACCATGACTGCAATTGTTGTACTGTCTTCCGGCGCGATTGATCTGAATACGGGACTTGCGGTTGAAGGAACCAATGATGCAACTCTTGTGGCGCAGGCATTCGGAAATGTGTTTGGGCGTCCCGGTGAATGGTTTGTAGCGATTGCTATGCTTTTGTTTGCGTTTACCACAGTGCTTGGATGGTCTCATTATGGAAGCAAGGCGGTAGAGTATCTTTTCGGCATGAAGGCCATCAATATTTACAAGATCATTTTTGTGTTGATGATCGTATCCGGTGCCGTGATGACTTCTTCTCTTGCATGGGATATTTCTGACACCTTCAACGGACTTATGATGGTACCGAACCTGATCGGTGTGGTTGTATTGTCGCCCAAGGTTGTGAAGATCACGCAAAGTTATGTAGCCCGCAGGATCCGGGGTAAGGATGAAGAACCGGTATTGTCTTTCTTTGAGGATATTCAGAAGGAGCATGCCGAGGCTGTGAAAAACGGCGAAGAATAAGGTAGGAGGAACCCTTTCCGTTATTACATCGGAGAGGGTTTTTGTATCATGGAAATTCCTTCGGATTTCCCGGTATACCATTCTTTTTTATAGAATTGCGAGGTTGTCTGTGATATGATGGAGGAAAGGGTTTGCTTAGGAGGAGAGTTATCATGACCGACAAAGATGATGAGGAACTGATTCGAAGAATCGAAGAGGTTCGCAAAGATTCCGGAATTCCGAGAATGACAAAAAAAGATTATATTACAGTGGCAGTTTTGTCACTCATCTGTCTGATTGGCGTGATCTTGGGAGGTTTATTATGAGTGACGTGAATCAGCAGATAGAAAAAGAAGTATTTTTCGGAACCTGGCCGGTATTAAAGAAAGAGCGAAAGTACGGTTTTATAGATGCGCTATTAGTGTTGTCCGGATACTGTATTGCCACATGGAGTTATACGCAAGGCTCTTATCTGGCAGGTCTCGTAGGGTTTAGGCAGCTTTTGATCGGAGCTTTTTTGGCAGCACTTTTTATGCTCTTGGTTTATCAGATCCCGGTTGTTATGTCGGTTCGATATGGGATCGATATCTGGATATGGCTTCGAAGCGTGTTCGGGACAAAGGGAGTGCATGTGATCACGATTGCGATCATTTTGGTGAATTTTCCGTGGTATGCCGTGTGCTGTGAAATGTTTGCGGCATCGATGGAAAATCTGATGAAGCTGTTTGGAATATCGCTGATTCCGGGTGGGCATTTGTTACTTAGTCTTTCCTGTGTAATCATTGGAACGTTCATAGCATATAAGGGGATCAATTTCATTACATGGACTACAAGGCTTCTGGTGCCGCTCCTTCTGCTTGTTGGAGTAGCTGTAGTGATCGTTGGTTTTACCTCTGTTCCGATAGATGTGATCTGGAATTATCAGCCAGAGCTAACCGAAGGTGCTTCCAAACTGGGTAATTACGTGCTGTCCATAGAGGCTAATTTTGCTTTTGTGATCACGCTGGTTGGCGGTATGGCAGAGGTGCCGAGGCTTTGTAAAAGTGAGAAGTCGGGTTTTTATGCAGGCGTACTCGGACAGGGTCTTGCCGGTTCTTTTTTTGTGGTAGTCGGTGCAGTTATGGCTATTGCCATGCAACATGTCACCGGGACCATGAGTGATGATCCGACGCTTATGATGGCCACCTTATCTGCACCGATCCTGGGGCTATCGTCTCTGTTACTGGTTGCCTTTGCCAATATCGGAACGCAGGCAGTCGGATCTTACATCTATGGTGTTATGCTAAAGACGACCTTCAAAAAAGTTTCTTACAGAGCACTTGTTATTATTTTGGGTGTTTATGTGGCGCTTCTTTGCGTTTGGGGAAAGATCATCGAATATTTTGGAAGCTTTCTGACGATCGGCGCACTGGTTTACGCTCCTCTGGCTGCATTGCTTTTTGTGGATTTCTTTCTGGTCAGAAAACAGAAGATCGATCTGATGAGTGCGTATGAGATCAAGGGTCATGATCATTATCGGTATACGGGTGGATTTAATATTGTGGGAGGGATCTGCTTTATTCTTGGCTGTCTATTCTCGCTAATGATCTTTGACCCTATTAGGTGTATCATCCATGTAAAACCGTTGTTTATGCTGACACCGACCGGAGCTTCATTTTTGTTTACGGGTGTTTTGTATTATCTGCTGAGCAGATTTCCCGGTATTCGAAGGTATATCCGTAAGGATGCATATACTGTTCCTGATCCGACGCCCTTTGACAGGGATAAGGTTCCGCCGAGGCAAAATGCTTTCTTCTTCCCGTTTATTCTGGCGTTTTGCAAGCTGATCACAAAAAAGAATCATCTGAAGATCGATAAACATAATATGGAGGGGATCAAGCCGCCGTTTCTGGTGCTGGGTACTCACAATTCCTTTACAGATTTTTATGTAAGCCCACTGTGCCTTGCTCCATACAGGGCAAACTATATCTCGGAGCTTGAGGGATTTGAACTGTATGGAGAGTGGATCTACCGCCAGATGGGATGCCTTGGAACCCGTAAGTTTATCAATGATCAGGCGCTCGTAAAAAACATCCGCAAGGTGATCGCAAGAGGGGATATCATGGTCATCTATCCGTCAGCAAGATATGCCAATGTGGGCACGGATTCCGAGCTGCCGATGTCTGTCGCAAAGATGGCCAAGCTTCTGAAGGTTCCGGTGGTTACATTGAATATGCAGGGCAATTATCTGCTTTCGCCTATTTGGAATTTAAGAGAGCGAAAAGGCGTAAAGCTCCATGCGGATGTGGATTGTGCACTGACCGCGGAGCAGGTAAAGGACCTTCCTGTGGCGGAGATTCATAAGATCCTGGAAGAAAAACTAAAATTTGATGAGTATCGATATCAGCGGGAAAACAATATTGTGATCGCGGATGAATTTCGTGCAGAAGGCCTTCAAAAGCCTTTGTATCAGTGCCGATGCTGCGGCAAAGAATTTACTATGACAACCCAAGGAAGCCGGATCATGTGCAGTGTCTGCAAGGCACAGTATGAGATGGATGAACTGGGAACACTGCACCGGGGTGAGGAAACGATCTATATTCCGGACTGGTATGAATGGCAGCGACAAAATGTTCAAAAGGAGATTGATGAGGGGAGGTATCGTTTTGACGGAGCGGTGCATATCGAAGCGCTTCCCAATGCGGTGAATTTTGTAGATTGCGGAGATGGGCGTCTTATTCATGATGCGAGCGGATTTACGCTGGAATACTATGATTACCGCAACGAAAAGAAGGATACGCTTCACTGGAACCCGAAATCAACAATATCGATCCACACAGAGTATGATTACCGAGGGAAAGGGGAATGCATTACTCTTTCCACAAAGGATGACACTTTCTTCATTTATCCGAGGTGTGAAGGATTCAGTGCTACAAAGCTGCAGTTTGCGACGGAATACATGGCTAAGTGAGGGAGTATGAATGGGTAACAGTATAGGTTTTAGATATGATAAAGAAGCAATAGAAAAAAGAATAAAAGCGAGAATGGAGCATATAGAATTGCCACCTGAAACAAATGACGATCTGGAAATGTCGAATATTAGGACGTCGAAGTTTATCAATGTACTTTGTCTTAGTGGTGGCAGACTGGCCAAAACAGAGAGCCAGAAACGATTCATGGTTTTTCTGGCTGAACGAAATCAAATGTACATGGGACTTGGTGTTGTAGGATTTAATATTGTGGAAATGCCGTGGGCGAAAGTCAGCTTCGAAGAAGATAAGAACTTTATGCTTAGCGTAATTGACGGCGTAAAGAATAAGCTTGGATGGGAGACTCTGGATTACGAACCGAATGAAGAAGTAATCTTTGGGTATATGGATACATTCAGAAAACTGATAGAGCGGATGGCTTTCGAGGATATAGATGAGAATTATCTGACAGAATGGCTTTCTCAAGCCGAAGCAGATGATCCTGTTAATTGTGGATTTCCAAAATGCGAGAAACATGATGCATATATAAGTTTTGCAGGTTGCCAAGTATGTACGGATTAAATGATCAACCTGAAATATGGCCAAAATGATACATCTTAAATGCTGTAGTATGCAAACGCAAGATGGAGTAAGATCAAATATGAATATAAGAGAGTTGCGATATTCTAGTACAAATACTTACCTGATCGAGGGAGAGAGCGGTAAGCTCCTTTTTGATACGGGATGGGCCGGCACTTTTTCGATGTTTTGCAAGGCACTTGGCGAAATGCATGTTTCCGTGCAGGAAATCAGCGCCATTATCATCTCGCATTTCCATCCCGATCATATGGGAATCGCGCAGGAGATTGCAGATCAGGGGGCGTATCTTTTGATTCCAGAGCTCCAAAAGCCCTTTCTTCACACAGCAGATCCTATTTTTGAGAAGGAAAAAGGTTCTTCGTTCATACCGATAAGGGACGAGAAAGTACGGACATTTCCGTTGTCGGATAGCCGTGTGATTTTGAAAGAATTTGGATTGGACGGACAGATATATCATACGCCCGGTCACAGTGATGACAGTATCTCCCTTTGGCTGGACGAGGGAGATTTGTTCGTTGGGGACCTAAATCCCTTATATGAGCTGGAATTACACAAAGGAACTTTGATCGGAGAAAGTTGGGAAAATCTGTTGATGCTTAGGCCCAAAATTGTTTATTATGGACATGCGAAGAAGGCTGTGTTACCGGAAAATAAAGACAGTTCGGTTGCACAAGGCATTGGAATCAAAGAGGTTTCGCAGGAGGCGCAACTTTCCCTTTCGGATAATGAGAAATATGCGTTAGTTTCTCAGATGATGAAAATGATCAACAAGGGATATGACATAAAGAAGATTCAGAAAAAGACGAAGGCGGATGAAAAGTTCATAGAAAATGTTATGAGAATGTATCTGACACATCAAGATATCAGCGTGCAGGGAATCCTTGACAGGATTGAACTGAGGTCAATTCTGTAACAGCTGTCATCCCATCTCTAAAGGTAATATTCAATACATGAAACATCATAGAAAGAGGATAGGCTGGGAAGTTACCTTCCCAGCTTTAATCCTCTGTAGCGGTTTACCATGGCCCAGAGCTCCTGTGGGCGCACCATGGCGAGATTTCCTGGGATGGAACCGGACATATTTCCGGTTCCATTGTCAGCGCCACGCCCGCCCTGAGTGCATGCCGTGAAGCCTTGTTTAGAAAGTTTGTCGTACAAAGCGTTCACACATTTTGGCAACGGATCTTTGCCATTAAAATATTGTTCCTCGAGCGTGCGGAGCATGGCACCGAGGAGATTCGTCTGTTCATTGTCCACAACCTGCTCTACAAAGCGCAGTTCCACGGACTCGTGATTAATGGAGACGACATCAGTGCCATTCCCACGCACCTTGACCTTCTTGCTTTCCGTCACTTCCTTGTTGGGGAAGGGGATACGATGGTCTGCGGAAATCATCAATTTATCTAGGGTTTCTTTTTTTTCGGAGGTCGCTTCGGCGGCTTCTTTTGCTGTTTTCGTAATGTCGATGGGTTTGTATTCCCGCATTTGTAATATGAGGTCTGAAATCTCGAAAAAGGCGCCGGAGCTTCCGGCCACAAGGATCGTTGAAATTCCGAGTTCCTCATAGAGTTGTCGCATTCTCGAAAGGAACGGGATGATGGGCTCCTCACCGGGATGGATTACCTTTTGCATCAAGGCGTCGCGCACCATGAAATTTGTGGCACTGGTATCTTCATCAATGAGCAGCGTCCGGCTGCCGGAGAGAATGGCTTCCACGGTACAAGCTGCCTGAGAAGTGCTGCCGCTTGCATCTTCAGTGGAAAAGCATGTAGTGTCGCGTTTGCTGGGGAGGTCTCGTATGAAGGTGCTAATGTCGAGCTGCTTTACGCTACGTCCATCTTCGGAACGGAGCTTCATTGCCGTATCTTCCGTGATGACGTATTCCCGTCCGTCCCCGGGTATGTGGTTATAGACGCCGCGCTCCAAGGCCTTTAAGAGCGTGGATTTTCCGTGATAGCCGCCGCCAACGATGAGGGTGATGCCTTTTTTAATTCCAAGACCGGAGATAGTACGACCGCCGGGAAGGTTTAAGGTGACCATATCTTCTGAAGGACTGTTGAATGCCACAGCTCTTTGCATGGGTCTGTCGTCCACACCGCTTTTTCTGGGCAGGATGGCTCCGTTTGCAACGAAGGCCACAAGACCTTTTTCGGAAAGCTGTTCGCGAATGGCTTTTTGATCATCTGATAGTGTCATCCATTGCTGAATTTCGGGCTTGTCGGCCACGGCGTAGTGAAGCGTCTTAGCGACGCAGGCGGATACATACTCAAAGAGCATTTTTTTCAGTTCCATTGCAAGGGTTGTACGACCTGTGGCAGGAAATCCTGCAAAGAAGCGGAGTACGAGGTTTCCGTCAGCAGGATTGATGATCAGGGCGGAGCGCTCCAAAATCTCCTGTCCGCAAGAGCTGACAGATAGTGTTCCTGATTTTCCTGAGCCGCCGGCCCTATGGCTATAGCGTCCAAGCTCTTTATAAAAACCGCGTAGAAGGTAGTCTTGTAACATGATGCGGCGATGGGGCTCTGTATAGAATTCCTTTGGAAAACCGTGCTGATTTGCCGCCAAATGGATACTTAAGGACGAGGGCGCCGCAAACGGATCACCTTGCACGTGATCGATGGAAAGGACGTAGCCCTGAAACGTATATCGCCCTTTTAAGCTTTTGTATGCCGGATACGGCCTATGATCATTCTCCCGAAGGAGCTGTTCTAATCTTCTCATGATGATACCTCACATATTTGATCATATGATGTGAGAGTCAAAAGGTATTTTGCTCCCAACTGATGATACGGTTTGCTTTGTTGCATTGCAACTCTCGCAATCCTTCAAACAATCGGAATTCGTAGAAATGCTTAAAATCAGGCATTTCGCCACATCCTCATGTTTGGTGGGTCCCAAGGTCAAAATCTCGTTCGTACAAGCACGACTTGATTTTGTACCTTGGGACACTGACATCATAATATCATAAAAAACAGAAAAAAGCACGGTGTATGAACAAACAACCAATGCACCAGAATGGATATTTCAGGAAAAACAAATATAATTATCTTACGATACAAGTTGAGCTTGAAATGATATATGAAAGATAAAGTGTTTCTTGCTGTTGAGATATCCTTCTTTTCATTATGATAGAATCAAAAGGAGGGAAACAGCATGGGTAAGATGAATAATGATGTAGTAAGTGCCATTGAGTGTTTGACGGAATATAGGAATCATCGGGACAAATATCTGCCGATGATTGATCATGAGAAGCGTTTTTTTAAGAAAGTAACAAATTATGATGATATCAATTTGGGATGGGATTGCGGATTCATAGGAGAAAGACCTTATTTTCTGGAGTGCTGGTCGCCGATTGGATTAACTATGATAACGGTTTTCGTGTCCACGATCGGGATTGAAGACTATACAATATCAGAGCTGGAGAGGATGCTCATCGAGGAAGCGAAGATCTATACCAAGAAGGACGGATATATTTCTCCGGACCTTGTTCCGAAGGTTTATGACGGTAATGGAAACGAGTTTTTTTCAATTAATATCCTTGTCGGGTTCGATGATGAGGACGCTGTGATCGAAGGTGGAGGAAGACTTAGTTCATTTAGAAAACTCAATGAATTGAACGGCTTTCCGTCGGAAGTCTTCGATTGAGATGATGTCGCGAGTTTATTTATTATTATTTTCGAGGTTGAAATGTAAGGATCCATTTCATATGATAAATATAAGCTCAGATGAATCCTAATTCGAGTAAATAGCGGCCGGGCTTAGGTTCGGCTACTTTTGAGTACGGTTTGGAATTCTTCTGTATGGCTCAGGGAGATGGTTATTCCCTGTACTATAATACTGAAAGCCACAGGAGAAGTTATAGGAAGCGTTGGATGCACTTATTATGAAGATACCAAAAAGGTAGGGATTTGCTATTTTGCAGGCTCAGAATTTCGAAAGAAAGGCTATGTCAGCGAGGCAGTGAAAGCATATGTTCCATATTTTTTTTTATAAATATAAGGAATCAGAAATTCTTGCGACTATTTTGGATTCGAATATCGCATCCTACAAGACAGCGGAGAAAGGCGGATTTAGGCTGTCAGAGATCAAAATGTACAAGGATATGGATGATGAAGAAGAAAAGCTTTATCGTTTTTACGTAAATCACAGAAAATGAATGGAGGGGTGCGTATGGATTATGGTACAAAGATTTCGGAAAGAATGTGGAATCAGCCGGATCAGGGGCCGGGAGCTTTTGCGAGAACCATACCAAATGAGATTTTGGAAAAGATCATGAAAGATTCGATACAGAGAAAAGACTTTCTTGAGTTTTGTCATGAGTATGACAGTAATTCGTATGTTTGCGTGGAAAAGGATAATCTTTTTGCTAAGGGTGATATAGAATTATAAATCCTTTTGAGAAATTGATTTAGTGTGGTATAATTAATTCGTCGGCGGATAATATTCTGAAAACGACAGATTGTTACTGTTGTATCTGGTGAATCGCTTATGAGGAGGAGAGAAGGATGAAATTCTATGTATGTGAAACATGTGGGAATTTTGTAGGTATGGTAAAAGAATCAGGCGTGCCGTTGATGTGTTGTGGACAGAAAATGAAGGAATTGATTCCCGGAACTTCAGATGGTGCAGCGGAAAAACATGTACCGGTATATACAGTAGAGGGAAATAAGGTAACGGTTACGGTAGGTAGTGTGGAACACCCTATGGCTGATGCGCATTATATCGAGTGGATCGCGCTTGAGACAGCCAAGGGTGCGCAGAGAAAGGTTTTGAAGCCCGGTGATAAGCCTTGCATGGAATTTGCCCTGACAGAAGATGACTCTGTCGTGGCAGCGTATGCATACTGTAATCTGCATGGGTTATGGAAAGCATGAGGACGGCTAGTGAGGTGTCGGTTAGCCGGCAGGGTGGCATATCGCATGGAAGCAGATATCTTTTTTTGTTATTTGGTCTTTTAGGACTATTGTTGTATAGCTTTTTGGCGATAAGCAGCAAAGGTATATGGAGTGACGAAGCTTTTTCATTTGGAATGATTCGA
>Ga0310786_10009878_pt1 | contig 12054 bp, 8 predicted proteins | sample AusTroGonzalo_MG_FD_203881 | JGI IMG/M metagenome (GOLD analysis project Ga0310786, IMG submission 203881) | Bovine rumen microbial communities from tropical cattle in Woodstock, Queensland, Australia - Gonzalo_03 (v2) (version 2) | ecosystem: Host-associated > Mammals > Digestive system >...
TCATCAGGGCTATCCTGCAAATCGGCATCCATCGTAATCACCACATCTCCTTGGCAAGCCTCAAAACCGACATTGAGGGCTGCGGATTTGCCATAATTTCTCCTGAAACGGATACCTCTTATGGCCGAATTCTTTTCATGCAGTTCCTCGATGATTTTCCACGAATCATCGGTGGAGCCATCGTCCACCATCACCACCTCGTAAGAGAAATGGTTTTCGTTCATCACACGCTCTATCCAGGCGCTCAATTCCGGCAGTGACTCTGCCTCGTTCAATAAAGGGACTATTACTGAGATGTTCATGATTTTTTAGGATTTAGGGGTTAGGGGTTAGAAGGTTAGGAGGTTACAGGATTACAGGATTACAGGATTTTGGATTTTGAATTATCAATTGTCAATTGTCTGCTGTTCACTATCATCTGGGGCTGGATCAGATTCTTTCTTTTTCGTCAAGTAGAGGGCGACGAAGATGGCAAGGAACAATCCGTAAAGCAATACCGAAACCGCATAGGACATAGCAACTGGGAAAATGGAGGTGTAGTGCGGGATACTGTTCTTCCGCTGCTGATATACCTCCTCCATAATATCCACCTGGTCCATACCATTCCGGGAGTTGTTTACCAGCATAGACAGCGATTGGTAGCAACTATCACCCGCATTGGCAGCAGACAAGAGATTCTGGTACACATCCAGGAATACACGCTGGGCGTATGCCGAGAACTGTCCATAGGTATTAAAGGAAGTGTCAATCTTGGGACGGAGCATCACCCTGTCGTTATAGGCACTCAGCATACGTTCCATCTGCTCATGGGTAAAATCGGAACAACCCTCTTCCAACATATCATTCTGAATCATAGCTGTATAGGTTGACCGCATCACCGAGTCGGTCTTGTCCAGATATTTCCGGGCATCCGCCTGGCTCACTGTGTCTTTCTCCAGTCTGGCATAAAAAGTCTCCACATTCTGTGTATTCAATCTTTCCAGACCGTTTTTATCTATGTACTGATAATGAACCATCATATAAGCAAAGACCACCACAAAAGACACTGCAATAATAGCAGCGCCAGCACCGAAAGCCTTTGGGAAACGTACAAAGCCGTCAAGCACCTCATCGCGGTACTCTTTGATACCCGCGTACAGAAATACAATGATGACAATGAGCAGCAAAATGCTGAACACCGCACCGGCATCGTAGTTGATGTCACGGGCAGCCATCTTCACCAGCTCACAAACCGCCAGTGCCGCTCCGAGGAACGCCCCCCATTTCAAAGCTACCAGCCAAAGACTCTTCTTCATACAATTGATTAAAAATGCAAAGATACAAAAAATTTCGACCTCTTATACACCTAATTCCTTCAGGGCTGTTTCACGATAGGAAGGACCTATGGGCAACTCCACACCAGCCACCGTCACACTCGCAACATCCACAATCTCCACATGTTTGGCAGAGACGATATAGGATTTATGAATCCTGACAAATTGTCCCTGCGGCAATTCCTCCATCAGTTTTTTCATGGAGAAATAGGCAGTGATTTTGCGTTGCTTGGTATGAAAGGTCACATATTCCTGTTGGCCCTCCATATAGAGCAAATCGTCAAACATCACCTTATACGTGCGCCGGTCGGCTCGGAGCATCATAAAATCACGGGACACCGCCTTGGAAAGCACATTAGCGACGGGCTGGTCCTCTATTGAGGTGGCATTGGACGCTACCTCAGGTCTGACTTCTTCCGAGACATGAGACCCTGCCGCATTGATCAGTTTGATTCTGTCAACGGCCTTGTTGATGGCTTTTACAAAACGGTTGAAAGGAATAGGTTTTAACAAATAATCCACCACCCCCAAATCGTAGCCCTCGATAGCATACTGCGAATATGCCGTAGTGAAGATGATGCTGGGACGATAGGGCAAATTCTCCACAAACTCAACCCCTGTCAGTTCTGGCATTTCAATGTCTGTTAGCAAAATATCGATTCTCTCCTGCCGCATGACACTCATGGCATTCATGGCATTGGGGCATGAGCCTACCAGCACCAAATCAGGCAGTTTCGACACATACTCTTCCAACAAGGTTCTTGCCAAATGCTCATCATCCACAATCAGCACTTTATATAAGCCCTCCGCTTTTTTCTCAACAGTTTGCATCAATTCCATCATCTCAATTCAATTGTAAGTTTCACCTTATACACCCCATTATCTTCCCCCATGGTCAACGAATGTTCATCAGGGTAATACAAATGCAGTCGCTGTTCTACATTGTCAATGCCAACACTGCTTCCTTTCTGATGTTCCTGATGGCTGTGGGACAGGGCAATACTATTTTCCGTCTGAAAAACAAGTTTAGCGTCTTTCACTTCAAGACGGATATGCACAAAACCCTCCGGATTTGTGGTTAAATCACTATGTGTAAAACAATTTTCAACGAAAGGCTGCAAAAGCATCGGAGCTATTGAATAGGCCTGCGAATCAAACTGGTTCTGATACGTGATATGCTCATTAGGACCAAATCTAAGTATCTGGAAATCAATATAATTCTGAATATAAGCCAGTTCCTTGTCCAGCGACACCTTCTCCTGCTGACCGAAGTCCGTTACATAACGCAACATATCCGACAATTTCAGCAGCGCATCAGGGGCAATATCGTTTTTGGTATATACCAAAGCATAGATATTGTTGAGGGAATTGAACAGAAAATGTGGATTTATCTGTGACTGAAGCAATTGCAATTTCATCAATTTCTGTTCCTGTTTCAGTTCCTCGGTTTGCCGCAAGGTAAAAAGGGAATACTTATAAATAGCTATACACAAAGCTGAAAGATTCAGGATCAATACTTTCAGGAAATTAGCCAGAGTGATATATGGCAGAAAGTCGCTGTTAGGCTGAGGCCGTTCAATAGGAGTATAGATATGAACGAGGTACTCTATGCTGAAAAGCAGTTGGCAAGCAAAAACCATAATCAGCATCACCACAACAAATCTCAATGCCTTGTTTTGAAGCCATTGGGGCGGCTGGATCAGCAATTTGCACAAAAATTGGTACAGAACAGCGAAAAACAAGGTATCGACCGTGGCATAAATCAACGACATGGACGTGCTCAATTTCCTGCCATTGAAAAAAATCAAGAGAAAAATCAGCACATACACAAAGAAGTGCGAATAACGGAGTACAAATCTGTTAAACTTTTCATTCATAGTTTTCAGTTTAATTCCTGTTCAACGAGGCTAAACAAAACACAGCTGACCGTCACTGCAGGATGCGGGTATTAATAGGTTTAACACATCGTCAATACAATTTCCATGCAAATATACATAATTTTTTTGAAGTAAAGATTTCTTCTGGCATAAGCACATTCTTTTATATCTTTCCTCTGTAAATCCCTTCGGACGCGATGAATCGCGTCCCTACAGTAAAATGGCGAATCACATATCCGCAGTAAAATGATGAATCGTGTCCCTATGGCAAAATGGTGAATCGCGTCCCTACAGTAAAATGGCGAATCACATATCCGCAGTAAAATGATGAATCGTGTCCCTATGGCAAAATGGTGAATCGCGGCCCTACAGCAAAAAGGTGTATCACGGCCCTACGATAAATTTCATACGTCCGTGCATAACTCAGGAATTTTATGTAATTTTGCATATTTAAATTTTAACAATGAAGATTGAAGGACATATTGTAGATATCATCGGCCGGGAGATCTTCCCTGGTTCCGTTGAATTCGAAAACGGCGTCATCACCGCTATCAACCGGCACGAAACCATCTCGCAGCAATATATCATGCCAGGCTTCGTAGATGCACACAACCACATCGAGAGCTCAATGCTGCCGCCTTACGAATATGGCCGCACTGCGCTACGTCACGGCACTATCGCCACCATCTCCGACCCCCACGAGATTGCCAATGTTTGCGGTACAGAAGGTTTTCACTTCATGTTGGATGAAGGCGAGGCCACTCCCCTGAAGGAATTTTTTGCCGTCCCCTCCTGCGTACCCGCCACGCCCTTGTGCACAGCAGGTGCCGTCCTTGACGCCCCCATTGTAACAGAGTTGTTGGAAGATCCGCGCACCATCGCTTTAGCGGAGGTAATGAACGTCCCCGGGGTGATTTCCCGCGATGCCGACTGCATGGCCAAGATTGAGGCCGCCCACCGCTTGGGCAAGCCCGTGGACGGTCACGCCCCTGTCGTCACGGGAGAGTACCTGAAAAAATACGTGTCTGCAGGCATCTCCACTGACCACGAAGTCAGCACTATTGAAGAAGCCGAAGAAAAAATATCGTTAGGCCTGAAAGTGCTCATCCGCGAAGGCAGCACCGCCCGCAACTTCAATGCTTTGCATCCACTCATCAGTCGCCACAAGGACATGCTGATGTTCTGTACCGACGACCTCAAAGCAGTTGACCTGCTCGATGGACATATCAACAAGCTATTACGCAAATGCTTGTATTTAGGCTACGACCTCTTCGATGTGCTGCAGATCGCCTCCCTGAATCCCGTGAGACATTACCACATTCCCATGGGACTATTGCAGCCGGGAGACCCTGCAGATTTTATCATCTGCAACGACTTAAAAAATTTCTCTCCTTCGGCCACATATGTGGACGGCGTCCTGATTGATAATATTCCCTACCGTCCGGCACCAAAGTTGCTCAACAACTTCAAGACCGAACCCATCAGCACCAGCGACATTGCCGACAGTCTGGAAGGCAAGGACAGTTTTGACGTCATTCAGGTGATAGACGGAGACTTGTTCACCCCTCATGTAGTCCTGTCCAAGGAGAACATGGGTCAAGCGCAAAAAATTGTGGTCATCAACCGTTACGAATCCAAAGCACACATCGGCATAGGCTATATCAAAGGCTTCGACATACACAATGGCGCGCTGGCACAAAGCATTGCGCACGACAGCCATCACATTATCGCCACCGGCAGCAGCGACGAGCTCATTGTAAAAGCGGTAAACGAACTGATTCGCATGAAAGGCGGCATTGTGGTTACCGATCCCCGAAAGACCAGTTCACTGGCCCTGCCCATTGCAGGACTCATGTCCAATGATCCCATTGACGAGGTGGCTACCGCCCAGCAGCAACTCACCACGCATCTCCGCATGTTGCACTGCCCTCTTCAGTCGCCCATCGTTGCCCTCAGTTTCATGCAACTCACCGTCATCCCCGAACTGAAGATTACCGACCAAGGACTGTTTGACGTTGCGAAATTTGAGTACATATAAGTCTATCAGCACAAATACAAACAATAAAATCATTGATTTCAAGTTTAAAAATTCATCAAAATATCATATCATGAAAAAATTCGCATTATCATTGTTTGCCATCGCCATTTCCACTTGTATGATGGCCCAAAGTGTCATCTTGTCAGAACCCTATTCCAACATCTGGATCAGAAGGGTTGGCATTCAGAACATTCCCTTAGGACAGGATAACAGCAATCTCTATTATTTTGTGCAAAATCGCCAGTCAGACCCTGTCAAACCCAAAAACTATACAGACCATTTGTACATCGTTGACAAAAACGATATGCAAAAGAGCGACATAGAGGTTTCTGTTACCAATAATAAATACATGCTGGTAGATGCGCTCCACAATGACAACAGCATTGTGGCCTTATACCGAGGCACCAACAACAAAGGAGATCAGATTTACTTCTCCATTGCCAATATTGACAAAACGGAAAAGACCTATAAATTTGACGGAGGAAATAACAGCGTAAGCACCACTGCCAATTCGCACTACTGGCCCGAGTACAAGACCGCCAAATCTCCCGACGGCAATATGCTCGCTGTCCTCACCATGGTCACAGGGAAAAACAGCAAACTGGAAAACCTTTTCGCCGTAGTCATGAACAATCAGGGCGAATTTGTATGGAGCGGGACTGTGGTTCCGGATTTTCACGGAAGAACTTTCTCTCTTGGCAACCTTCTAGTGGACAATGAAGGCACCATCTTCATTCCGGCATACACCTGCCAAGTCAGTGGCAATTCTGTTTCCAACGTCGAATTCATGATGATCCAAGCCAACGATGGCGACACCAAAGCCTTCACTTCCGACTGCTCTTTCGGAGCATTGCAAAACATGACCTCCAAAATCTTGTCCGACAACAACATCGCAGTGGCAGGCTATTACACCAACACCTTCCAGAACACCGCCGCCGAGTCAAGCGGATTTTTCTTCTACACGTTCGACACTGGTTCTGAGTCCATCACCGACGTGCACAATTTTGACTTCAGCGGAGACTATGTGGAAAAGAAAGCTTGGGCAAGATTCGCCTCAGTATTGGGCAATCAGCAATACTCCATCAGTGCCGACAATATCTTTGAACTGGAAAACGGCAGTTTGGTACTGTGCGGCGAGCACCGTTTTGTAAAACAGATTTACGACCCCAATATGAACAGCTATACCTATCAGATGCTCACCAAGAACATTCTGGTATCCACTTTGCAGAGCAACGGCAACGCCAATTTTACCATGATTGAGAAACAACAATCAGCGGCACTGGCCTGGTTACCCCAAGATTGGAAGCTCGCCAACATCTCCTATTCGGCTTTCGCACATCATAACAACGTGTATTTCTTGTACACCGAAAATCCTAAAAACATCCCCTACCCTGGCAAGGATGAAATATGCAACATTTACGGGCTGAATTTCAAAAAGAAATGGGAAAGCGTGCTGATGAAACTTACTCCAGACCAAGAAATCTCCCAACGAGTATTATACGATCCGAATCAATTGCTGCGCTCCGTGGAATTTTCAGACGACGAATATTTTTATGCCTCCGGCACGGGCAAGAAAGAAATATTCCTTACCAAATACAAAATTGAAGAATAAAACAACGGCTGGAAAAAAAATTTCCAGCCGTTGCAAAATATAGTCTAATCAGAATTGTGTCCTATTTGGAATAACCTGATAACATCAACTCATTGACCGGTTCGACACTACTTCAAATGCGTATCAAACCAATCGATGAAGTTGCGGTGCCAAAGCAGGCTGTTCTGCGGTTTCAGCACCCAATGGGTTTCATCGGGGAAGTAGAGATAACGGCTCGGAATATGACGCATCTGAGCGGCATTGTAGGCGGCCATACCTTCGGAGGCCACAATACGGAAGTCGAACTCACTGTGGATTACACAGATAGGTGCATTCCACTTGTCCACAAACAAATGCGGTGAGTTGGCATAACTCTTATTCACCTGAGGATTGTTCCAATCCCAATACGGACCACCGATATCCCAATTGTCAAACCACATCTCTTCGGTTTCAAGGTACTGCTGCTCGAAATTGAACATGCCATTGTGAGCCAGCAAGGCTTTGAAACGGCGACCTTCGTTGTATCCCTTCACGTCATAGTTGTGGCCTGCCAGCCAATAAACACTGTAACCGCCGAAGCTAGCACCACATGCACCAAGTCTTTCTTTGTCAATCTGTTTCACATTGTCGGTGAAATAATCTGCAGCGGTCATATAGTCCTGCATGCAGAGTCCGCCATAATCGCCGCTGATTTCCTCGGTCCAAGCCTGACCAAAGCCCACTGTACCACGACGGTTAGGAGCGATGATGAAATATTCGGCACCGCTCATCACCATGAAATTCCAACGGGTGCTCCAGAACTGTCCCACCTCGGATTGCGGACCGCCTTCACAGTACAGCAATGCGGGATAGATCTTGGTGCTATCATAGTTATATGGATAAATCAGCCATGTGAGCATATCCTGGCCATCCACCGTCTTGATCCAGTGCTCTTCCACCTTGCCCATGCGCACTTGAGAGAGGACGTCATCATTGATAGCGGAAATTTTCTTACCCTCGCCCTTGTCATCCGTCAGATTGTAAACGTAAATCTCCGAAGGATACTGCATAGACACCTGGTCGGCATAGAGTTTGCCATCCGCCAATTCGAAACTATGCACATCGTGATAACCGTATGAAATTTGGCGGAATTCCTTGGTTTCGCGGTTGCAAGCAAAAATCTGGTCAGTGCCACGATAATAAACAACGCCCAGAATTTCCTTGTCGTCGTCGGTCCAGCTGATACCCGTGAAATAGTAGTCGAAATTCTCCGACATATTGGTGCGCTCACCCGTGGTGAGGTCCATCACCATCAGACGAATCAGGTCGCTTTCGTAACCATCTCGTTCCATACTCTCCCACGCAATATATTTTCCATCGTGGCTGAACACCGGATTCTGGTCGTAGCCCATAATGCCCTCACTGATATTCTTAGTAGTCTTACTGTCAATATCATACAGATAAATATCACTATTGGTGGAATGTGCATAATCATAACCGGTTTTCTTGCGGCAAGTATAGGCGATAGTTTTGCTGTCGGGACTGTAGTTGTACTGCTCCACCCCACCCCAAGGACGCATGGGGCATTCGAAAGTACTGTCTATCAAAGCTGTGGAATGCTCAATATCGATTTTTGAACCATCAAAAGAAGCCAAAAATATTTGCGGAATCTCGTCCACCCAGTTGTCCCAATGGCGATACATCAAGTCCTCATTAATACGGCCAGTGGTCTTATCCAGTCCTTCATACAATTTTTGCAGATGTTCCGGACGTTTCACCGGAATAGTAGCAATATACACGATGGACTTGCCGTCGGGAGCCAGCTTGAAGCCTTCCAGGCCATTTTCGAAAGTAGCGATTAGCTTCTCATTCTTGCTTTTCACATCCATAGAACGGATTTCATTGCTACGGCAGAACAGCAGCGTGTTCTCATCCTGCCAAACGGGGTTGAACTCACTTTGAGCGGTAGTCGTCAAACGTACAGCATCTCCGCCTTCGGTAGGAAGCAAGTAAATTTCCGCATTCCCTTTGTTCTCCTCCATACTGTAGTAAGTCATCGTGTAAGCGATTTGTTTTCCATCCGGAGAAACGGCATATTCGCCCATTTTGCCCAGCGACCACATCACTTCAGGCGTGAAGCGGCCGTCCTGGACCTGAATTTCAGGTTTTCCGATGACCTTCTCATCGGAAATTTCTTGTTTTTTTGCGCAGCTGGCCAACAACGCCAACACTGCGAACGTAATAAATATTTTCTTCATAGGTATAAAATTTGATTTCCTAAATAATGAGGATGCAAAATTACGCAATTTTCCCGAGTTATACACGGACGTATGAATTTTATTGTAGGGACGCGATTCATCGCGTCCGAAAAAAAAATATTTTTTGTATTTTTGTCTTTTCTAGAATAAGAACAGACAGATGAAGAAAAACACCGCCCGGACCTACATCGCCATCGACCTCAAATCGTTTTACGCCTCGGTGGAGTGCGTGGAGCGGGGCTTGGACCCACTCACCACCAACCTGGTGGTGGCCGATGCCAGCCGTACCGAAAAGACCATCTGTCTGGCTGTCTCCCCTTCGCTGAAAGCCTACGGCATTGGTGGTCGCGCACGCCTTTTTGAGGTGGTGCAACGTGTCCGGGAAGTCAACAATGAGCGGCGGCAGCAGAGCCCGCAGAAGCGTCTGACTGGCAAGTCCAGCTCTGACATTGAGCTCAAAGCCCATCCCGACTGGGCCGTGGACTACATCGCCGCCCCACCCCGTATGGCGCACTATATTGCATGCAGCGCCAAGATTTATGAGATTTACCTGAAATACATCTCCCCCGACGACATCCATGTGTATTCCATCGACGAGGTGTTCATGGATGTGACCGACTACCTGAAAAGCTACAAGAAAACTGCCCATGAGCTCGCCATAACCATCATCAAGGATGTGCTAAAGCAGACAGGCATCACCGCTACGGCAGGCATCGGCACCAATATGTACTTATGCAAGATCGCCATGGACATCATGGCCAAGAAAAGTCCCGCCGATCAAGACGGAGTGCGCATCGCCGAACTGGACGAGATGTCATACCGCCGACAGTTATGGAACCACCGTCCCCTCACCTCTTTCTGGCGGGTGGGACGAGGCATCGCCCAGCGCCTGGCTGCTCACGGCATCGACACCATGGGCAAAATTGCCCGCTGCTCCATAGAGAATGAGGAGTTACTTTACAAACTCTTCGGCATTAATGCCGAGCTGCTGATTGACCATGCCTGGGGCTGGGAGCCCTGCACCATTGACTATGTGAAAGCCTATCGTCCAGAGAACAACTCCTTCAGCAATGGACAGGTGCTCACCTGCGCCTATACGGTCAAAAAGGCACGTGTGGTAATCCAGGAGATGGCAGAGGCCATGGCCTTGCGATTGGTTGCGCACCAATTGGTTACCGACCAACTGGTCATTTATGTCGGCTACGATGTAGAAAGCCTTACAAAACCCTCTGTCAAAAACAAATACAAAGGGGAGGTAGCCATGGACTATTATGGTCGTCCCGTGCCCAAGCCCACCCATGGCTCCATCAACCTCAAAGCGCACAGTTCCTCCACCAAGCTCATCATTGAGGCGGTCACCGAGCTCTTCGACCGCATCGTCAACCCCGACCTGCTCATCCGCAGGATGAACATCAGCGCCAACCACGTGCTACCGGAAGAGAGCGCCAAACAGCAGCATGTCCCGCAACAGCTCGACTTGTTCGCAGACTACGAAGCCATTGAGAAAGAAAAACAGCAAGAAGCCGCCGCCAGACAAAAGGAGAGGAAAATTCAGGAAGTACAATTAGCCATCAAAAAACGTTTCGGCAAGAATGCCATCCTGAGAGGCCTCAACTTCGAGGAAGGTGCCACCGCCAAACAACGTAACGAGCAAATAGGAGGGCACAAAGCGTAAGCCTTTTTCGTGCAGAACGAACTTCAAGGAAAGCGTAAATAACACAACAAAAGAGAAAGAATGCGAAACATGAAATCAACGGACTTGAACGACAATTATGACGACATCATCAACCTGCCGCACCATGTGTCGAAGCACCATCCTCCCATGTCGATGATGAACCGTGCAGCACAATTCGCCCCCTTTGCCGCGGTCTCCGGCCACCACGCCGCCCTTGACGAGACAGCCCGACAGGTGGAGGAAAGAATGGGAAATCCTGAAGATTAAGGATTATGGATTATGGATTACAGGATTAAGAATTCAAAATCCTGTAATCCTGTAATCTTTTAATCTTTTAAACACCTGTAACCTAAAAAAAAGGAGTCGTTTTAACGACTCCTTTTTTTTAACGTCTGTATGAATCAACCTTAGCTTTCAGCTCTTCGGGAACTGGCAGCATGAGTTTCAGTTTAATCTGCTGCAACATTTCATTATTATACCTGTCATTAGGATTGAGCTGATACACCTTCTCCGACCATGTGTGAGCATTCTCCAGAATAGGTTTCTGGGCATCTTTCAATGCATTCACTTTCTCTGCACGCTCCATATAACTTCCCTCCTTTGACTTCATGATCTGTTCCTGCATTTTGTCGTTAGCTACTGCTTCGAAGAAATAGCGGGAAGCCATCTGGAAATTCAATTCAGCGATATCCTCAGGTTTCTGGGCAACAGCCATACCTTTATTGATCACCGACTCAGCCTTCTCATACTGTGCGTTGTTCACCAAATGGTTGGCAATCAAAGCCATCACAGCTGCAGATTTCTCATATTTGGCAGCCATCTCATCGCAAGTGGCATTCAACTTGTCAATCTGTCCAGTCATAGCAAAATAATCCAATTCAGCAGCTTCAATATCAGCTCTTCTGTCTTCAGGCACATTCTTCAAAGCGGTTTTCAGGATTTTGCCGCAGTTCACCGTATCCTTTTCTTCTTTGTATAAGTCATACAAATCCAAATATGCTGCCGGATCCGGATATTTCATTTTCACCGCCTCGTTCAACATACTTCTGTAATTGGCTTTGTCACCTGTTTTCTTATACAGTTGAGCCAAATCGTAATAAGTGATACTGGCATTTACATTAGACTTCGCAGCTTTGAAATCTCTGGCAGCCAAATTATAATACTTGATAGCATTTTCCAGATCACCATTTTCCACCGCTTTCTGTGCCATCATATATACCGGGTCAGCGCAAAGAGCCTGTCCTTCGATGGGGCCGAGCATACCTGTCTTCGGTACCACATTACCATCCAATGAGATAGCCTGATAGAAGGCCTCGTTGGCAA
>Ga0310786_10009880_pt1 | contig 12050 bp, 7 predicted proteins | sample AusTroGonzalo_MG_FD_203881 | JGI IMG/M metagenome (GOLD analysis project Ga0310786, IMG submission 203881) | Bovine rumen microbial communities from tropical cattle in Woodstock, Queensland, Australia - Gonzalo_03 (v2) (version 2) | ecosystem: Host-associated > Mammals > Digestive system >...
CGAAGTAAACCAGACAGATTAGTCCGTCGTGGAGATTGGTCAAATCGCAGGTTAATTCTCGGAACTGCTCGTCATCGAGCGACTTAAGGTAGCGCTTCGCCGCCTCAAGTAAAACTTGGTCTAAATAGGAATTCATGAAATTGTGATTTATAGTCGGGCAATATTACCCGCATAAAAATACACAATTGTTCGGATATAGACAAAAAAAAAGCACCTCACTTTGAAAGTGAAGTGCTCAATTCAAAAAGCCAATATTGTTGCGCTCTCAATTAAGCTTCGTTGCCGTTTTTGTTGTAATTAGAACACAAATTCGGGATCATCAAATGTCTTACTTGCGCTATTGCCGGAAATAGAGCCACGCAAAATACCCAAATTCATAATTGTCTCATTGGTAGCCATTTGTTCTACCTTGCAAAATTATTTGCCAAACTTTGACCTCCGATATATGTCGTCGAGTTCGTCGCACTAGTATAGGTGCTATTTGTACGAGTTGTTGTCGTAGATGCGACTTTCCATCCATCCGGAAGAGTTGTGGAACGGACATACGCAGTCTTTTCTTGTGTAGAAGGATCCACATCCTCTCCACCTATTGTATTAAAATCCTGCGCATAGGAAGATAAGTCTATCAGAGAGATATAATCCGTTGCGTACAACGAAGCATTGAACAAAAGTGCTCCTATTAAAACGTAAATTTTCTTCATGATATTTGTGTTTATTTGATTCGTATTCCCTCTACTGAATATACTTCTTCACCGCGGAGAATAACCATTTGTCCGTCACGGACAAGCTTAGTAACGGTGAGCGGTGAACGATGAGCGGTGAGAGTCTCCGCTCCTGCTGGTTCACTCAAAGTGGGTACAATCACCACATTGTCTATGCCGAACGCCATCGACTTGGCGCAGTCGGTACCACTGGTAGGAGAAACACTCCATGCCAGATAGAAATCTCCGTCTTTCGGGAAAGTACACGTCAGATTACCATTTACAGCCGTTACTGAGATAGGTACGACCTCTGCGCCGTTGGTATTGTCATCTTTGGTATATTGGCGACCAAAAGTATTTCCCGCGCTCGTCCAGTTTTCACCATCGGTGGAGGTAAAGAGTTGATGTGTGAAACCTGCGGTATTTGCACCATTACGATATTTCTCGATGTCATAACAGATAGTGAGCGCCGTGATGTCCGCATTCGCATCGTTGTGTAAGTGCGCCATCACACTTACCGTACGTGCACCGCCATCAATGCTCGAGGTGATTCCCCCTACTGCACGATCGGTATTTCCGGTTAAACCAAAGTTCCATGTTCCGTTTCGGGCATTGCTCGGAAGGTTCTGACCGCCTATATACATTGTTTTCTCCGAAGCCGAAGCAAATGAACGCACCGTACGCACCGCCGAAGTGTTATTATCTACGCGCCAACCCAGCGGCAAGGTTGTCGCACGGTCAAAAGACCGTTTGCCGTCCAAACTGGCAGCAATCTGAGTTTCCGTCACATCTTCTCCGCCAATAGTATCGAATTTTTCCGTATATATACCGCCCTTGATAGAGACTGCAGGAGTCGGTTCTATCGGTAGTGGTTCCGTACGTTCGATGCCTTCGTAAGCTTCTTGTGCATACGCACGCATCGTGTTTGCCATCGTCTCCGACAAAGCTGCCGGTTTCCATGTGATGGTATTCGGGTTCTCGCCGAAAATAACCGCATACTCCAGACATGCAGCCAGATACGTAGCCGCTTGGGTCGGGTGACGGTTGTCTGTATAGAGATCCGCCGCCAAAGTGCCCGGATGGTCAAGCTGATAATTGCCGTATGCAATGGCTACGGGACAAAGCGTCAGAGCGAACTCCTTTGCTACACTGCGGAAATTGGCTATCAACGTTTTGTTGTTGGTCTGAAACGAAGCGTCATCACTGTACGCCCAGTTAATCGGCAGAATAATCATCGCCGTAGGACAATTGGTATGAATATAATTAACCCACGTCTGCACGTTCGACCGGAAGGTTGCAAAGTCTGTTCTCGGCAGCGATGATTGCTCTTGGAGGATGATATGCGTCCAGGCTGTACCGGCCACCACCGCTTGCGCATTCGGTATTAAAGGATCTTCATTGAAATGATACGCCAATGTCTTGCCTAAATTCGTATGCTTAGTCCAAGTCGCATCTTTTCCCATCGCTGTAGCGATATTATTGAACATTAGATACTGGTCGTTATAGTCAATCAGACTATTATTGATTGACAACACTTTCACATCCGCCCAAGCACTTATTCCCAAGAGCACTGATGTAACAAATAACAACGTGATTCTTTTCCTTTGATTATTTTCCATGGCATTAGTCTAATTCGCCGCAAAGATACAAAAAAAAATACAACCGTACAAATTTAGTTGCATTTTTTAAGATTTTTTTGGTATTTTTTTTGAGTAGAGGATTGGTGTGTTACCAAATGGGCATTTAGCCGATGAGGGTGTCAAGGCGGTCGGACATCTGGAGTAGTTCGTCGCGAAGGCGGGCGGCGAGGATGAAGTCAAGGTCTTTGGCAGCGGCGAGCATCAACCGGCGCTGTTTCTCGATAGCACGCTCCAGTTCCTTGCGGGACATTGTCTGCCACGGCGCAGTTTTCCAGCTCTCACGAATAGCGGCTTCCACCTTGGCTTTTTCGGCTTCAGCGTCCTTATAGAGGGCAGCCAAGGCAGAGGTGTTGATATCCTTCTTAATCGCCGTAGGCGTAATATTGTGCGCAGTATTGTAGGCAATCTGCTTCTCGCGGCGGCGGTAGGTCTCGTCAATGGTTGCCTGCATGGACGCCGTAATCTTATCGGCATAGAGAATGGCTTTGCCATTGACGTGCCGTGCAGCACGACCGACCGTCTGTGTGAGACTGCGCTTATCGCGCAGGAAGCCCTCCTTATCGGCATCGAAGATAGCGACAAGACTCACTTCGGGCAGGTCCAGTCCTTCGCGCAGGAGATTCACACCTACCAAGACATCGTATAGTCCTTTACGGAGGTCCTCCATAATCTTCACACGCTCGATGGTATCGATATCGGAGTGGATATAGGCAGAGCGCACTCCGTACTTACGGAGGTATTCGTCCAGTTCCTCCGCCATACGCTTGGTAAGGGTTGTGACGAGGACACGTTCTTCGCGCTTCACACGGACACGTATCTCCTCCATGAGGTCATCGACTTGGTGGAGGGAGGGACGGACTTCAATCTCGGGGTCGAGCAATCCTGTCGGGCGAATGAGCTGGTCTATGACAATGCCTTCGGATTTCTCCAGTTCGTAGTCTGCAGGCGTGGCGGATAAGAAGATTGTCTGACCGTTGCGCTGTGAGACCGCTGCGCTGTGAGATAAACCGGTTTTTTGCTCAAATTCGTCGAAGGTGAGGGGGCGGTTGTCCTTGGCTGCGGGAAGACGGAAGCCGTAATTGACAAGGTTCTCCTTGCGGGAGTGGTCGCCGCCGTACATTCCGTGAATCTGCGGCATCGTAACGTGGCTTTCGTCCACGACGAGCAACATATCGTCGGGAAAATAATCAATCAGGCAATAGGGCGGCGTACCGGGTTCACGGCCATCAAAGTAACGGCTGTAGTTCTCGACGCCGGAGCAATAGCCCAATTCCTGTATCATCTCAAGGTCGTACTTCACGCGCTCCTCAATGCGATGGGCATAGAGTTCCTCGCCGATAGACTGGAAGTACGCCACTTGGTTCGCCAAATCAAGCTTAATCTGCGCCATAGCTGCATCAATGCGCTCCTTGGAGGTGCAGAATATCGTGGCGGGATAGATGTTAAAAGAGTCGAAAGTAGAAAGACCGCTTCGCTCAAAGTCGAAAGACACGTTATTGGGACTATACGTCGAGATGGAATCGATTTCGTTGCCGAAAAATTCGATGCGGAGAATGTAATCGGCGTAAGCGAGGGCAATATCCACGGTATCGCCCTTGACGCGGAAACGTCCGCGGGTGAGGTCAAGGTCATTGCGGATATACTGCGCTGCAACGAGTTGGCGTAGGAACTCATCCATGGGCAGGATATCGCCTTGCTTGATGGTGATACAGTTCTGCGAAAAGTCCTGCGGCGAACCGATACCGTACAAGCAACTGACGGAAGAGACAACAATCACATCCTTTCTGCCGGAGAGCAAAGCAGCCGTGGCACTAAGGCGGAGACGGTCAATCTCCTCGTTGATACTGAGGTCCTTCTCGATATAGGTGTCCGTGGAAGGGATATAGGCTTCGGGCTGGTAATAATCGTAGTAGGAAACGAAGTACTCCACCGCATTATGCGGGAAGAACGCCTTCATTTCGGAATAGAGTTGTGCGGCAAGAGTTTTGTTATGGGAGAGAATGAGCGTCGGGCGATTGAGTTGGGCGATGACGTTGGCAATGGTAAAGGTCTTACCGCTGCCGGTCACACCCAAGAGCGTCTGTGCCGGAGCTCCGGCACGTACTCCTTCGACCAAGGCTTTGATAGCTTCAGGCTGGTCGCCGGTAGGCTTATATGTCGATTCTAATTGAAACATCTAACAAAAAAGCGGCTTGTGCCGCTTTTCGTTTACTTAACTCGTCTTTCAGGAATACGAGCCTTCTTACCGGTGAGGTCACGCAGGTAATAAAGTTTAGCGCGGCGCACTTTACCGTATTTGTTAACGGTAATCTTTTCAATGAACGGGCTATCCATCGGGAAGATACGCTCAACGCCGACGTTGCCTGACATTTTACGAACGGTGAAGCGTTTCTTATCTTCGCTTCCGTGGATAGCGATAACGTCGCCACGGAACTCCTGTACACGCTCCTTGTTACCTTCTTTAATACGATAAGCTACGGTGATTTGGTCACCAGCTGCGAACGCAGGGAACTCTTTCTTCTCGCCTGCAAATGCCTGTTCGGCAATCTTCATCAAATCCATTGTGATTGATATTTAAATGTTTACGCGTATATAGTATGCACTACTTTTCGCCAAGACATTTACCATTTGGTCATTTACCATTTGTTCATTTGCCTTCGGTTACCTTAATCGCCAGAGACTATAGACGCAAATCGGCCGCAAAAGTACTACAAATATTCGGAGTGTGCAAATATTTTTTACTTTTTATGGTATTTTTCTATAAAATGCCTCTTTAATGTGTCAAAAAAGCAGGAGCTGTGCGCTCCTGCCTTTGATTTTGCATTTGTAGGTGTGAGATTACTCTTCGCCTTGGATTTCAACTTCATATTCGAAGGTCTTGCCATCAAATACGATGTTCGGATCTACAGACCATTTGTCGTTGTAGATAACCTTCATCTCGAAGTTCTTGGGATAGTCACCCTTCCATGACCATTTGCCTGTACCAGCATCATAGGTCATAGCGCGGTCAGAGTCGCCCCAAGATTTCTCATCGAAGTTACCGGTAAGGATGCACTTATCACCATCCTTATAGGTACGGTTGGTAACTTTAACAACGAAAGTGCCATTGCCAGCGGGGATGTCAGCAGCGGGAGTGCCCTTCTCAATCATCTTGATTTCGAGTTTACCGATGTTGAGTTTCTCAGAAGTGAAGGTTACGCGCACCTTGTCGCCCTTAGCGGGATCGTCCACGAGCGTAACAGCTTCGTTGTCAGTAGGATACCATTGTGCACCACCATCATCGCCAGTAGCATTGATGTTGCAACCATTGCCACCCCAGATGCCTTCGAATGTGAAGATGCCGTCACCTGCTTTGGTCATCTCATACCAAGCCCAGTCAAGGTTGTTGAAGTTACTCTTAACCCAAGCGGTCTCAAGTTTCTTAGCCTCGATAACAGGACTTGCGTTCCAGTTCTTAATCCAGATGTAAACAACGCCACCGTCTTTAACTTCGGAGAGCTTAACCTCACCGCCGTTCTCGAATACCCATGCACCTTCACCTTTCAGGATTTGGGTGTTAACAGTACCTTCTTCGAGTTTGCAGTTTGGATCATCGGGATCGAAGTTTTTGCCCCATTGATAAGCCCAGTTGTATGCTACATCGGGATCAGACGGACGAGCGATAACCTTAGCCTGCATAGCGCCATCATAGTCGAGGGTGAGTTGCCACCAGTTCTTTTCGCCAGCAACCTCTGTGAAAGAGAGTGCATCGTCGTTGATGTTGTAGTCATTGATAGAACCTACCAGATAAGCACCCTTCGGGCAAACCTCTGCATAGAAAGCGATAGTGGTCTTGCCGGCTGCGGGATTAGCCAACGAAGGAGGTACGGGAGCCTCTTCACCCGGAGTTGGAGTCGGAGGAGTAGGAGTCGGGGTTGTCTCTTCACTCTTTTTGTCTTTGCAACCTACCATTGCCAATGCTGCGAAAGTCATTGCAGCGAAAAACAATTTGTTGAATTTCATAAATTTTGTTAATTTAAAGTTAGTTAAAAAAGTTAATTATAATAACCGGGTTACCAATTATATAATTAGTATCCAGGATTTTGTTTCCAACGAGGCTCAGTAGCCAAGATGTCCACGTTAATCGGGAACCACTTACGATAGCTCTCGGTCGGCTCTGCGAAGCCGTAGCCACCCTTGTCATACTTGCCGAAACGAATCATATCACGACGACGGGTCATTTCCCAAGCGAACTCACGTCCACGCTCGTCATAGATTTCGTCGAGGGTCAGTTCAGCAGCGGTATAGGGCTCGAGGCCGACACGTGTACGCATGAGTCTGAAGTCGGGGTCTGCAATCATAGCACTTACGTCCTTGCCTGCACGAAGGAGGGCTTCCGTCTTCATCCAGAGTACGTCTGCATAGCGCATGAATACGAAGTCGTTCTCGCAATAGGAATAAGTACCGGTCATATCCACCTCGTACTTCCAGCAGCGTGCACCGCAGTTCCAACCGCAGTTATCCACCGTACCCGGGAGAGAGGGATTTTCACCGTTGTAATACTCATTAACGATAACCACCTGTTTCTTATTCTCATCAATAGCGGTATCACCTTCAAGGGTATAAACAGGACCCACGAACCAGCCGAAGCGTTTATCTTCAGGCACCTTGGTACCATACGCTACGCCATTCTCATCCACAGAGAGACCACGCTTGTCACCCTTTTGGTATTTAGCGATAAACTCGGTAGGAGCAGCGAAGCCGTTCCACGGTTTAATCTTCATCTTCCAAATCTGCTGGTGATTGTAGTGCATGGTGAGGAGCGTAATACGCATCTTGTTCATCGGGTTTGCATCAATACCAGAAGAAGCGTTAGCGGTTGTACCATCCTCTTGGATAACGAAGATGTTCTCGTTGCTATTACCATTATCAATTGCGAAGTTCGTGAAGAAGTCCGGCTCAATGGAATAAACGCCACTGCTGATAACCTTATCGCAAGCTGCAATACATTTGTTATATACATCGTACTTGGCGATAGTAGCCGGCGAAACGTCATAGGATTCCGCATTCAGATACAAGCGAGCCAAGAGGGTGTACGCCATACCTTGTGACACACGTGCATAGTTGTATGCCTTGGAAGGTTCGTTCGCAAGGTTCATGTTCGGCGCACATCTTTCGAGGTTCTCAACCAAGTTAATCCACACTTTTTCAGGTTCCATGAGGTCCACGAAAGCGGAGTCATATTTCTCGGTATAAGGCACACGTCCGAAGCAGTCGAAGAGGGTGTAGTAGTAGAAGCTACGTACTGTTACCAATTCGCCTTCAAACTGACCATACGCCTTGGGGTCCATTTCGTCCTTGTATTGTGCGAGCTGGCTGAGAATCTTGTTGCAGAGCACAGCACCACCGTTACAATAGGTCCACACATAGTTGAAGGCTTTACCTTCGGGATTCCAGTTGTGCGTGTTCAGTTCACGCCAGAAACCACCGTCACCCCAGTGACCTGACGGTTGACGAATCGGGCAAATAGCCTCATCAGAAGTAAGGGTACAAAGTCCCCAATATGTCCAGTGGTCATGCAACCACTTGATATCGGCATAGGCTTGACCAACGACCAAGTCAAAGTTCTCGGGGTTCTTAAGGAATTCCTCGGTAGTCATTTTACCGTAAGCGACTTCCTCCAATTGGTCTTTGCAAGATGTCATTGCAGTCGCGAAGAAGGCTGCAACCAACATAACTGAAAATATAGTCTTTTTCATATTCGTAGAATTTTTAAGATTAGAACGTTGCATTTACACCAAACTGGAACTGACGCGTTGAGGGATAGAAGTCCACATAGTCAATACCTGTTGACTCGATAGAGGTGGTATTAACACGTGCTGGATCCATGCCTGTGTAGGACGATACAGTAAATACATTCTGTACGGTGAAATGTATGCGGAGTTTCTTGCAGTACTTGTTCTCGGGCAGCGGGATATTGTAACCAATAGTGATGTTATCCAGCTTGAGGAAGCTTGCATCCTCGAGGTAGTAGTCAGAGAAGTCTGCTTGGAAGAATGTGGTCTCACCGAATTTGTTCACGTCATGCATGAAGACGTTCAAACCGTTGCTACCCTTAGCAGGCGCATATACCCAGCGGGCTACGTTCAGCGCCTTGTTGCCAACTACGCCACGGAAGAAGAAGCTGAGGTCAAGATTTCTCCAACGGATGGTGTTGTTCCAACCATACTCCATCTTGGGCTGAGCCGAACCGAGGTAGGTTTTATCTTTATCATCGATTACGCCGTCACCATTCTGATCCTCATACACGCAACGCATATATTGGTCAAACTCACCGGTCCATTTGTAGCCGTAGAAGGTACCAACAGGTTGTCCCTCTTCGAGGATTTGAGTGTTTGTACCGTTCACTTTGTTACCGGATACATTACCTACGGGTTTCACGTCATAGTTGAAGCCCTTATCAGGATCTGACAGTTTGTCAATTTTGTTCTTATTGAAGGACATTGTCCAAGTGGTTGTCCACTCCCAATCCTTGGTCTTAACAGGGATACCGGTAAAGGCATATTCCATACCCATTGCGGTCATTTCACCTGCGTTAGCCAAGAGGGTCTTGTACTGATACGGAGGAGTCGGTACGTTGTACCACCAAAGGAGGTCCTTGGTATTTCTCAGATAGAAGTCCATGGTACCTGACAAGCGGTTCTGGAGGAAGGAGAAGTCAACACCGAGGTTGTACTCGAACTTACGCTCCCATTTGAGGTCGGGGTTAGCGTTACGGGTAACGGTGTAGGAGTAAGCCTCTTCGCCGTGGTTGTTGAATGTACCACCGGGTTCCATCATTTCGAGAGACATGAGCACATCGCTTACGTTGTTACCGGTAATACCGAAACCGAAGCGGACCTTGAGGTCATTACACCAATCCTGGTCACGCATGAAGTCTTCACCTTTGATACGCCAACCGGCACTTGCTGCGGGGAAGTAGCCCCACTTGTTGTTTTTACCGAACTTACTGGAAGCCTCAGCACGGAGAGAAGCCGAGAAGAGGTATTTCTCATTGTAGTTATAGTTCGCACGTGCGAAGAAGGCAATCAGCACATTCTCGTTACGATAGGAGCTCAAGCCGGTGTAAGCTTTATCCACCTTGGCGTCACCCATGCTATAGTAACCGGAAGCGTCGGTAGCGAAGTTTCCGTTCCACATGGACGAACCATCGTACCAGAACTTCTGATAGGAGCCACCACCTACCAAGGTAAGGGTGTGTCCTTCCCATTGTCCTGCATAGTCGATTGTTCCCTCATACAACTGGTTGAAAGAACGGCTGGTATTACGAGAGGACTTGTTGGCATTGTCCACCTTATAATAATCCTTATAGGAACGCCAGTATTCGTAACCGTCTGTTTCATCCAAAGCAGCAAAGCCGCTAACCTTCAAACCGGGAACAGCCTTGATGTCCACGATAGCCTTAATACTTCCGTGGAAGGCATTACCATCAGAATATTTGTCCTGCATCTCATTGTCAGCAACCGGGTTTACAGTAACTGTACCTGTGGGCTCAAAGTATGAGCCGTCTGCATTGTAAACAGGATAGGTGGGGTTCAGAACAGCGCCGCTGTTGAAGTCACCCTGGAACGCATTGTTCTTATAGTGCATATACGAGAAGTCGTATTGGAGTTTGAGCCAGCCTTCGAAAGCGGTCTGGTCAGCAGCGAACTTCGCTTGTACTTCCTGACGGCTGTTCTTCTGAGCAATACCTTGCGCGTCCTTATAGCCGAGGGCAGCACGGTATGAGAAGTTCTTGGTAGCACCTGCAATAGCCACATTGTGGTGGTGGGTTAAAGCAGCCTTACGCATTTGCTCCTTGTTCCAATCGGTGCTTGCACCTTGGTCGGTAGTTCTAATCCACGTGTTGGTCATCTCACCTACCTTGCGGAATTCGTCAGCAGTAGCCATACCGGTTTTGGTAGCGTTGGTAGCCACACTTACATAGCCGGAATATTCAAGGTTGAAGACACCCTTTTCCAAGTTGGGGTCACTTACGCCACGCTTGGTGGTAATAATTACGACACCATTGGTACCACGAGTACCGTAAATGGCGGCAGCAGAACCGTCCTTCAAGACGTCCATAGAAGCGATTTCCTCCGGCGAGATATTATCAATCACCGAAACAGGCACACCGTCCACGATGTAAAGAGGCGAACCGCCGGTACCTTGTCCGAGAGAAGATGTACCACGAATCTGTACGGCAAATCCTGTACTTGTGGGGTCATCACCACCGGCTTTAATAACGGTCAAACCGGCCACACGACCTTGGAGCAATCCCATGGGGTCAGATTTAACACCCGGGTTGAAGTCTTCCGCCTTCATGGAAGTTACGGAACCGGTTACCTCTTTCTTTTTCTGTGAGCCGTAACCGATAGCTACAACCTCTTGAATTTCAATGGCATCCTCTTTCAGGCTTACTCTCATGCCATTCTTGGCAGCGAGTGTCTGCGATTGGAAACCCATGTAACTAAACTGAAGCTCTGTCCCTTCCGGAACGTTCAGCTCAAAGTTACCATCGAAGTCTGTGATAACACCATTCGTTGTGCCGACCTGAAGGATCGAAGCACCGATGATGGGCTCACCTGTTGACTCCTCTAAAACGGTACCCTTAATCTGGGCCTGTGCCATGGACGCAAATGCCATCGCTACAGTCATCAGAACGAGTGACAAAAGTTTGTGTTTCATCATAGAGTAAAATTAGTTAATAAAAGTTTGTTATTTTAGTTTTCAGTATTCAGTTTTCAGTGTTCAGTTTTCTTTGCCTTCTTTAATTATAAATACGGAGGCAGCGCCAAGAACGAGGAGCGCACCTGCAACGACCAACATTCCTGCTTGGACATTTCCACATATATATTTAAGGAGTAAGCCGCCACAGAGTGCTGCGACAATCTGCGGAATACAAATCGTGCAGTTGAAGAGACCGAGGTAGTAGCCCATGCTTCCGCCCTTGATAGCGTTTGTAACGATGGTGAAGGGGAGAGCGAGCATAGCAGCCCAAGCTGCGCCGATGAGGGCGTAACTTATCCAAAGGATAAACTTATTGGTTACGAAGAATACGGAGATGAATCCGATTGCGCCGACAAGCAGCGAAATGGCATAAGCGCCTTTGTTGCCGGTATATTTCTCAAGCAGCGGCAGCACCATCGCCCACAAGAGCGAGCCAACCGCCTGCACGCAGAATACTACGCCAACCCAACCTCCGGCATCCTGGAAGGCAGCGTCTGCGGCATTGATGCCATCCCAGCCGAAACAGTTGATAGCGATAGCGCCGTTGGAATAGGTCCACATATACATGAAGGCCGCCCAGCAGAAGAACTGCACGAGACCAACTGTCCAGAAAGCAGAGGGTGCTTCTTTGAGAAGTGTTATAAAGCCTTTTTCCTCTTTCTTTTCTTCTTTTTTGGAAAGGTCGATACCATGGAACTCTGCATATTCCTCGGGGTTCAGCTCCTTAACGGTAGCAAAGGTATAGAGTGAGCAGAGAACGAGTATAGCCGCACCTGCATAGAATGACCATTTAACGGAATCGGGGATAACACCTTCGGGAGCAGTATTAGCGATACCAATCCATGTGAAGAATATCGGGAAGAGGTAGCCTACTACAGAACCGGCATTACAGAGGGCGGACTGGATGGCATAAGCTGTACCTTTCTGCTTCTCGTTAACCATATCGCCAACCATCATCTTG
>Ga0310786_10009881_pt1 | contig 12050 bp, 18 predicted proteins | sample AusTroGonzalo_MG_FD_203881 | JGI IMG/M metagenome (GOLD analysis project Ga0310786, IMG submission 203881) | Bovine rumen microbial communities from tropical cattle in Woodstock, Queensland, Australia - Gonzalo_03 (v2) (version 2) | ecosystem: Host-associated > Mammals > Digestive system >...
GCGATAGATGTGATTATCTGCTTCAAATTCGAGCTCACTCACTCCCATGCCTCCGCTTCTTTTTCGAGCCGAAGCTTGTCCAGCAGACCATGCAGAAATATGAATTCTTCGTGATCGTATTTTTCGTAGATGCTGCTGTCCAGTTCGATTACTCTTTCATTTTCCGGGGTACCTGCTCTCATCTTAAACAGGCCAAGCACCCACTTAAGGTCTTTCTCAAGTGTCTTGATCTTCTTATCGCTTTTTTCACGATCCAGCCAGAGATGATGGTTCTCTTCTTCGATCTCTTGCAGTCTGTTTACAACGTACTCTTCACTGGTCATAACTAATGCCTCCTTTTGTAGTATGTTATTGTTGGTCTTACTTCTTCGACAGATAAACCCAGTGCCATGCATAACCGGAACGCCTCTGTGAGCCATGTACTGGTATGCTGGTTCATGTACCGGCAGTACGTCGAACGAGAGATACTGGCAAGCCTTGCGACGTCGTCGACGGTCAATCCCTGTATCTCTTTCTGTTCCAGTATCAAGCCCTTCATGGGGTCTCTGGTTATCTTCATGCTCTACCTCAGTCTATCTGTACGAACTTACGTTTTTCTTTGCAGGAATAGCAGTACATGGTTTTCTGGTGGCCCGGGATTGTCTTTTCTCTCCTCTTGGTTGCCGGCATCTTCGACCCGCATACAGGACACGCAAACAGTCTTACATACAGTCCCGACGGGTGTGACGGATGGCACTTGTGCATAGTCCTGTTTTATTGGACTTCCCCGCTAAAAAAATATTCGCCTATCTCGTTTTTATCGATACCGAGCAGCGTGCAGCACAGCTCCATTTCCGATTGCTTCCACGGAGTATTCCCGTTTAGCTTAGAATACAGGGCTGTAGAGGAGATACCCAAGGGCTTTGCGAACTTGTAGATCGCCTTGTAGGTTCGCTTGATCTTGCTGTAAAGCTTGATATATTTCAGTTGCATAGATACCTCATGTCCAACTATCTTGGACAAACTTATAATACCACCTTTCAATCGAATATGCAAGTAGTAATTGCGAAAAAATAAAAAAATTGTTGAAAATATTTTTTGGGTCTGCTATGATGATGGCGTTTTAATAAGGAGCGTCGTTATGGACACCACAACATTTTCTAAGAATCTCAAGGCCCGTATGGCAGATCTCGGTATTTCTCAGGCAGAGCTCGTTTCGATGTGCCAGCCATATTGCTCAGAACTGGGGGTTAAACTTACCAAGAAGAATCTTTCTCAGTACGTTAATGGTCAGTTTGTCCCGAGACACGGAAAGCTCACAGTGCTTTGTAGAGCCCTCGACGTCGACGAAGGATACTTCCTTTACGGCGACGAAGATCTTGTTCTCAGCTCTGACGAGACTGCTCTTGTCCGGTGCTGGCGCAAGGCCAATCTCGACGAGCGAGAAGCTGTCGCCTTCGCTCTTCGCAAACGCGGTATCATTCCGGTATATCCTGCTTCAGAGAAAGAGGCATAATATGCTTTGCCGATATTGCAAGCAGGAGATAGAACAAGACAGCATCTTCTGTCGCTATTGCGGAGAAAAGATTGCCCGATCCCGCAAAAAGAAGATCCGCGTTCCGAAACCGACACAGCTTGCTGACAATACCTATGTCGGTCAGATCATGGTTAACGGTGTTCGACAACGTGTTTATGGGAATACTCTTCAGGAATATGAGTTCAATGCTCAAGCCTTAAGAACCGGACTATCGATTGGTAAAGATCCTGTAGGCGACCTCACCCTTACCACGGTTATTGAAAGATACATAGACTCTAACAGGAATGTCCTGTCTCCTTCCACTATTATGGGCTATACCTCCATGAAACGCTGCCGTTTCAAGGACTATATGCCAAAGAAGATTTCGGCAATCGACTGGCAGGAGATGATTAATGCTGAGTCTGCTATCGTCTCTGCCAAAACGGTTGCCAATGCTTGGAACCTTGTTGCTCCGGCTCTCAATGCCGCTGGCTACCGTCCTCCAGTAGTTAACCTTCCGCAGCGTCTGGTCAGGGACATGAATTTCCTTGATTATCAACAGATCGAGAAGTTTCTGGAGGCAATAAATGGACATACTGGCGAACTCGCAGCGATACTTGCGCTTCATTCGCTCCGTATGTCCGAATTGCTCGCCGTCACCGCCGACGACGTCGTCGATGGCGTCATCAGGGTCAATAAGGCGATTGTGCCGGATGAGAACTACGGCCTCGTCGAGCGGAACATCAACAAGACTCGAAACTCTACTCGGGATGTACCGGTTATGATTCCCCGGTTAAATGAGCTATTACCGGAATCTGGTAAGCTCGTCAATATCGTCGCCGTCACAATCGAGAAAGCTGTCAGTGATGCCTGTGAACGTGCCGGTCTTCCTCACGTTACCCCTCATGACTTACGCAGATCCTTTGCCAGCCTGGCATACCATCTCGGCTGGAAAGAACGCTCCGTTATGCGGATCGGTGGCTGGTCTAACATGACCACAGTACACAATATCTACATCAAATTGAGCAAATCTGACCTCGACGAAGACGTCAAGAAGATGCAGGATTACTACAAATTTACTCGGAATGCCGAAGAAGCCCAGTAATTACTGGCTTGTTAGTGGGGTTCGATCCCCTTCAAGTCCACTTTTCCAAAAGCTCCTATTTTAGGGGCTTTTTGCTATATATCCAGTAATTACTGGCACTTTACAGTCTCACTGATGAGAAAATAGTCTCACTGGTGAGACTTTTGAATCACTGGTGAGACTGCAAAATTACTCGCAAATTACTCAGACGATCTTCTTCATGTTTTCACCTTCTTCAGTGCGTCGTAGTAAATATTACCTTCAAGGCCAGCCGAGTAAAGCTTATCCTTCAGGATTCTGACATTGTCCGGGTCAAGCCCTTTCAGGAGCGAAACATCAATTACCTGTGACAGGTTCTTGGTTATCGTCTCGAGTTTGCTGATCCTTTCCAGCGTTCTGTAACTGAACAGGCACTCAATTCCTGTGTCGTCACAGACTTTACGGAATGCTTCTGCGAAGTTTACAAGCTGCTCGTTATTGCAGGTTATAGCGTCCTCAATTGCTCTTGAGTATCCGACTTTAATCATCGCAAACCTGTCGAGTGATGCTCGGTCAAGGCTATACCGGCCTGTGTAGTTGATGTCTGCGCCTGTGCCAAGTGTGTTTCCTGCTGCGATTACTCGGAACTTTGGATGTGCATCTACTTTCCCGCACGGAAAATCGAAATACTTATTCGCAATTGCTGCGTTCAGGATAACCAGCGTCTCCGGCACTGATGCGTCCATCTCATCCAAGAAGAACAGTCCACCTTTGGTAAATGCCTTATAGAACTGAGTCTCCTGATATTTGCCATTGGCATCGATGAACCCAGTCAGTTTGTACTCCTGAGTTACCGCGTTTGTAAAGTAGAAATCCAGCCCCAACGCCTCTGCGACCTGCTTGCAGATCACGTTTTTACCAGTTCCCGCTTTACCAGTCAGATATACCGGGATATCCATAGCGACCATATCCAGTACCGGCTTAAAGACTTCGTGGGTTATACCTGGAACCATTCTGACCTGATCCATGTACTTGACTTCTACACGTTTCGGGATCACGCCAATCTCTTTCATGACGCGATCCTGAATCTTCGGCATAATCGCATCGCAAAGCATATCGCCGTTAAACGTCGTAATGACGTTCATCATCGACTGGAGCAACTCGTTTACCAGCGCAGTGTTCGTGAGCTTTTTGCCGCTCATCGTCGTCGTCGCTCGGCCCGATGCAGCGTCCATCTCTTCTAACAGGGAATCGAAATCTGACATATCATATCACCTCGAATAGTCTTAATATTTCTTCTACGGAATAGTGATGATCTCTTATCCAGTGGGTACTGATAAGGTATGTGTTTGGTTGCAGCTTTATATTGTCTGCGAGCTCATAGTGTTTTGGCGAACTTCCATATCCACAGGAGAATCCGTCCTTCGTAATAACCGGTGTTGTTTCAAGCCACTTAAAACCGATTCTTCTGAACATAGACGGGTGCGCTAACGGAAAACTTACCTTTTGGAACGAATACCGTTCTCCATAGTTTTTGATACAGACTGTGCCTACTGCCAATTCGCCGTCTTCTCGCCCGGCGTAAAAGCCAAGATCTATTTTTGTTTGGATACCACTTTTTTCGACCAGCGACACAGCTGACAACAATGCTGCTCCGCAATCAATAAAGAACTTTGTATCTTCACAGGCATTCCCTGTCTCGATGTACTTAATCGACAGGGTTTTTCTTTTTTGTGGTTTGCGGTCTACGCTAATCATAGATTGCGGTAAGTTCCTGATGGCGTTCGGCACGTTTGGTATAAAGCCAATAACTGCATTATGCGGAATCGGATGTTCTGTCATAGTCTGGTACTTAGATTGGATTTTGTCTTTTTGCTTTACATCAGATCTCAGCTTTTTTGCTATCTCGGTATATCCTGTTTGCATCAGCTTAACAGCTTCTTCATAGGATTTCGTTTCCGAGAATGAAGAGTCATCTTTTGCACTGGCGTGCTTTCCTGCCATATGGCTGTTGTTGCTGCGCCTGTTCAGCTCATACACGAGCTCACCAAGGCTTCTGAAGTTCTCTTGTTTGACGTCGTAAATATTATCACCTCCAAAAAGGAGAAGCTGGTTATTAATTAACCAGCTTCCCCATCAGTTCTGCAAAGACCGATGCTTCCAGATCAAAGCAGTCGATAAACCCTCCGACGCAAAGCCGGACTGCTTTCTTCGCCTGCTTTTCTGACATACCGAATTCCACGAACGTGTTAAGGAACTCTTCTGCGGCTTCGCAGCAAGCTCTTTTGAGGAAGTCGTCTTCGCTTTCGTCCTTTCCCTGTTTCTGCCGCTTCTTGCCGCCGGTTTCGCCTCCCGCCGCCGGTTTCGCTCCCTCGTCGTCGCCGTCGCGCTTCTTCCCAGCGTAGTCTTCGAGCTTCGGCTTCCAGATGCCAAGCTGCAACAGCTGTGCTGTGGTGGTCAACGAAGCATAGATGTTTCCTTCGAAGTCATCTTGCTTTTCGCAATCTGCGAACATCGGGCAGAGCTCTTTCTCTGCGAAGGCCTTGACTTTGTTTACGCTCTCTACGGATCTGTCTGCTTTGAACATTTTGTTTTTCTCCTTTGTTTTTTAAAATTTTAATGCGGGGATAATTTCGCTTCCGATGAAGCTAATGACATAACCAATGGCTGCGACAATAACGAAGATATACCAAGCTACTAACATAGCTCGCCTTCCCTTCTCATGACTTCCATGTCATGGATATACTCTTCCCATTGTTGGGATGCTGCGATAAGATCGTCTTCACATATCAACGACGGGAACCACTCGGGCATTTGCATCTTTACACTCCTTTCATGATTACTCGATCTGCCTTGATGTTATCCATTACCCGGTAGTAGGCATTCTCCATGCCCATGAAGATCCGCCATGATTCGAAGAGTCGCTGATAATGCTCCGGCATTTGTCGGACTCGCTCAATAATGATCTTGTGACTCATAACTCACACCTCCTTCACTTTATTGATCGGCACATAGTACAGATTGGATACCATCTTCTTGGCAGTTTGTTTTGATTTGGCATACACGGTTGAAGTCAACCAAGTTCCGCCGTTCTCCGGCGTAAAGAAATAAAAGCTATACGGTTTCATATCTTCTCTTTCTCCTTCTTTTAAGTTGCCGTCCTTTACATGGGCTTGTTCTCATTGTGTCTCCGCATACTGGGAAATAGATACAGTTCCTACAGGGATGTTCTGCTCCGCCTCCTGTCTTATACAGGATCTCATAGGTCTTTCTGGCTATCTCAATTGGTTCTCCGCTTTCACGGAATTGCTTCGCCAAGGACAAGATCTCTTCTTCGTCGTTCGACGTCGCTTTTACATGGCCTCCGATTTTCAGGACGAAGTTTCTTTGAATACTCATAAGTCCTCCTATAACGAAAGTGACGAGCTATGTTTTACTTCCGGCTCGTCATCGGAAGGTAATCAAAGGAGGAGAACGAAACAGCTCATAAAGGTTACTGTAACAACCAGTCACTGGTTAAATCCCCCGTAATCGTACTATAAAAAGATACCAGTAATACTATCTACGACGTCGTCGAAGTATCTTGTATCATAAACTTGTGACACTAAGTTACTGGTATATACAGATGCCTCACGCGAGGCCAATAATAATTCCGTTGGCAACGAAGTCTTCATACCAGCGTCCGTTGTATTGATGACGGTCATTGCCAACACTGAATTTCTCCATATCGACGCCGACGATTTTGATCAAGCTTCCAACTTGGCAACCTTCTGGAATCTGGTCAACGAAGAATTTTCCACGAGATGAACTCTGATTTCCGCTGAAATCTTTTTCTGTTGTGAACACAACTCCTTTTCCGATTTTAGAAACCCGATAAGTGGTTTCCTCTCCAGTTCTACGGTTTTTAGTTTCAAAAGCAAACATGATTCTATTTCCCCTTTCAATTTAAAATTTTTATTTTTTGTTTGTTTGCTTAAACGAAGTACACGATACGTCGTTAACTCTTGACGCTCGCTCGAGCCTTTTATAGCCATGTCGGCGGGACTTTTAGTTCGGTGTTCTTCACTCCCTTCGTTATCAGATTAAGTCCTCGTCTATAACGCCTGTTTAACTCGCTACGGTCGCCAGCGTTAACTCCGGTCTCTTTTTGCGTATGATTTTACGTCTTAATTCACAAGCTTTTGTGAGCGTTTCTAGTGCTCTTTTTTGTGCTTGTTGTGGCATTAAAAATGACCGCTAAATCAGCGGAGTCAAGTGGCAAGAAACCAGTGCTCACACTGGTTTCGATACGCCGTAGGGCAACACTTGATACGGCACAATCTTAAACCCAGCTTTGTTTAAGATAGCGGGGTTTTGACGGATATTTGGATAGTAGGTCGCTCCGCTGATTTTGCGGTCTATAATGCCCTGTTTTTTTGTTTTGTTATTTGTTTTTGTTATTGACTTGAATTTGTTTTTACTGTATTGTTTTGTTATGAAGATGAGATTGTGGTATAAAACTGAATTAAAACGAGAGGGCGTTGACTATATAGTCGCTACCGATATTAAGGACGGCTATGTGTATTTCAACTACAAAGGCAGAAGACGTAGAGTCCCTGAGTCTTTAATAGGTGAGAAGCTTTTTGCGGATAATGAGGTATATAAGCTTGCTAATGTCAAAGAGTCTTTTAATTACGATACGCCTACATACGCCGAACAGAAAGGTGATTTCCCTGAGATGGGTGATGCTAACTTCTTTAGCCAGCACAAATATTGGAAGCACTGAGTATTGTGACGAACAAAAAAAAGAGGAGACATCCTTGCAGATGCCTCCCCTTTTGCTTCTGAGATTTGTTTTACTTTTTTTCTTTGAGACCTTTGAGGTTTTCCTTGTAAGCTATCGCCCAACAGGCTTTGTCGTAGAGATTCCTGTCAAAGTATGTGTTCGTTTTCTTTCCTTCGGACTTCACAGTCCAGACTTTGAAGGAGTGACTCTTGACATACTCGATGAGGTCTTCACCGTCTTTGTAAGCCTTATGAAGCATTGCCCCGTTGTATTCGTTGATAGCTGTAAAAGCTTGTGCAAATCTGCTGTCACGGATGTCAGTGCTCCATCTGTTGTCTTCGTCGACGTCGATGAGCCAAATCCTCGTGTATCCTTCGTTGCCGTTGTAACCGCTTTTTGGATCTTCAACTTCGTAGACCCTTACATGGTGCTCACCGTTCTTCTTTGGCTCAGCAATGTATGTACTGCTGATAACCACGTTCTGCATCATTTCCCGAAGATGTTCCATAGGATTGAAAGTTCTGTTGACGTAATCACCTGCCTCGTTGTGAAGTCTCTGACTGTTAGTCATTGGTTCGTTGCGCTCTGTCATGTCAGGAGTAAATGCGTTGTCTACGATGAAGTTGACGGAAGCTGCTTTCGTGTTGTTCTTTTTCATTTTAGTAACCTTTCTTCCCCGTCTGAGCCATGGGAGCCAGCTCTTATAATTCTGAGAGATACTCTCTCTATTCTCTTTAAACCGGTATAGTCAAGAGTTCACCAGTCATCTGTTTCTTTCCGCCACAGTTTAATAACCTGTCCTAAACCAGTGGCGGAAAGAAACTGTTTGACTGGTAGAATGAGAGCCAGCCAGTGCCTGTTTGAAAAAAGTTTACAAATACTTTTGTAAAGTTTTTTTAGACAGTGCAATGGGTAGGCTCTCACAAGCGGCGTTTCACCAGTCTCTACAGCTTGCTTAGACTTGGTAACGCCGCGCAGCTCTTGACATACTGGTATAATGAGAAGAGAGAGAGAATTGTGTACGAACGAAGTGCCAGACTCTTGAGCAGAGCCGCCCAAGGCGGCGACTACACTCGATGGGCGTAGCCCTTGTTGGTTCTACTGTGTACTTCGCATACCTGTATCACTATTACTGGTATAACTGTACTGGTAGTAATAGTGACAATGGTTAGGCTGTGAGATATACGAGTGACATTCTCTTTGTCTGGTGTCATTAGTATCTGCCACTGGTATCAAGACAACTCCTTCTGAGTCCACATCCCCCTCCCCTCGTGGGGGCGATTAGACTCTGGCGCGGCTGGGCGTGGTCTTGCTCTCCCTCCGCTGGCGTGGTTGCTCCCCAAGGAGGGGGTGCCGGAAAAACATACGGTGTGTTTCTCCTGTAGTATATATATAATATCTCACACGCATTTGAAACTTCACCAAAACTTTTTGTCCAATTAAACTTGACAACGACGACGTCGTATGCTATTGTGTAGATGCGGATTCTTTTTTTGCCATGAACCGTGTTTTCTGTTGATGCTGATTCATACGCATTGACCTCCTTTCTCACGCCCCACGGCTGTTGTGTTGTCTGACGAGACGCATTGGGATGGAACAAACAGCGAGGGTGAAAATCCCTCCTCCTCTTATGGCATCATAGCTCAGTCTGGTAGAGCGTCCGGCTGTTAACCGGAAAGTCGTTGGATCGAAGCCAACTGGTGCCTCCATAATCCGCGAATCTTTCTTACAAAAGAAATTGAATTCAAGCCGACGCGGCGGCGGGGGTACCGGAAAAACAGGTGGGCTGCTCACTCGCCTGTAGTACCTTCCAAAAAATAATAAAAGCGCATACAGCAATCGATGTGGTTTTGATTTTGGGTTCGACTCCTAAATAATGCGCTTTGTTTTAAACGAAAAGCTCGTACAGCAATCTGTAACTAAAGAACTGATAATTCTTTTTAAACCGAGCTTTGTCACGCAAAGGGTCAGGGTGTCAACTTTGACCCTTTGACTTTACAAAGGAAGTCCAATCTACTTAGACTATGGCTAAACGTGCAGCTCGAACCGGAAGGGACGAAGTAGTCCTTGATCTCGGAAAACTGAATCCGAAACAGCAGGAGCTGTTTGAGTCGACGACGAAGTTCACCTGTTACGGCGGAGCAAAAGCGGGCGGTAAGAGCCACGGAGTCAGAGTTCTTGGAGACTGGCTTGCATGGAAGTATCCCGGAATCCGCATCTTGTTCCTGCGTGCGACGTACGACGACGTTAGACAGAACCAGATAGAACCGAATCTTCTTCTGCTTCCGCCGGAGATGGTGTCGTACAACGGAGCGAACCACAAGCTCACGTTTTACAACGGTTCCACTATCCAGTACGGCAACTGGGCTGGCAACGAGTCTGAACGTAAGTACCAAGGCCAAGAGTACGACATCATCATTATTGATGAAGCTACTCAGTTTACCGAGAGAATGTTCCGCCATCTTGCCGGATGTCTCAGAGGCAATGTCGGCAAAGGCTTCCCCAAGAGAATTTATCTTACTTGCAACCCCGGAGGTGTAGGCCACTTCTGGGTTAAAAGGCTCTTCATAGACAGGAAGTTCAAGACAGATTCTGAACACCCCGAGAAGACAGAGAAGCCTGACGACTACAAATTCATCTTTGCCAGAGCCGAAGATAATGTCGCAATGCTTGAAGAGAACGAGTCTTACCTTGAAGACATCTCCAAGATGGCCGAGTCCGACGCCATGCGTTACGGCGACTGGAACGTGATGAGCGGTCAGTATTTCGACAACTTCGACGAGCGCATTCATGTCGTCAAGAGCTTTGCTATTCCTCCGCATTGGGAGCTGTACCGAAGCTTTGACTATGGTCTTGATAAGTTCGCCTGCTTCTGGTGGGCTGTCGATACAGATGGTCGTTGCTGGTGTATCCGTTGTCTTGAGGCTGAGAACAAGAACGTTCAGGACGCGGCAAAGCTTGCCCTTGACGCCACGCCTCCTAAGGAACAGCAGCGAATCCAGATAACCTATGCTCCTCCCGATATGTGGTCTCGCCAGAAAGACACCGGCAAGACTATGGCGGAGATCTTCACATCCCACGGCTTGCCGATAGTCAAGTCTGACAACAACCGAGTCCAAGGCCACATAATTACCAGATCTATGCTTGAGCCTATCCCGCTACATGACGAGTTTGTTATCAAGCATTACGGCGGTAAAGACAGAGCACCGAAAGAGTTGCCTGCTCTGATGTTCTTCAGCTCGGTCGGGCTTGCCATCGAAGATCTTCAATCTATCCAACATGATGACAGAAACCCTTCCGATTGCGCCAAAGAGCCGCACGACATCACCCACACGGTTGACGCAATCAGATACTTCTGCATTAATCGCCAGCTTACTGCTGTTCTCCCGGAGCCAGAAGTCGAAGAAGACGACTACATTACCAAGGAGAGCTATGACGATTACCTGTTCGGAGGAGAAATACCCGAGGAGTACTTCAGCGCATGATACACACTACAGACGGAAAACCATATAAAGGCCGGTACACTTTCGATCCCGACACGCTCATGAAGGCGATCATGTTCTACCACGACGACGTCGAGAAGAAAGGCCAGTTCGCAGATCTTGCCGGGCTCCTGAACTGTATCCAGATCACGGATGAGGAGTTCGCCGCCATGAAAGAAGACGAAGACTTCAAACTCCCGCTGTTGTACGCCCGTCGTCGTCGTGAGAGCTGGCTCAGCCGGAAGGCGATTGATCCGAAGGCGGCTGCCGGATGCAAGATGCTTCTGGCACAGGAGGAGAACGGCGGGTACTCAGACAAGCCGCTCGACAACAAGGAAAAGAAATTCGTCGTAAAACTCGAAGGAGCAGGAATCAAATGATTATTGTTTGGGGAGTTATCGCAGCAATGGCTATAGCTGTTGCCTCTCTGTTTGTTATCGTAACGAAGAATAGCAACGAACTCACGCTTCGCATTGTCGAACATGAAGCGAACAGAGATATGCTTGTGCATCTTTCCCAGGTTGTCGCTGAGCTCGGAGAACGTGCTGACAGCCTTGAAGATTATATGAAGATGATTAAGTCCGAAACCGAGAACGAAAAACATCCTGATTACTGGGCAAGCGTCATGAACTACAACCCGTTCCATCAGAAGGAGACTGAAAAATGATTGAGGAAAGTCTCGGGCTGTTTAAGGGAAAAGAGAAACCTGATCACATTGTAGGGTATCAGTTCTACGAGAAAGGACTCCGCTACAACGAGCAGATCAATCTTTCCGAAACAGTCAAAAACAATGAGAACTTCTTTATCGGCAAGCAATGGGAAGGCGTGGAGAACAACGGCTTGCCTACTCCGCAGATCAACATTCTGAAGCGAGTAACGCAGTACGTCGTCGCCGTCATCACTTCCGATAATATCAAGGTCAATGCGACGCTCATGTCGAATATGCCGGGCAAGCATGACCTGAAGCAGATAACTCAGGTTGTCAACCATGAGTTTGAAGCTATCTTTGAGCGCAACAAGCTACCGTATATGGTGAAGGAGTACGCCAGAAACGCTGCCGTCGACGGCGACGGCTGTATCCACGCCTACTTCGACGCCAAAGCTGAGACCGGGCAGAAAGCCAAAGGCCAGATCAAGCACGAGCTCATCGAGAACACCAGAGTATTCTTTGGCAACCCCGCAGACAGAAGCGTGCAGGATCAGCCTTACATTATCATAGCACAACGGTATCCTGTCAGAAACGTA
>Ga0310786_10009883_pt1 | contig 12049 bp, 10 predicted proteins | sample AusTroGonzalo_MG_FD_203881 | JGI IMG/M metagenome (GOLD analysis project Ga0310786, IMG submission 203881) | Bovine rumen microbial communities from tropical cattle in Woodstock, Queensland, Australia - Gonzalo_03 (v2) (version 2) | ecosystem: Host-associated > Mammals > Digestive system >...
ACCACCTTGGGTGAGGGTGATGCCACACGTTATGTGCGTGTATATTGCGATTTGCACCCTTACGAAGAGGTCTGTTTCGTAGCTTGCGGCGGAGATGGCATCATCAATGAGGTGGCCTCAGGTATTGTGGGCTTTCAGGATAAGCAGATGGCGATTCTCTTTATCGGCGGCAGTACGGCAGATTTCCTGGAATGTTACCCCGGTCGTGACTTCCGTGATGTGAAGGCTATGCTGACGGGCACCACCCAAGCCATTGATATCATCAAAGTGAATGACAGCTATAGTATCAACGTCTGCGATTTCGGCTTTGACTCTACCGTAGCTTCACATGCCAACGATCTCATTTCCAGGGGTGTGGAAGCCCATAAAGCGTTTAGGCGTGGAGTGGCAAAGGCTTTGTTATTAAGTCGCTTCAATCGCATCAAAGTGGTGGTAGATGGCGAGCGCATCGGTTACGGATTGATGTTGCTATGCACCTTGGCCAATGGTGTGCAAGTGGGCGGCGAGTTCCGTTGCGCCCCGCATGCCAAGAACGATGACGGACTCATAGAGGTTTGCTATATTCGTTCCATGTCACTACTGCGCTTTTTGTTAACGTTGACCAAATACCGTAACGGCGAGCATCTCACTCATAAATTTTTCAAGCGTAAAGTCATCTATCGGCAGGCGAAAGAGGTGGTGGTCAGTTCAAAAGACCTCTTTGACATCTCTTTGGATGGCGAGGTTATTCCTGGTTCCGTATTCAATATTAAGATTTTGCCTAAGGCAGTTACGTTACGATTGCCGCAAATCAACCAACAAGAATCTTAGAATCAATTAGTCATATCATGAAACTCGACTTACATTGCGAGATGATTCTCGAAGAGTACCGCGAACAAATCCCTGTTTTCAAGAAATTGGAAACCGTCGTCTTGGAATTGGTGCGTACCTGTCTATTCGAGAACAACATTGTGGTGTCAGGCTTGAATTCCCGAATCAAAACCGAGAAAAGCCTGACGGGCAAATTGGAGTTGAAAGGTTACAAATATCGTACTTTAAGCGATATCACTGACATTTTAGGAATCCGCATTATCACCTTTTTCAGTGACGAGGTGGACATCATTTCTGCCCTTTCGGAGCAGCTGTTCGAAATCGACTGGGAAAACTCTGTTGATAAGCGTAAAATGCTGGAAATTGACCGCTTCGGCTATATGTCGCTTCACTACATTTGCCGTGTACCGAAGTCCAAGTACTATGATCCTGAGATGCCGGAATTGAACGAGATTCGTTTCGAACTCCAGATGCGCAGCACACTTCAACATGTGTGGGCTAACATGTATCATGATATGGGTTATAAAAGCGACGTAGAGATTCCTGCTGAGTATCAACGGAATATGAGTCGTTTGGCGGGGATGCTGGAGTTGGCGGACGAACAATTCAGTTATATCCGCAAAGAAATCAACGCCTACCGCCGCAACGTCCAGTCTCTTGTGGCCACGGGCAACTTCGACGAGGTGCCGCTCAACGGTGACACTTTCCGCAGCTTCTTGGCGTTAAATCCCTTCAAACGCCTTTCTGACAAGATGGCCGCCATCAACCAAGCTGAAATCTATGAAGACAGCCTTATGCCCTACTATAATGTACTCCGGAATCTGAATATGAAGACCATCGGCGATATCGTGCGGATGCGTAACGAATACAGCGACAGCGCTTACCAGCTTGCTCTTATCCAATTGGCGGGCACGGGATTGGACATTCTGGCCAATTCCGTGGCGCTTCAGAACCTCTGCATTGTCTATATCCTAAAGAATGGCTACGGGGAGGCTGGTTTAGTGCAGATGTTCGCGGCACTGTACGGTCAAAACGACTACAACACCCAACGCGCAAAACGCAATTTCGAACAAGCTAAACGTATTAACCTAATATAGTCATTATGGATAATTACTTTGACACTGAGTTATTTGACCGAGCTGCGAGGTTTGCAATTGAAGCCCATCATGGTGTGGAGCGGCGCGGAAAGAATTTCCCATACATCCTTCACCCAATGGAAGCGGCCAGCATTGTGGCCAATATCACTACTGATCCCGAAATGTTAGCTGCCGCCATTCTTCACGATACAGTGGAGGACACGGATGTTACTTTTGAACAAATTCGCGATGCGTTCGGGGAACGAGTAGCGAACCTCGTCAAACATGAGACCTGTCCGCTCCCCAAAAATGCCCCGTGGCACGACCGTAAACAGGCGCAAATCGATCTCCTTGCCGCCTCCCCATACGACAGCAAAGTAGTGGCCATGGGCGACAAACTTTCCAATATACGCGCCATCGCCATGGACTACTGTGCGATTGGCGACAAACTCTGGTCGCGTTTCAAAGCCCCTAATGGAAAATCGGATATCGCATGGTATTACCGCCTTTTGGCTGATGCCCTGTCTGATTTGTCCGACACTTTCCCCTATCAAGAATTCGTCATGTTGCTGGACAAGACCTTCGGTCCGGATGATAAATCATTATAACCCAAAGCTTTCAGAACATGAAACGGTTGCTGTTTTATATATTCATCGCGCTTTGTCTGGTCGCCTGCGACAACAAACAGAAGTCCCAGTCGAATGAAAACCATGAAATCCTTTCGGAAAAGGATCTTCAAGGTAAAAAGGTGGCCACTCTGACGGGCAGCAGTTTCGAAATCGATATGGCTGGACGCAGCGATTTCAAGATTGTGCGGCAACCGACCTTGTCGGATTGCATCGCATCACTACGTCAAGGGCGCGTCGCCGCCATTGTGTACGATGAAGTATGTTTTACCGACGATATGCTTCGTGAAAACGGCATGAAAAAAGCGTTCAGGACAGAGAAAAGCTATCCGTGCGCATTCGCCTGCAGTAAATCTAACCTTGATTTAGTCAACAAATTCAATGAATTTCTGGCAAAACTCAAATCATCAGGCGAATTGAATGAACTCACCAATAAGTGGCAGGACTGCACTGACTATGCACATCCTGACATGCCAGAAGTCAGCGATACCCTCTCCGGTGAGCCCCTCGTCATTGGCACTTCGTACACGACGGCTCCCATATCCTATATGATTTTAGATAAGTGGTATGGATTGGAAATAGAAATACTGAACCGTTTCGGTGAATATATTGGCCGTCCCGTCAGGTATCATCTGTACGATTTTGCTGCGTTAATACCAGCCTTGCAATCAGGGCAAATCGACATAGCTGGAGGTGTTCTGTTCGCCACAGAAGAGCGTCAAAGAGTGTTAGCCCTCACGGATGTCTATTATAACTGCTACGGGGCATTTTTCGTTATGGACAAAGATGCTGAAATCAGTACGGGCGATCCTGGTCTATCCAACATCAAAGGCTCTGTCCGGAACAACCTGGTTAAGGAAAATCGCTGGGTGTTTTTGGCGCGAGGTCTTAAAGTAACATTGGAAATCACCTTTTTTTCGATGTTTTTCGGAAGCATATTAGGCTTTGGACTGCTGACAATGCGACGAAGTCAACGCCCATGGGTCAGAAAAATAGCCCAAATTTATTCTTCTGTATTACGCGGCATCCCCATGGTCGTGCTGCTAATGATTCTATTTTACATTGTGCTGATCGGCTTCAGCGGTATTATGGTCGCTGTGGTGGCATTTTCCTTGACCTTTGCTTCTTCGTTTGCCGCCACGATGGACAATGCCATCCATGCGGTTGGCGACCAGCAGCACGAGGCGGGAGAGGCGATGGGTTTTACACGTACCCAGATTTTCCGCTACATCACCGGTCCACAAGCCCTCAAGCTCGCCCTACCTCAGTTCAAAAGCGAGGCCGTTTCGCTTATCAAAAACACCTCCGTGGTGGGATATTTGGCCATTCAAGACCTCACTCGCGCCTGTGACATGATACGTGCACGAACCTTCGAGGCCTTCTTCCCCCTCCTCTTCATCACCATCATCTATTTCCTGCTCGCATGGCTCATAGGCCTGTTCCTGGATTTCCTCTTTAAAATCGCCATAAAACATTTGTTATGATCAGCATCAGACACCTTTCCAAATCATACGTAAACCCAGATGGCAGCCATCTTGATGTGCTGAAAGACGTCAGCTGCGAGATCCATAAAGGCGAAGTGATTGGCATCATCGGTCCCTCAGGATGCGGCAAAAGTACTTTGCTGCGGAGTATCAACCGGATGATCCAGCCCACCTCCGGCGAAGTTCTGTTTGAAGGGAAAAACATCGCCGCCAAAGGATATCCCATCAACTTACTGCGCCAACGGATGGGTATGGTGTTCCAAACTTTCAATTTGTTCGAGCATTTAAACGTGTTGCAAAATGTTACCCTCGCCCCAATGAAACTGAAAGGAATTGGACAAGCAGAGGCAGAAAAGGAAGCCATGCAGATACTACACAAAGTCGGTTTGGACGATAAATGCACCGCTATGCCTGCAGACCTCTCGGGCGGACAGAAACAGCGCGTTGCCATCGCCCGCTGTCTGGCCATGCACCCCGACATCATGCTCTTCGACGAACCTCTGTCAGCCCTTGATCCCTCCATGACAGGAGAGGTGCAGACTGTCATCCGGCAGTTGGCTCATGAAGGGATGACCATGCTCATTGCCACCCACAAGCTCAAGTTTGCCCACGATGTATGTTCACGCATCATCTTTATGAACAAGGGAGAAATTCACGAAGAGGGCACTCCGCAACAAATATTTGACAATCCCGTCCGCAGTGCTACCAAAGCCTTTGTTCAGCAAATTTACAAGCTCTGGTTCACCATCGAAGGTCAAGATTTCGACATCGTGGAGATGCACTCAAAAATGCTGCAATTCTGCAACAAATACAACATCGCGCACATCATCGAAACGGCCCAGCAAATCATCAATCTGATGGTGCTGATTGTGCTTGCCGACTACCGTCCACTCACCGTGCGTCTCTCTTACATCGAACAGTTTGAGCGTGTGTCATTGGACTTCATGATTAAGGATCTCACCACTTCCCCTCTTGAAGATAATGAATTTGTACAGAGCGTGTTAGACGACATCCGCGCCCTCTCCAAAGAAATCATTGAAGAACCCACAAAACTGGGATTCAGAATCAAAATCTTTTTGAATTAGTAAACACCTAAAACGATTCCTTAAGCATCGTTTTCGTCAAATTTCAGTTTCCATCTTCTGTGACTCCAAATCCAAAATTCGGGTTTGCGGCGGATGGTTTGTTCCAATAACTCTGTGTATTTCTGTGTGATAGCGTAAGGTTCCTCCTCTTGCGGATGCTCCGAAATCAAGTGAACATCTACACGATATTTGCCCATGCGCTCTTTGATTACCTCATAATAGAGCACCGGGATGTTGTACTTGCGGGCAAAATATTCCGCGCCATAAAGCACGCCAGTCTTTTGATTAAGGAATTGGGTAACATAACACTTTTTCGGGTTGCTGGGCGACTGATCAGCAAGCATCATGTAGGAAGCGGGAATATGATTCGTTTCGTGGTATTCGAAAACTTCTCGGGCGGTATCAGCGAAACAGACTTGTGTGCCATTGCGGGTGCGCGCGCGGTTCACCCACTTCTCAAACACCTTGTCGCTGTTGGCCTTCCCCACCCCAATGCCGTGCTGCGGGAACATCTCGTCCAGCGCCACAATCATCCATTCCCAATTGTTGTAATGGCTTGACATTAAGATCACACTCCTACCCTCTTTATAGAACTTTTCTGGCAGCGATTTGTCGTCGCAATGGTAGCGATATCGCAATGCACAACGCGGAATCAACAGCATCTTGATCATCTCCACCGCAATCTGCGCCAAGTGCCAATAGTAGCGGTTCCTAATCCTTCTCCGCTCTTGAACCGTTAGTTCAGGAAACGACCGCAACAAATTGTCATCCACCACTTTCCGTCTGTATCTTACCACATGATTTGTCACAAAATAGACAATCGGCAGAAAGAGGTACAGCACGCACAGCGGCAGCGCAGCAAGGGGGTAGCAGATGAAGAAGATGAAGAAGAAGGTCATTGGTTGGTTTAAGGTTTAATGTTTAAGGTTTAATGTTTAGGGTTTAGGGAGTAAGTAGGTTTATGGTTAAAAGGTTAAAGGGTTAGAGAGGACAAAATAAATCTTAAACTCTAAACCCTAAACGGATGATTCTTGGCGAAATCCAGCAAATTCCGGTAATGATGCGGGGTGATTTTCAGGATTTCCTCATATTCACCGGGGTGTTTCGCGCCGACGTGTACGGGCGTGATTCCTGCGTTCACAGCGAATTGCATATCGGTGAGGCTGTCGCCCACCATGATAGAGTCAGAGAAGTCGATATCGGGAAAGTCGGCTTGGGCTTGCAACGCCATCCCGATTTCGGGTTTGCGGCAACCGCAGTGCTTTTCGGCGCGGTGCGGACAGCAATAGACCGCATCCAGCGGGGTCATATTCTCCTCAAAGGTAACGCACATCTGACGGTGGATCTCATCAATGTCCTCCATCTTGCAGATACGCTTCTCCACGCACTGCTGGTTGGTCACGATGATGATATGCTTGAACTTCGGCCGCAGCCACTGCATGGCGGTCAGTACGCCGTTGATGAGGACAAACTCCTCCGGCTTGCGCACGTACCCGCCCACAATCTGCACGTTTATCACGCCGTCTCTATCTAGGAATAGGGTGTTCATTGGTGGGTTTAAGGTTTAAGGTTTAAGGTTGAGGGTTTAGAGTTTAGAGTTTAAGGTTTAGGATTGAGGGGGATGGGGTAGATGGTTAAGAGTTTCAGGTTTCAAGTTTCAAGTTTCAAAGGGGTGTACTGGTTCAATTTCTTCACGAGCTTGAAAACTTCTTTTTATATAGTTGTGGATGGTACTCACTCATTCTTCATTCTTCATTCTTCATTCTTCATTCTTCATTCTTAATTCTTAATTCTTAATTAAGCTTCCTCCTCCCCGTTTAGGTTCGTCTTAAACTTCCTTTCCAGATTGGAGAAACGGTTCAGGTTGTGGCGGGAGAGCACGAATAGTAGGATCACGGCCACGGCAATCATCACAATCACCCATTTGGTGTATTTGAAGAACTTCACAAGGATGGAGAATACGAAGTAGAAGACAATCATGAAGCGCACCAGCGTCCAAACGATAATTACGATTATGTTGGCGCGGTTCTCCCGAACGAGATTGCGGTACAACTCCAACGTTTTGGGGCTGTTACGCACGATGCCGACCAAGAACGGAGAGATAATGAGGAACGAAATGATTGCGCAAAGCGTGTTGAATAGTCCCGGCGGCAAAACATCTGTCACGTAGGGCAGTTTTTTGATGAACGGGAACAGAAAATCGAATAATAAATAAAGAATGGCGAATGACAATACCGAAAAGATGAGTACGGACGTGAAATTGCTCTTGAAAATACTCCGCCAACTCTTTTTGCCGCTGCTGGTTGAGCCCAACAAGGCGTATTCGTCAAGCCTCCGTTTAGTTTTCGGCGACATCTTACTCTCCAATTTGGCGTAAACAGGAGTAGCCAATTTAATCCAGTAAGGTGTTGTAAACGTGGTGATTACAGAAGAAGCAATGATGACAGGATAGATGTATGAAGGCATCACATGCTGCGACACCGCCACGGAAGCGATGATAAACGCGAACTCACCGATTTGCGAAAGCGTGAAGCCCGTCTTGATGGAATCTTCGAGGTTTGCACCTGCAATCAATGCAGACAATGAAGACACCAAAGCTTTGATTACCAGTGTAATAAGTACCAAGGACAACACTAACTTCCAGTATTCTGCCAAGACCTTCGGCTCAATCATCATACCCACGGAGACAAAGAATATAGCGGAAAAGAGGTTCTTAATACCTTCCGTAAGATGCTCAATACGCTGGCTTTCAGCTGTTTCTGAAAGAATAGAGCCAATAACGAACGCGCCCAATGCAGAAGAGAATCCCACTCCATTGGCCACAATCACCATACCAAAGCAAAGACCAATGGAGATGATGAGCAGATTTTCGTCGTTGATGTACTTCTTGAATTTACGGAAGAAGGTGGGAATCACATAGATACCGACTACAAACCAGAGAATCAAGAAGAAAATTAACTTCACGATGCTCATCAGTATTTCGCGTCCTGCATCTGCACTTTTACTGGCTGCGACTGTGGAAATCAACACCATCATCACCACCGCCACAATGTCCTGAATGATAAGCACTACCATGGTTAGGTCGGCAAAGGGTTCGCCTTTAATTTTCAGATCGTCAAAGGCTTTGATAATGATTGCCGTGGACGACATTGAGAGCATACCTCCAAGGAAAATGCTTTCCATCACACCCCACCCCATTATAAATCCGAGTAATGCGCCCACCCCAATCATGCCAATGATGCCGACAAAAGCGGTGATGAAGGCCTTACTACCCACTGAAAAGAGCTTTTTGAAGCTGAATTCCAACCCCAAACCAAACATCATGAAGATGATACCGATTTCAGACCATGCCTCCACATCGGCAATGTCCTTAACGGTTGGGAAAAGATGCAGGTTCGGTCCCACAAGGAAACCTACCACTAAATAGCCCAGCACAAGGGGCTGTTTCAAAAGTTTGAACAAAATGGTCACGACACCCGCTGAAGTCAGTATCAGCGCCAGATCCGCAACAAGTCGTAAATTTTCAGGCATAAGGTTTAGTATTTAGGCAATAGGGTTTAGGGGTTAGGGTTTAAGGTTTAGGGTTTAAGGTTTAGGGTTTAAGTTTTAGGGGATATGAGGAGAAGTTACAATTCATCATTCTTAATTCTTAATTCTTAATTCTTCACCGTCAGCACCCCAAAGCACTTTCCTCTGTTCGTCATCTGGCAGACGCGGGTGTTGCCGATCACGATAGGAGGATTGATTTGTTCGTGGGAGTGGCCACCGATAATCACGTCTATTTCAGGTACTTGGCGAGCGATTTCGAAGTCGTTGTCCTTGATGGTGGTATCCACGCCGACATGTGAGAGACAGATAATCATATCACAGTTTTTAGCTTTCAGTTCGGCGACCATCTTACGGGCTGTCTCTACAGGATCAAGATAAGTTACCTCGCGGGCGGTTTGTGGTGCTGTATAACCGTCAAGGTTCACCCCGAGCCCGAAGATTCCGATACGGTGTCCGCCACGTTCAATGATGGTGTAAGGTTTGACGAGTTTTGCCAATTTCTTGTTGGCAAACTGATAGTTAGCACACACCACAGGGAATTTAGCGGTTTTGATGCGGGCGGCGAGTTCAGAACAACCATTGTCGAACTCGTGGTTGCCGAGCGTGGCGGCATCATACTTCATGGCATTCATCAACCGCACCTCCACATAACCCCTGAAGAAGTTGAAATAGGGCGTTCCTTGCGAGAAATCTCCAGCATCAAGTAACAATGTGTTAGGGTTTTGCTCCCGAATTTCTCGGATGGCTGCCTCGCGTCGCAAAGCCCCACCCACGTTAACATCCTTTTTGTAGGAATATGGGGCAATCTGACTGTGCGTGTCGTTGGTATGCATAATCACTAAAGGCTGTGATTGTGCAAATGCACCCCACAACAGACATATTGTCAGAATGTTAAGTAGAAGCAAAGTCTTCTTTACCATAGTCTCAGATTTTGTCCTATTTCACCACTTTCGCCGTAGAGGTCAGGCTGATAAATCCATAGTTGTCAGCTTTTTCAGCGCGACGATAGACGACCAGCTTGTAAGTGCCTTCCGCTTTGAGTTTTCTGCGGGGGAACACAATCACCGTAGCCTCCAAGTTTTTGCCATCTTCGGCGAGTTTAATGTCCGAATTAGTTCTTGGGTCAAGCAGAAAGTGGCTCTTCGACATGGACTGCATCCCGTCGGGGGTGTTGAGGGTCAATGAGAGCGGAATATCCGTCAGAGTGACCACAGAGGAGTCGAAAAGCAACGACAGCGACACTTCATAAAACCGTGTGGTATCTTCAATGTCGAATGGGAATTCCAGCACCTCTTCTTCAAACGCCCAATTAGTATTCGGGAACGTGTGTGTTATCGACCTCGACCAATGGCGGTAAGCACGCTTCTTTGAGAAAGAATCGCATGATGTCACGAATGCAGCCATCAAGAGAACAGCCATGACCGCCAGAAATCCTTGTTTTAAGTGTATTTTTTTCATAATCAATGTTTTATTGCAATCTAAAAAGGTTCTTTCCGTGTAGAGACGCCATAATACAACGTCTCTACGAAGGGGAAGGTAAGCAAACCTTAAATTTTGTACCTTTGCCCGCCAAAATTCCGCATATAAACGCGGCGGCAAAGGTACATAATTTAGAGATATGTTCTGACTGTAAAGACGCGATAAATCGCATCTCTACATTGAAAAGAAAAAAAACTTGGAGATGGCAAAACAACAGAAATATTACGTGGTTTGGGAGGGCAAGAAGCCTGGCATTTACGACAATTGGAACGACTGCAAGCAGCAAGTCTTTCAGTTCGAAAATGCTAAGTATAAGTCATTTGAGAGCAAAACGGAAGCTGAAGCGGCCTATAAGCAAGGTTACGAGAAGTTCTACAAATCCCACCCCTCACCTAACAATTCCGCGAAACAGCTGTTGTTGTTGCAGGATCAACCGAAACCGATTTTGCGCAGTCTTTCGGTGGATGCAGCGTGGAATTCAGTATCGAAAGTGATGGAATATCGCGGGGTTTACACCGAAACCGGACAAGAATGGTTTCACAAAGGACCATTCCCGCACGCCACCAACAACGTCGGCGAGTTTCTGGCCATCGTACATGGTCTCGCTCTCATCAAGCAGAAGGGCTACGACATCCCCATCTACACCGACAGCATGACTGCCCTCTCCTGGGTGCGCAAGAAGAAGCACAACTCCGTAATCCTCCCTACCGCTGAAAACGAGGAAGTCATTGACCTCCTCCAACGCGCCGAAGCTTGGCTGAAGAACAACGAATACAACACACCCATCTACAAGTGGAACACCCCGGTTTGGGGCGAGATCCCCGCGGATTTCGGAAGGAAATGATTACAATGCATAATGAAGAATGATTTCGGTCGTTGTTATCTATGAAAAACGGGCACCAGTCGGATGACGGTGCCCGTTTTCGTTATACGCGCTGATACGCGCGATACGCGGAGATTGTTACTGTTTCACCACCTTTCGCACGGCAACGGTTTTCCCGTTCGCCACGGCCTTCACGAAATAGACGCCCTTGGCATACCGGGACAGATCGATTTGCGCGGTCTGTAGGGGCGAATCATCATTCGCCCTGACCATATCCAACAACCGCCCGTACGCGTCGCACAGGTGCAATTCCACCTCGCCCCATTCTTCATTCTTCATTATGCATTCTACATTAACAATGTTGGAGGTTGGGTTAGGATAGACCTTGAAATCAACGGTTTCGTAGTCGTTGAGGCCGACGGTAATCGTCAAGTGCAACGTCACCAAGGAATCGCAACTGTGGATGGTTTGGAAGGTTTGGGAGTAGTCTCCAGTCTCACAGTATTCTACGTTGTTCCAGGTATAGCAGGGTTCTTCAGTGACAATGGTGAATTCTGAGATTGCGTCGTTAAAGATGGTCAAGTGCAAGGTGTCCACTTGCGTGCAACCATTCTCATCCACATGACTGTATGTGTAATCGCCACCGTCGGTGTATAATGTTTCGTTCCACATGTAGCTCTCGCAAGCATTCTCGGTAATGGCAGTGTGAACAGGGTTGTTTATAGTCAAATGCAACGTATCTACTTGTGTGCAACCGTTTACATCTATGTGACTGTAAGTATAGTTGCCGCTGACGGTGTACGTCGTGCCGTTCCACGTGTAACTTTCGCATGTGTTTTCGATAACGGCTGTGTGCAGAGGGTTGTTGATGGTGAGGTGCAGGGTCACCACGGAATCACAGCCCATCGCATTGGTGAACGTGTGCGTCAGGTTCTCGCACGATTGCGTGATACCTGTATGCTCGTACCAATCGAAGCTCTCACAAGCCACTACTGTAGTGTCGCCTGTGGTGGAATAGTTCACCGTCAAGTGCAATGTGACTACGGAATCACAGCCCATCGCATTGGTGAACGTGTGCGTCAGGTTCTCGCATGATTGCGTAATACCTGTATGCTCG
>Ga0310786_10009884_pt1 | contig 12048 bp, 11 predicted proteins | sample AusTroGonzalo_MG_FD_203881 | JGI IMG/M metagenome (GOLD analysis project Ga0310786, IMG submission 203881) | Bovine rumen microbial communities from tropical cattle in Woodstock, Queensland, Australia - Gonzalo_03 (v2) (version 2) | ecosystem: Host-associated > Mammals > Digestive system >...
GCTGCTGTTCGGCGCGGACCGTATGAGCAAGTCCAAGGGCAATGTGGTTTATCCGCAGCCCATCGTAGCCCGTTATGGCGTGGATCCGCTGCGCTATTACCTGATGAGGGAAATGCCCTTCGGTGCAGACGGAAACTACACCAATGAATCTTTCCTGACCCGTATGAACGCGGACCTGGCCAACGACCTGGGCAATCTGGTCAGCCGGACCGTGGCGATGATCGAAAAGTACTTTGACGGCGTTCTGCCCGCCTGGACAGACGCGGTGGATCCTGAACTGGATAACCCCCTGCAGGAGCACTGTGCAGCGCTGCCGCAGCTCGTTGACGAGCAGATGGACAAACTGCAGTTCTCCCAGGCTCTGGCGGAAGTGTGGAAGGTCATCGGTGAATGCAACAAGTATATCGACCTGACCCAGCCCTGGGTGCTGGGCAAGGATCCGGAGAAGAAGGACCGGCTGGCCAACGTAATGCTGACCCTTGCGGAATGCGTACGTTTTGCGGCTGTGCTGATCGGACCCTTCATGCCTTCCACGCCTGCGCGGATCTTCAGCCAGCTGGGCGTCGAGGATGAAAACCTGAAGACCTGGGACAGCCTGAAGACCTTCGGTCTGCTGCCTGCCGGCACAAAGGTGCAGAAGGGCGAAGCCCTCTTCCCCCGCATTGACGTAAACAAGGAGCTGGAAGCACTGGCCGGCGGCAAGGAAGAAAAGAAGGCTGCCAAGGCTGAAGAAAAACGGCAGAAGAAGGAGCAGAAGGCTGAAAAGAAGCACGAAGAGCCGGAATATCCTGCTGAGATTGATATCAATGATTTCTTCAAGTGCAAGATCCAGGTGGCCCGCGTCCTGGCCTGTGAGAAGGTGGAAAAGAGCACCAAGCTGCTGAAGTTCCGCCTGGGCCTGGGCAAGGACGGTGAACGCACCGTGGTCAGCGGCATCCAGAAGTGGTATGAGCCGGAAACCCTGGTAGGAACGCAGGTGGCGGTGATCACCAACCTGAAGCCTGCCAAGCTGGCCGGCATCGAGAGCCAGGGCATGATCCTGTCTGCCCTGGATGACAACGGCAACCTGCGTCTGGTTTCTGTCGGTGAAGGCGTTGAGGACGGCGCGCTGATCGGATGATGGAATGGTTTGACAGCCACTGCCATGTGGATGAGGAAGCCTTTGATGAGGACCGGGAAGAAGCGCTGGCCCGTATGGCGGAGCACGGCATTACCCGCTACGCGGTGATCGGCTCCGATATGGAAACCTCCCGGCGGGCTATCCGGTTTGCCCGGGAGCACGCGGGAGCCATCGCGGTCGGCGGCATCCATCCCCATGAAGCCAAAGGCTTCCGGGAAGAAGATCTCGCGGAGATGGCGGACTGGTACCGGAAGGGAAAGATCAACGCCATCGGAGAGATCGGACTGGACTTTTACTACGACCACAGTCCCAGGGACATACAGCGGGAAGTCTGCATTCGCCAGATGGAGCTGGCCTGGGAACTGAAAGCTCCCGTGGCCTATCATATCCGGGACGCGCATGCGGAAATGCTGGAAATCATGAAAGGCATGAAGGCGAAGCTGACCGGCGGGATCATCCACTGCTTCTCCGGAAGCGCGGAAATCGCGAAGGAGTACCTGAAGCTCGGGTATTACATCTCCTTTGCGGGGCCGCTGACATTCAAAAAGGCACCGAAGCTGCAGGAAGCCTGCCGGATTGTTCCGCGGGAACGGCTGCTGATTGAAACGGACAGCCCCTACATGGCGCCGGAACCGGTCAGGGGACGGCGGAACGAGCCGGCTAACGTCCGGTACGTGGGAATGAAGCTGGCGGAAATACGGGGAGAAACACCCGAAGAAGTGGCGGAATATACGACAGAGAATGCAAAAAAAGTATACGGAATGGATAAATAAAAGAAAGGCCTTCCCATTAGGGAGGCCTTTCTTATTGCCCGCAAGCGGGCAAATGATATGTTTGCTTTCAGCAAACATGATATTTTCGCCTTCGGCGAAAGTGTTTAGTTACTGAGATCTGTTACTATATGGGTTCGGAGAGATAAATATATGGCTGAGTATATAAAACATTCGTCGAAGACGAATATATCACTTTTGCCGAAGGCAAAAATATCATATTGGGCGTCAGCCCAATATATCACATTTTGACGAAGTCAAAATATATCATTTCGGCAGAAGACAGAGGCTTCTGCCGAATATTCATAGGCAAATGCCTATGAATGTGATAAAATACTATAGTTGGAGGTGTGTCATGGGAAAGATTGTGGTGGTTGCCGAGAAGCCCAGTGTGGGACGGGATATTGCACGGGTGCTCGGCTGCCGGACAGGCGGTGACGGATGCCTGATCGGAGACCGGTACATCGTTACCTGGGCCGTGGGACACCTTGTGACGCTTGTAGAGCCTAACGAACTGGATCCAAAGTATGAAAAGTGGTCTTTCGCGACGCTGCCCATCCTGCCGGAGACCATTCCCCTGAAGGTCATTTCCACAACCAGGGATCAATTCAGCAAGGTCAAGAAGCTGATTAATGATAAAGAAACCGATTCGCTGATCTGCGCGACAGATGCCGGGCGGGAAGGCGAGCTGATCTTCCGGTATATCTATGAAAAGGCCGGCTGTACTAAGCCTTTCCAGCGCCTGTGGATTTCCTCCATGACGGATGAGGCGATTACGGAAGGTTTCCGGGATATCCGTCCGGGTGCAGACTATGACGGCCTGTACGAGAGCGCCCGGTGCCGGAGCAAAGCGGATTGGCTGGTCGGCATGAACGCCAGCCGGGCCTTTACGCTGAAATACAATACGCTTCTGTCTATCGGCCGGGTACAGACGCCGACACTGGCGATCCTGGTGAAGCGCCGGAAGGAAATTGAGAACTTCAAGCCGGAAGGTTTCTGTACGCTGACTGCCGATTTTGGCGATTACAGCGGCGTATATTTTTCCGACAAACTGGATCCGGATACCCACCTGAAGAAAAAAGAGGACGCGGAAAAGATTGCCGCGGAAGTGAAGGATAAGACAGGTACTGTAATCCAGGCGGAAACCACCCGGAAGAAGGAACTTCCGCCGCAGTTGTATGACCTGACCAGCCTGCAGCGGGACGCCAACCGTATGCTGGGCTTTACCGCGGATAAAACGTTGAAAACGGCCCAGAGCCTGTATGAGAAACACAAGGCGCTGACTTATCCCCGTACGGACAGCCGTTTCCTTCCGCCGGATATGATCCCGCGGGTGGTGCAGACCATGAAGCTGCTGCCCGAAGCCTACCAGAAGTTTGTGACGGGAGCGCTGCCCGGCGGAAAACTGCCGGTGAGCAAACGGACCATTGACCAGACGAAGGTAACGGACCACCATGCCATTATTCCCACCGCCAAGCGGGCTGATCCGTCCAAATTCAGCGAAGATGAACGGAAACTGTACGACATGGTGGCACGGCGGTTGCTGGCAGCCTTCTATCCGGCCTGTGACTATGACGCGACGAAGATTGTCACGAAAGTGGAAGAACATCTGTTCCGTACTACCGGCAAAGTGATTGTGAACAACGGATGGCATGACGTGCCGCCGCTGGAGAACCCGCCGAAGGCCAAAAAGAAAACGGCTGAGGAAGGGGAAAGCGAAAACCCGCTGCCGCCCCTGCAGGAAGGGGATACCAGGCCGGTCCGCGGTACGAAAATCAAGGAAGACAAGACCAAGCCGCCGGCTCCCCATACGGATGCCAGCCTGCTGGCAGCCATGGAAACCGCTGGCAAGGAACTGGATGATGAAGAACTGGTCCGCCAGATGAAGGGCAGCGGCATCGGAACGCCTGCTACCCGTGCGGCCATCATTGAGCGACTGCTGAAGGTCGGATACGCACAGCGGAAGGGAAAGACCCTGCAGGCCACAGACAAGGGCGTCATGCTGATTGATGTCGTGCCGGGAGAATTATCCAGCCCGGAACTGACAGGACGCTGGGAACTGGCGCTGCACGACATCACGGACGGAGAACAGGATCCGCAGCGCTTCATGGATGGGATTGCCCGGATGAGCAGCTTTCTGGTAGACTATGCGCGAAATACTGCGGCTGCCGTGAGCTTCCCGGCGGAAGAACGCAAATACGGCAAGGGCGGCGGAAAGCGAAAGACTCCTCCGGCAGTGCTGCCCGGAGCCGTCTGCCCGGTATGCGGCAAAGGCGGAGTACGGGAAAGCGGACGGGCCTTCGGCTGCACGGAGAGGGAATGCAACTTCACGCTCTGGAAGGACTGCCTGGAGAAAGGCGGCGGCCCGGCGCTGACCGGAAAGCTGGTGCAGCTGCTGCTGGAGAAGAAACAACTGCAGGGTTCCACCGGAATCCTGATGATGAAGGAAGGACATCTGCTGTTCTATCCGAACGGCAGCGAGATCCCTTCCGTGGACCGGTCCATGGTTTATATCAAACAGCGTTGAGAAAGGATGATGTACAATGATGAACGGGTACGACAAGCAGGAGGCACTGGAGTTTATCCTGGCCAGAATTCACGCGAAGGATCATCCGGAACTGGCGGACTGTCTGCGGGAACTGATCAGCCAGGCAATCGACGCTGATATGGCTTATATGCATGAGCATCATGTGATCGATGAGAACGGGAATGCCGGCACCGAATACTACGAGGATGATGAAGCCTTTGAGTATATGGTGGAGAAGCTGGCGGAGCAGAATACACTGGATCCGGTGAAGGCTGTCAAGCTGGCATCCCTGGTGGACGACTATATGGATTATCAGCAGGAATATCTCGAATCCAAAGGATTGGTGGATTGGGACGATGAGTAAGAAGATTATGCTGGTTTTCGGCACACGACCGGAAGCAATCAAGATGTGCCCCCTGGTCAAGGAACTGAAGACCCGGCAGAACGTCGAGACGCTGGTCTGCGTAACGGGCCAGCATCGGGGAATGCTGCAGCAGGTGCTGGACGCTTTCGACGTGAAGCCGGACTATGACCTGGCAATCATGCAGCAGCGCCAGACCCTGTTTGACATCACCACCCGGGTGCTGCAGGGCATGAAGGACGTGCTGGAAAAGGAAAAACCGGATGCGGTGCTTGTGCATGGAGATACCAGCACCACCTTTGCGGCGGCACTGGCCTGCTTTTATCTGCAGATTCCGGTGGGCCATGTTGAAGCAGGCCTGAGGACCTATAATCTTCTTTCTCCCTATCCGGAAGAATTCAATCGCCAGTGTGTTTCCATCCTGGCGAACTGGAACTTTGCCCCGACGCCCCTGAGCCGGGACAACCTGATCCGGGAAGGGAAGAAGCCGGAGTCAATCTATGTGACGGGCAATACGGTGATTGATGCGCTGAAGACTACCGTAAGGGAAAACTTCAGCCATCCGGACCTGGAATGGGCCGGAGACAGCAGGCTGATCCTGCTGACAGCCCACAGGCGGGAAAACCTCGGAGAACCGATGCATGCCATGTTCCGCGCCATCCGGCGGGTGGTAGAGGAACATGAGGACGTGAAGGCACTGTATCCGATTCATATGAATCCCGTTGTACGGGAAGCAGCGGACGCTGAACTGAGCGGCTGCGAACGGATCCGGCTGACGGAGCCCCTGGAGGTGCTGGACTGCCACAACCTGATGGCACGGAGCTACCTGATCCTGACAGACAGCGGCGGCATCCAGGAGGAAGCGCCGAGCCTGGGCAAACCGGTGCTGGTGATGCGCGACACGACGGAGCGGCCGGAAGGCATCCAGGCCGGCACGCTGAAGCTCGTGGGAACAAACGAAGAGACGATTTACCGGGAGTTCACGCGGCTCCTGGATGACCGGCAGGCATATGACCAGATGGCGCATGCGGAGAATCCCTACGGAGACGGACACGCCTGTGAACGGATCGCGGATATCCTGACCGGCGAACAGTAACGGACGGAGTGAGAGAAGATGGCCCGGGCAGGGATCATAACTTTTCTGCATAACAACAATTACGGTTCCTCGCTGCAAGCCTATGCGCTGCAACGCACCATACAGGAGCTGGGATACGAATGCCTGCACCTGGATTATGAACCGGACAGGAAAGAAAAAATATGGAATCTGCTGATCAGCGGCAATGACCTGAAGCTGATCCTGGATGGGATCCGCAAGCGGACTGTCCGGGCGGACCAGAGCGGTGCGCGCCGTAAGAGTGAAGCCATTCCTGCCTTTTACCGGAAGAGGATGAAGCTTTCTGCTCTCTGCCGGAACCAGAAGGAGCTGCGGCGGGAGAGTGAGAACTGCGACCTGCTGGTGTGCGGCAGCGACCAGATCTGGAATCCGGTGTGGCTGAACCCGGCTTATTTCCTGACGTTTGCGGGGAATGAAAAGGATAAGATTGCCTACGCGGCCAGCCTGGGAATCAGCAAACGTCCCAAAGATTCCAAGGTCCGCAAGATCAGAAAGTGGACAAAGGACTTCCGGGCCATTTCAGTCCGGGAACAGGAAGGGGCGGAACTGCTGGAGCAGATGACCGGCCGGAAGGCTGACGTGATGCCGGATCCGGTTTGCCTGCTGACACGGGACGAATGGAACGGAATCGCAGGGAAAGCTCCGGAAGGAGACCCGTACCTGCTTTGCTATTTCATCGGGGAAAACGAGAAATACTGGAACCGGGTACGGCAGCTGCAGCAGGAAACCGGACTTCGGGTGCTGGTGATGCCGGTTACAGCGGAAAGCTATCGCAGCGGCTATGAGTTGCTGGACGGTGCAGGTCCGGAAGAATTCCTGGGCGCGGTCCGGGACGCGGCCTGCTTCTGCACAGACAGTTTCCACGGGCTGGCGTTCGGGACGATATTCGGAACGCGGACGGAAGTATGCCGCCGCTATCGGGAAGATGATCCGGAAAGCAAAAACAGCCGGGTGGACCAATTCCTCAGGGTGATCAAGGAAAAGGGAATGGATGAACTGAGGGAAGAGGGAAGAGAGTGGCTGAAGAAGCAATTAACAATGAACAATGAACAATGAACAATTACAGAGAAAACCGCTTACGAAAAACGTAAGCGGTTTTTAAGTGCAGGGTGAAGAGTGTAAAGTGAAGAGTGTTTTATCTGTTTCGGTGAAACAGGTAAAAGAAAACCCGTCTGTTGCACTACAGACGGGTTAATTGTGATTCTTAAGGGCTCAGGCCTCTTCGTGGACCTTGGGCAGTGCGCGCTGCACATTGCCGCTGCGCAGGCAACGGGTGCACACGTTCATCCGCTTGGCGGTGCCATTGACCATCACGCGAACGCTCTGCACATTGGGCGCCCAGATGCGATGGCTCTTGCGGTTGGAATGGCTGACGTTGTTGCCGTTCAGCGTGCCCTTCTCACAAATCTCACAAAACTTACCCATGGAAATCATCCTCCTCGTTGGAGTTACACATCAAGCCTTGCTATGATATCACGCCGGGGAATAAAATGCAAGCGGTTTTTTGAATTCTTTTAACCGAAAAGCAGCTGCCCCAGCCGGGTGACCGGACTCTGCATGACGCAGCCCATCCTCCGGACCGCCAGAACACGAGGAATCTTACGCATATGACGGGTGGCCAGATAGCCGTCGACCACCTTCCGGGCTTCGGCAGGAAGGTCTTCTCCGTAGAGCTTCCTGAATACAGCGGTATGGGTATAGGTGAGCAGGATCCTGCGTTTTGCGTCCTGACGATTGCGCAGGGCGGAAAGTCCGCGTGACAGCAGCGACTGGGTGCTGGCGCCGATGGCATTGTCTCCGTGTTGACGGTAGCGGGTCAGCGGACGATTCAAAAAGGCGATGCGGCCGAAGGATGCGGCTGTCAGCGCAATGAACCAGTCATGCATGAACAGGTCTTTGGCAACGGCATGAGCGGACACCAGCTTTCGCAGGGCCGCGTTCATGATCAGGGTGCATCCGGTCACGTTGTTCTGTACCAGGAGCTGCGGCAGGGTGACGGCAGCGGGATCCCATCCCTGATGGCGGAAAAAGCTGTCGCCGATGACTTCACCGGATTCATTGACCAGGGAACAGTCCGAGTGAACCAGCAGGGGTGTATCGGTTCCGTGCTGTGCTTCCAGTTCCAGGATGGCCTGTTTCAGCACGGCGATCTTGTTCGGTTCCCAGAAATCGTCCTGGTCACAGAGCAGAACATAATCCGCGTCGGACTGGCGGAGCAGGGAAAGAAAATTTCCGGCGGCGCCAAGATGCTGTCCCTGTTCACAGCCGAAAACAAAACGGTTGTCCCGTTCTGCGATGCCATTGAGCAGGGAAGGGGTTTCGTCAGAGGAACCGTCATCCTGCATCAGCACGGTAAAATCCCGGTCTGTCTGGGCGGCAAGCGACTCCAGCAGCACCGGGAGATGAATGCTTCCGTTATAGGCGGTCAACAATACGGAGGTTTTCACCACGTGATCCCCCATTTCAGGAAATACTTGAACACAGAAACCATCTGGCGCATGCGGCCCTTGAAGGTACGGGTGTTTTCACGGGCCCAGCGGTGCGTGACGCACATTTCCGGATGATAGACGATACTGCCGAGACGTTCTTCCAGAATCCGGCGGCTCAGGTCAGAATCTTCCTGGTAAAGGAAGAAACGGGGATCGAAGCCTTCCAACTTTTTGAAGATCTCGGTACGGATGAACAGGAAGCAGCCGGTGGCGAATTCCACAGGGACAGGATAGCGGATATCCATATCCGCCATGGTGAAGTCCGCACGCCAGCGGCGGAAGAGTTTGCCGTAGTTTTCAAACAGGCCGCCCAGAAGGTAATGGACAGAAATCCGCTTTTTCGGAAGATACTGCTCAGTACCGTCTTCGTTCAGCACACGGGGCGTCAGGATGGCGATGTTCGGATGGGCTTCCATATACATGATCATCCGGCTGAGCAGGGAAGGCTCGAAGGTAACGTCGGGGTTCATGATCAGATGGTACTTGCTCTGGAGATGAGGAAGCACAGCATTGTTGGCGCGGCCGAAGCCGATGTTCGACTTCTGGGGCAGAACGGTGACCCCGGGAAACAGCCATTCGGCCTTTTCGGCGGTCGGGTCATCCGGCGTGTTATCCGCCAGGTAGACGTCCACATCCACATCCGCGTTCTGAATACATCTCAGGGCGTGGGTCAGCTCATCACCGCAGTGATAAAGCACCAGGCAGGCAGAAAGAATCGAAGCCATCTGATAAGCCTCCGGAAATCATCATTTTCAATACCTGTATTTTACAGGTTCAGGGAGGATTTGTCCATAACGGGACAGGCATAAACGGCAAACCGGGCCTGATTGTCATGCCCTGATAACTTATGGTAGAATACCGGAGCGGGATCACGGAATAAAAGAGTACGGAGTGAAGCGATCATGAAACTGATATCCTGGAATGTGAACGGACTGCGCGCTGTGATGGGCAAGGGCTTTATGGAGTCTTTTGCTGCACTGGATGCCGATATTTTCTGCCTGCAGGAGACCAAGCTGCAGGAAGGCCAGATTGAAATGGATCTTCCCGGCTATCATCAATACTGGAATTACGCGGAGAAAAAAGGCTACTCCGGTACAGCGGTTTTCACCCGGCAGGAGCCGCTGTCTGTCCGTTACGGAATCGGAATGGACGCTTTTGATCACGAAGGCCGGGTCATTACCCTGGAGTTTCCGGATTTCTTTTTCCTGACGGTTTATACCCCCAACTCCCAGGACGGGCTGGCAAGACTGCCGTACCGGATGGAGTGGGAGGACGCTTTCCTTGCCTATATCCGGAAGCTGGACAGTGAAAAGCCGGTGATCTTCTGCGGCGACCTGAATGTGGCACACCAGGAGATTGACCTGAAGAATCCGAAGAGCAACCAGCATAATGCCGGCTTCACCCAGGAGGAAAGGGATAAGATGACCCACCTGCTGAGCAGCGGATTCGTGGATACTTTCCGCTGGTTCCATCCGGACGCAAGGGATGAGTACAGCTGGTGGAGCTATCGCTTCCATGCCCGGGAAAAGAACGCGGGGTGGCGGATTGACTATTTCATTGTGTCCGAGCGCCTGAAGGAGCGGCTGGAGAGCGCCGGAATCCATCAGGAAGTCTTCGGATCGGATCACTGCCCGGTGGAGCTGATGCTCCGGAATGACTGAGGTCTGGTTATTTCAGCTGACAGATGATATACTGAAAGAACCGGCGGCCTGACGCCGGCATACTGTATGAGACTGCTGCCGCTTCCTCAGACGTAAAGAAAGCGGCGTTAAGGAAGAAGGTTTTTTTCTGAGTAAATTTGCTGTTTTTGTCGACCTGGAGAACTGCGGTGCGAAGGTGGCTACCCTCCGGAGCATTCTTGAGAAGGTCAAGATCCGCGGCGATATCCTGCTGGGGAAGGTTTACGGCTATACGGATAAGTTTGGCGACCTGAAGGAAGTGCTGCTGAGCAACACTTTTACCGTTGTGCCGAGTCTGCGCTACGGGATCAGCCAGAAGAACAACGCGGACATCCAGCTGGTGATTGACGCGCTTGAGGTGGCTTACAAGAACGAACTTATCGACAGCTTCTGCATTGTGTCCGGTGACAGCGACTATACCCCGCTGGTCGGCAAGCTGAAGAGCATGGGTAAGTTTGTGCTGGGTATTAGCCGCAGTGAGGCCGCCAGCAATATCTTTATCAACGCATGCAATGAGTTCCAGTTCCTGGAATCCGTCGGCAAGCGCAATGTGGAGAAACCGAAGCGCCAGAAGGCCAGTGTTTCCACAGAGGAAGCGGCGGACGAGAGCGAGCTGAACAAGCTGCTGACCACCGTGCTGGAAGAACAGGACCAGGATGAAATCTATGCCAGCGAACTGAAGGAAACCCTGCTGCGCCTGCGGCCTGACTTCAACGAAAAGGCGTATGGCTGCGCCACCTTCTTCAAACTGCTGACAAAGCTGGCAAACCGCTTTGGCGATCTGCGAGTACATAACGACAACTTCAACGTGATGGTCGGCCTGAACAGCGCCGGAGACAATGGAGAAACCATTCCGCAGCTGACCCGTGACAACTGGAAGGAAGCTTTTGCAGCTCAGATTCGTGCTTATAAAGAGGGAGGATTTGACAGAGTCAATCCTTCCATCTTGAAGGCGGACATCATTACGGCTTATCCGGACTTCACTGAGCGGGCGATAGGATTCAAGCGTTTCTCCGACGTGATGAAGCAGCTGGAGAAGGACGGCCTGGTCATCGTTGAAATGGATGAACAGAAGACCATGCTGATCAAACTGCTCTGATACCGGAATCACGGGATGGAACCTTCATGAAAGGAGAACGGCCATGAAATATCTTCGTCGGATCGTATGGTTTTTTGCGAACCGGCTGCTGGTTCTCTGCCTGATTCTGGGATTGATCATGACAGTATTCTATTACACGATGAATCTCAGCAATATTCAGATTGTTCTGAAGGACGGCATGGCAAACCGGGCAAAGTACATCATGGGGATGGAAAACAACCGGAAAGAACTGGACAAGTACTTCCAGGCAGGATGCCTGGAGAATGACAATGCTGTCAGAGCCGCGGATGAGGATAGCTCTCCTTATGAGAATTATAACGTCCGCGGTATTGACCATCGCCTGGAAATGGGATTTATGTGGGTCTGGCCCTGGGAAAACTCAGTCAGGCTGACCATTAAGGAAAAGATCCCGCGGATTGACGGCCGGGTCAAGGGCAGCAAGGCGGATGAAGTGATCGCGAAAGAGGGAAACGAAGCCCTCTATCCGCCCGCCTGGCAGGACGCGGAATACCGTGCATACCTGACCCGGGAGAACGGACAGTGGAAGATCAAAACACTGACTTCAGCCAGATAACAGGGCGCCAAAAACTTTTTCAGAAAAATTTGAGAAAAAGTGCTTGACAAATGGCCAGCTCTTTGTTATTCTATCCAAGCTCGCTTGCGAGAGATCGCAAAGAAAAAGAGCGAAGCGAACCTTGAAAACGATACAGAGAAAATAAACGCGCAATAAGGAAAAGACAGCGAAGATTCCAAAGAGTTTAGCATCGAAAGATGTTTAAGGATTAAACGGAAGAGTTTGATCCTGGCTCAGGACGAACGCTGGCGGCGTGCCTAACACATGCAAGTCGAGCGGGGACATTGCGACGGACATGAAGTTTTCGGATGGATT
>Ga0310786_10009885_pt1 | contig 12047 bp, 13 predicted proteins | sample AusTroGonzalo_MG_FD_203881 | JGI IMG/M metagenome (GOLD analysis project Ga0310786, IMG submission 203881) | Bovine rumen microbial communities from tropical cattle in Woodstock, Queensland, Australia - Gonzalo_03 (v2) (version 2) | ecosystem: Host-associated > Mammals > Digestive system >...
TGCGCGATGATCGCAATGTTTCGTAAATCCTTTCTGATCATTTTCAGTCCTTCTTCTTTCTTTGTTTTGACCGTAAAATTATATAATTTTATATTTTTTGCTGTCAAGCAAAATAAAGCACGACAGCGCATAGCGGCGCATATTCGTCGCTTCTTACCTCATCGTCGGGCATCGGAACAATGAGTACGCTCAGACCCGCCTCTTCGGTGCGCGCTCGCCTCTAGCCACTCTCCGCTGTCGTAACAATTGCAAAAGATTTTTAAAACTGCGTTTTTCAGCCTTGTTTAGGCCAGATAAAATTGGATTTTAACATCTCTCCATTATCTACGAACAGGTCTTCCCCCGTCATACTCCTATTGACCACCGCCAGGAAGTACGCCCATTCGGCAATTTCTTCGGGTTCCGCCCACTTGCCGAGGACGGATTCCGCCAAAGCTTCCTTAAAGAGCTTTTTATCCTTGATGACCGGGTCGTTGGAGGAAGTCATCACCCCGCCCGGGGAGAGGCTGTTACAAGTGGCGCCATAGGCGCCAAGGCGCAAAGCAACGTTCTTTGTGTAGGTGACAACGCCGCCTTTGCTTGCCGTATAGACGGGGAATTCCGAGCCCGTCCTCGCGCTTGCCGAAGCCACGTTGACCACGGCGCGGATGGCGGGGGTGAATGCGTATTTTTCCACCACGCGGATGACGCCCTTGAGGTTTACGTCAATGGCGTCAAAGCCCTCGGATTGGATGCCCGCCGCCGTTACAAGGACATTAATGTCCTTGACGTTGGGGAGGTCCCCCGTAACGTCCGCAGTGAAGTGCGTGTAGTTTTTGTCCGAAACCGCCGCGGGCTGGGTGTCGATGCCCACCACTTCAAACCCGCAGGAAAGAAACTTTTTTACGATGGCGGCGCCAATGCCGCCCGACGCTCCGGTGATCAACGCTTTCATGCTTTTGCCTCCTTTTTTGCCGCAAGGTAATCAAGGTATTGCTGCCCGACGCCCTCTTCCTTCATCCGGTTTACCACGCGGTACCCAACCGGCGAGAACACGACCTCAAAAACAAGCTCCGCCACAGCGCCCGTCGCCGCGCAGGTAACGCATTGCAAAGGCGTCCATCCGAAGAAATGATAACTGACGATGAAGGCGAAGAGAATGTTATCCAAAAACTGCGCGATCACGGTGGAAGCGTAGCAGCTGACCGAGAACGCCAAGAAACCCTTGTTTTTTAACATTTTTCCGAACATTACGTTCAAAAAGTTGTTCAAAAACGCCGAGGCAACGAAGGCTAGCGAACTACCCAAGATAACAAACCACGAGGAACGGAACGTGCCGTCCAAAGCAAAGTTGATGACCCCCTCCGAGCCCTCCACGAAGCTTTGCGACCAAATGCCGGGGATATAGGACGCCGCAATATAAAAAGCGGAGAAAAAGAGGTTGACAACGAGCGCCACGATGGAAAGAACGTTTGCCGCCCTGACGCCAAAGCGCTTGGTGGTGACGTCCATCAGCAAGAAGACCAGCCAGGAGAAAATAATGCCGCAATCCAAGGCAAGCCAAGTCGTGCCCGTATCGATGCTTTTGTTGGCAAGCAAGTTCATCGACACCACCGCCGTCACGAAAAGAGCTGTGATCAGGGAAGGAATGCTTCTGAGTAAAATTTTGATTTCCGTAAAAAACGCTTTAACTTTTGTCACTTGTGTGACCTCCTTGTTTTTTATCAGAGATGGTTAAGCAAGGAACATCTCTATAAACCCGTTCGGGAACGCTATCATAATAGCACGAATAATATCTTGCTGTCTAACGTTTTTAGGTTCAAAAAGAAGATAACAAATTTTTTATAACAAAAAAAACAGGATGGGCGATGGAGAGTGGTACAGAGACGAGCGCACACCGAAGATGCGGGGTGAGCGTACTCCTTGTACGTAATGTCCGACGATGAGGTAAGAAGCGAAGCATATGTGCCGCTACACCTCGCCCTATGTATCCCGCAGGGCGCGGGTACGATTACTCTTTGGTAAAGGACGTATTGGTGCACTTCGGACACGGCGGAACTTTGTCGTTCTTACCGAGAGTCACGTTGGTGCCGCAATTGGTGCAACTGTAGGTGCCGTCGCCGGGCTTTTCGCCGGTGTGATAATATTTCATATATTATCCTCCTTTTTGTTTGATAAAAGGATTTTTGACGCTTTTTGTAACTTTATTCACATCAGGCGGCAAAGCAAGCAGGAGATCACCGTGCCCGCAAAGGTGGCGATGAGGGAGATCAAAAGCGCGCCTTTGTACCTTTTCACCCTGCCCCCACCGTACAGCGCCGCCACGTAAAAGACCGTTTCGCTGGAACCGACGATCACGCTTGCCGCCCGCGCGGCGTAACTATCCGCGCCGTAAGTGCGGTAAACCTCCGAAAGCAAGCCGATGCTGCCGCTGCCGCTCATCGGTCGGACGACGATCAGCTCGGTCAGTTCGGGCGGAATGCCAAAAAAGCGGAAAATGGGCGCCGCCGCTTTTGCCAAAAGAAGCGAAAGCCCGCTTTGCTTAAACAGCGACACCGCGATCAGCACCGCGGCAAGGTAGGGAAAGATCTCCGCGGCAAGACGCACCGCCCCCTTTGCCCCCTCGATAAAAGCGTCGAAGACGGGCACGCGACGAATCGCGGCGATCAAAAAATTGAGTGCGATAAAGGCGGGAAGGATATAGGCGCTCACTTGCCCTGCCCCTTCCCGCGCGCGCTTCTTTTTAAAAAACACAATGTGACCCCGATGGCGGCGGTGACGAGGGTGGAAATGACGGTGGGGGTAAGGACATCCGCGGGAGCGGCGCTCCCCGCCTGCGCGCGGAGAGCGATGACGGTGGCGGGTAAAAGTTGCACGCCGCAAGCATTGATGACGATGAACAAAACCGTGTTGTCGGTGGCGTCCGTTTGCTCCCCTTGCATCAGCCGCACCGCATCAATGCCAAGAGGGGTTGCCGCGCTGCCGATCCCCAAAAAGTTTGCCGCGAGGTTTTGCGAGATAAGAGAGTGCGTTTCCGCCCTTTCCCCCTTAAAAAGCCGCTTCGTGAGGGGGTGGAACAAGCGGGAGAGAAACTCCGCCACTCCGTTTTTTCGCATCACGCCGAGAATGCCCAGCCACAAAGCGTAGACCGCAAGCATCTTGACGGAAACGGTCACCGCGTTTTCCGCGCCGGCAAGCGCCGCCGAAACCGCCCCCGCAGGATCGGTAAACAACATCCAAACGACGCTTGCGAAAAAGAGCAAAAAGAAAAGGAGGTTCATAAAGCATTGTATTACCGCCGTCCCTTGAATATACAAAAAAATCCCGACAGCACTAAGCCGTCGGGATGCTTTTTTGTTTTACGTTAAGCAGCGTTGTTGTTCGTTGTGCTTGAGGGTGCCGACACAGTTTTATAAGAAACCGTAACGCTTGCGTTGGTTTGCGCGATCGTCAAGAATTCCTTCACCTTGCTCAGTTCGATGGCGAAGCCCATGTTCTCAATGTTGGTGCTGACGAACTTACTGTTGACCACGCCCACTAAGCCGCCGTAGATGTTGATGGCGGGGCCGCCCGAGTTACCGCCGTTGATGGCGGCGTCGGTTTGAAGGAAGGTCAATTGCGGGGAATCGGAGAAAGTCTTGCCCGTGGCGGAGACCAAGCCCGACGTTGCGGAAAGGCCAAAGCCCTTTGCGTTTCCGAGCAGGAGCAGTTCGTCACCACGCACGACGGCGCCCTCGTAGAAGGGGATGGGCTTCCAATTCTCCCCTACCGGAACGCTTTCCACGATCTTACAAAGCGCAAGGTCGTAAGAGGGGTCGCGATAAATGACTTCCAAAGTGTACGTTGCCGAAGCGGTGTAATCGGACGCGGCGTCAAAAGTTGCCGTTACCGAAGAATACGTGTGAGTGGTGGTCTTGGTGCCGTACACAAGTTGTCCCCACAAGTTACGTCCGAGCGGGTTGTCGTAATCGATTTCCGAAAGTTCGTAAGCGACGACGTGGTTGTTGGTGAGCACGTACCCGTCTTCCGTAATGATGAAGCCGGTGCCGCCCGAGGTCGACACGTTGGCGTTGCTGGGCTCGGAGCAAGTGAGGTTAAGGACGGAATTAACGTAGACCGTGGCGTAACCGCCGATGTTGGTCTGCGAAGTCATAATGGACTGGCGCACCAACTCCTCAAGTTCCGTAACGCGGGTGGAAAGATTTTCCGCGATCTCACGATATCTTGTGAGAGCTGATTCCAACTCCGTCTGCGAAACGTTTTCATACGTGACGATGTTTGTACCGGTAGAATTGTTGGCGGCGTTATCCGTCGAGTTGCCCGAAACGAGAGAGCACCCCGCCAACCCCACCAAGGCGACGATCACCAAAACTGCTACCGCTATCAAAAGTTTTTTCTTCATGTTCCACTTCCTTTTCGGCATGGGTGTGCCGATATCTCTGTAGCCATAATATTATTGTAACATTAAACGAGCCTTAAAATTAGCAATTTTTCTTAATTTTTCATAGATTGAAAATATGAATGGCGACGTAAAACTCGCTTGCGCCCTTACGGAAGCGTTGATAAAAGGCAAAAATACGGAGGAGATAGCGCGGTTGCAAATTACCTTGCAGACGGTCTGTTCCCTTTTGGCGTCGGAACTTGCCTGCCGAAAATCAAAAACTTCAACTGCGACGAGCGATGGCGGCGCGCGCCAATAAAACGTAATCTTCCGCCGAAAGGGTCTCACCGCGAACGCTTGCGGGAAAGCCCGCTTGCGCGATGATCTCGCCGGCTTTGTCCTTGCCGCCAAACAACCCGGCAAGCCCGTTCCCGAGCGTCTTGCGGCGCATGTTGAACGCCGCGCGGATGATCTTGCGCGCGAGGTCGACTTCTTCCGCCGTGTAGCCTTTGTCCTTGAGGTCTATCCTGACCACGGCGCTGTCCACGTTGGGCGGCGGCAGGAAGCATTGCCTGCCCACGATGCGGGTCATTGTGGCGTCCGCAACCAAGTTAAGCGACGCGGTGATCGCCCCGTACTCCGCCGTGCCCGGGCGGGCGGTCAGGCGCTCCGCAACTTCCTTTTGCACCATTACGGTGACGCTTTGGGGACGCTCCTCCCCCTCCAAAAGACGCATCACGATGGGGGTGGTGACGTAATACGGCAGGTTTGCAACCACCTTAAAGGGGGTGGGCAAAGCCTCGCTCTTTTTCAAAAAATCCTCATAAACGACGGTGACGTTATCCTTGCTTGCAAGGGTGCGGTCCAAGACCGAACGCAAGGCTTCGTCTATTTCGTACGAAATGACCTTCTTTGCCTTATCCGCAAGCGCGGCGGTAAGAGTGCCCGCGCCGGCGCCTATCTCGACCACTACGTCCTCCTTGGTGACGCCCGCATCCGATGCGATGGCGTCCAAAAGATTGCGGTCAAAGATAAAGTTCTGCCCGAACTTCTTTTGAAAATCGATTTGAAAATACTCGCCGTTGATGATCATAACTTTATCTGATAAAAACGCAAAGCGTTTTCGGTGGTGATGCGCTCCACTTCTTCCCTGCTCGCCCCGATCAGTTCCGCCATCTTGCCTGCGACCAGAGGGATGTTTTTGGGTTCGTTGGGGGTGCCGCGAAAAGGGACGGGGGTCATATACGGGCAGTCCGTTTCAAGAAGGAGCCGTTCCTTGGGGATGACGGCAAGCACTTCGTCCTTATGCTTGGCAAAGGTCAAAACGCCGCCGAATGAAAAATAAGCGTCAAAATGCTTGCCGTAATACTTGGCAAGTTCCGCGCTGCCGCCGTAGCAATGCAAAAGCACGCCGCGGGTCAAATATTTTTTGTTACGTTCTATGATGGCGTTAAAATCCTCGTACGCTTCCCTGACGTGGAAAACCACGGGGAGCGCAAGAGCCGCGCAAAGCTGGATCTCCGTTTCAAGCACCTGCTTTTGCACGTCGCGCGGGGAAAGGTCGTAATGGTAATCCAAGCCGATCTCACCAAAGGCGACCACCTTGGGCGCTTTGGCAAGGGAAATAAGACGCTTTTCCACCTCCGCCGTATAGGTCTTTGCTTCGTGCGGGTGCACGCCGACGACGGCGTAGACTTCGGGATGCCGCGCGGCAAGCGCAACGGACGCCTCGGAAGACGGCAGATCGGACGAGGCGTTAACGATAGCGCCTACCCCCGCCGCTTTTGCCGCCGCCAAAACCTCGTTTTCACGCGGGGCAAGGACGGGGGCATCCAAATGTGCGTGCGCGTCAATAAACATTATCTGACTTCACTGCCCGAAGCGACAACTTTTTCGGGGCTGACCAGTACGATGCCGCCCTTGCCGTCATCCGCGCAAAGGAGCATGCCTTGGCTGACCACGCCGCGGAAGGCGTGCGGCGCAAGGTTGGCAACAACAACCACCTGCTTACCCACCATCTCTTCGGGGGTGTAATACTTGGCGATGCCGCTGACGATGGTGCGCACTTCCGCCCCCACCTCAACTTTCATAACGAGAAGCTTATCGGTCTTTTCCATCTTTTCCGCGGCGAGCACCTTGCCCACGCGGAGCCCGACCTTCATAAAGTCGTCGATGGTGATCTCGGGCGGGAGGGGCGCCATAGGCGCTTGTTCGGGTTTTTGTTCCTCTTGCTTTTCGATCTTGCTTTCCATTTCCGCGATCTCCTTATCGATATCGACCCTCATAAAGATGGGGTCACGCTCAATGACCGCCGCCGCCTTAAGGCCGCCAAAGGCAGTCACGCTGTCAAAACTCTTTTCCTCTGCCGTAAGCCCGTCAAAGACCGAAAGGATCTTTTCAGAGGTGTCGGGGAGGAAGGGCTCGATCAAGACGCCCGCGATGCGGATGCATTCCAACAAAACGTAAAGGACGTCCGAAAGACGGCCCTTATTCGCTTCATCCTTGGCAAGCACCCACGGGCAGTTTTCGTCAATATACTTGTTGGCGCGTTGCACCAAACGGAAGATGGCTTCGAGCGCCTCCGGGATATGGAGCTCGTCCATGTTCTTGCTAACTTCCGCAAGTGTGCCTTCCGCAAGAGCGACGATCTCCTCGTCGGTATTTTGCTTTTTGCCGCTCCAAGGCTCGATCTTGCCGCCGTTGTACTTGGTGACCATCGCGACGGTGCGCTTGACCAAGTTGCCGAGGTCATTGGCAAGGTCTGCATTGAGGCGGGAGAGGAAAGCGCGCGTCGTATAGGCGCCGTCCTGCCCGAAGGGGATCTCCCTCAACAGGTAGTAACGCACGGCGTCCACCGAGTAACGGTCGGAAAGTTCCACCGGGTCAACGATGTTGCCCTTGCTCTTGCTGATCTTATCCTGCCCCATGAGCAGCCAGCCGTGACCGTACACTTTTTTGGGAAGGGGCACGTTTAGCGCCATCAAAAGCGCCGGCCAAATGATGGAGTGGAACCTAACGATCTCCTTGCCCATCATGTGGATATCGGCGGGCCAGAACTTTTTATAAAGGGTGTCGTCCTCACCGGCATAGCCAAGGGCGGTGACGTAGTTCATAAGCGCGTCGATCCAAACGTAAATAACGTGCTTGGGATCAAAGCTGACGGGCACGCCCCACGTGAAGCTGGAACGGGTGACCGCAAGGTCGCTGAGGCCCGGCTTCAGGAAGTTGTTGATCATCTCGTTACGGCGAGACTTGGGGAGCAAAAACTCCTCGTTGGTCTCCAAAAGATTGATGAGTTTATCTTGGTATTTGCTGAGACGGAAGAAGTAGCAGGATTCCTTGGCGATGCTCACTTCCCTGCCGCAATCGGGGCACTTGCCGTCCACGAGTTGCGTCTTGGTCCAATAGGTCTCGCACGGGACGCAGTAATAGCCCTCGTACTCGCCCTTGTAAATATCGCCCTGCTCGTAAAGCTTGTCAAAGATCTTTTTGACCGCCGCTTCGTGGTAGCCGTCCGTGGTACGGATAAATTTGTCGTAGCTGATCTTCAAACGATCCCAAAGGGCTTTGAGGTTTGCAACCTTCTTATCCACAAACTCCTTGGGGGTGACGCCGGCTTCCTTTGCCTTTTGCTCGATCTTAAGACCGTGCTCGTCGGTGCCGGTCAGGTAAAAGACGTCGTAGCCCTGCTTCCTTTTGAAGCGAGCGATGGCGTCGCAAATGACGGTAGTGTAGCAAGTGCCGAGGTGCCAAGTGCCGCTCGGATAGTATATGGGGGTCGTAATGTAAAACTTCTTTTTATCCATACGATCTGATCCCTCCCGAAAGTAATTTAAGTTTGATACGCAGTATATTATACAACGATAAACCGAAAAACGAAAGTTATTTTGCGTTAAAAGTCCGCTAGGAGCGCGCCCCTTCCTGCTTCTCTCCTTCCGAAGGAAGTGCGGGGTCCGGCTCCTTGCTAAGCAACCTGTGGCTCGTAAGGTCTATCGTAAAGGCGCCGAGCGGCGCGGTAATGATGATGGAAAGCACGGCGGCGGTAAGCACGACCGGACCGCATCCGAGCCCCATCGCAAGAGGAATGGCGCCGAGGGCGGCTTGCACCGTCGCTTTGGGGATGTACGCTATGGCACAGAACAAACGTTCCTTAAAGGAAAGAGGCGTTTTGATCAAGGAGAGGAATACGCCGCCCATGCGGAACAACAGCGCAAGGAAGATGACGCCCACCACGATGCCGCCGCTCTTTGCGACGTAATGGAGGTCCACTTCCGCCCCGACCAGCACGAAGAGGATGATCTCCGCCAGCACCCAGATCTTTTCGTACTTTTTGGAAAGGCGCGCCGAACGGATGGGGTCAAGCGCGTTGTAAACCACGCCCACCGTCACCACGGCAAGCATGGCAGAAAACGGCACGTATTTGCTGAGCACGTTTTCAAGCGTAACAAACAGGAAGGCGAAGGAGATCATCACGATGATCTTGACCGTATCGCGGGTGTGAACGTGGCGGAAAAGAAGCACCATTCCGTAGCCAACGGCGGCGCCCACGCCGATGCCCGTCACGATGGATACCGGCACTTCCCAAAAAATGCCAAAATCAAACTTGCCGCCCTTTGCCATCCCGACGAGGGCGGTAAAGGCAACGATAACGAAGATGTCGTCCATCGAGGAGCCGGCATTCACCATCTGCGGTACCGAGTGAAGGGTGCCCACCCTTTCTTCCTGCAAGGCGATCATACGGGGTACCACCACCGCAGGCGAAACCGCCGCGATGACCGTGCCGATGATGGCGCTTTCCAGCAGGCTGGTGCCGATAAACAGCGTGGCAAACAGCATATAGCCCACGATCTCGGTCAGAGCGGGAACCATACAAAGCATAACGGCGGGCCGTCCGACGATCTTGAGGTCTTTTAAGTTGAGCGAAAGCCCCGCGCGGGTCAAAATGACGATCAAAGCGATCTCACGAAGCGACGCGCTGACTTCCAAAATGGGCCCTGCTATCAAATTCAAAAGATGCGGCCCCAAAATGATGCCCACGAGAAGCATACCGAGAAGGGGCGGCAACTTGATGGCGCGGAAGATGGAACCCAACACGACGGAAGAAAGAAGGATAAGCGCCAAGCTTGTCAAAAAATCCACGTTCATACCCTTCCCCTCCTTGTTGATTTCCGTACATAGTTTAGTCCCGAAGGGAAGGAATGTCAATCAATATTGCGCTTTTAGCGCACGATCCCCCTTTTACGACCTTTTCCTTTATTGCTTTTTCGGCGGCAACGTCTAATTCGGTAGATGCAAGGCTCAAAAAAAACAATAGCAACCGCGAAGAAGGGTTGCAGATACGCGACGCGATAAAAAAGGGCGCAGGCGCGTACTTCTCGTACGTAACTGCGCGCTTTTTGTATCAGCAACAAAGTAGATGCGCCTTAATTCGCGGTTGCTTACATCCCGCCGTCGACAGAGAGAATGCTACCGGTTATGTAGGATGCGCCGTCCCCCGTCAGAAACAGCGCCGCATTTGCTACGTCTTCCGGCGTGCCGATGCGTTTTACGGCAATGCCGGAAACGAACTCCGCCTTTTCCTCCGCGGAGAAGCACGCGTTCATTTTGGTATCGATCATCCCTGCGGCGATGGCGTTGACCGTAATGCCAAGCGACCCTACCTCCTTGGAGAAGGACTTGGTGAAGCTTTCCACCGCGGCTTTAGACGCGGCGTAAGCGGCTTCGCAGGATGCGGGACGAGAGCCCCATATCGAAGATATGCTTACTATCTTACCGCCGTAGATCATATTGCGCGCCGCCCACTTGGAGGCAAGAAAGACCGAACGCGCGTTGACGGCAAACACCTTGTCCCAATCCTCTGCGGAAGTGTCAAACACGGGGGCTACGACGCTTACGCCCGCGGCGTTTACCAAAACGTCGGGCGCGCCGAATTCCTTCTCAAGCTCCGCAAGCGCGGCTTCGGTAGCGGCGGCGTCTGAAAAATCCGCCCTTTTCAAAACCACCATCGCTCCATACGCGGCAACTTCTTCCGCAAGGGCGCGGACGGCTTCCTCGTTGGCGTTGTACAACAAAGCGAGGTTGTCCCCTCTTTTTGCAAATGCTCTTGCAATGGCGCCGCCTATCTCACCGCTGGCGCCGGTAATGACTGATTTCATCCTATCTCCTCCCAATTTGCTTCCAAAGAGATCGTGCCGTTTTCGTAAAAGAGAGCGGTACGATGCGCGAGGATAAACTCCGCGGTAAGCGCCGTCACGGGCGTTTTGTTGGGGTCCGACTTGATGGTGTAACCAAGGAAGCGATGGTTCCCTTTTTGAGGGCTCGTCAAATCAAGCGTGGTCCCGAATTCATAAGAAGTTGGGTTGGGGTTGGTGTCGCCCGCGTTGTAATAGGTCACCACGTAAGTAACGGGGTTAAACACGGCGCGCAGGATGACGTCCTCCTCCGTCCCCTGCGGGATCTCGGTCACGGTGCTGTCCGGATCGTCGTACTTTGCCCATCTGACGAAGGTGTAACCAAAGGGCATAACGGGCGCTTTCAAAAGAATGCTTTCCGTCGCCTTGGTAAAGGTGGTGGGGTTGCCGGCGTTGTTGGTGCCCTTTTCCAAAAGGTAGGTGATGGTGTAACTGCGCGGCACTTCCACCGCGTAGAGGGTGAAGCTTTCCGTCACGGGGGTGGAAAAGTCGTAAACCGCGTTTGTTGCGGTATCCTTGGTCCAAACGATGACGTACCCGGCGGAAGGCTCCGCGTTAAAAACGGGCTTCTCCACAGTTTCGCCCTTTTTGACCGTCACCGCTTGGGGCGGGGTCTCCTCGGGGAAAGCCACCGTGTTGAAGGTCACCTCATAAAAAACGTCCGCCTCCGCGTTATTTCTCCTCTTGCAAGAGAAAAAACACAAGGCAAGGACGATCAAAAGTAAAATTGCGACCAAACGTTTCATCTTGCGCCTCAAAGATTGCGCTTATACTTGCCGCCGATCTTGGCGAGAAGCACTCTGCCCATCAACCACGAAGACTGGATGCATCCGTAATCCTCGCTGTCGTAACTGTTGTTGCGGTTGTCGCCCAGCACGAAAAGCTCCCCTTCGCCAACCGTCCATACGCCGGGATTGACGCCGCCGAGACCGAAAACTTTGGGGGACATCAAAAAGTCGTTGACCGGATCGCCGTTGCGAAGAAGTTGCGCTTGCGAAGCGGAAACAATGCGGATCTCGATCTTGTCGCCGGGGATGCCGATCACCCGTTTGATAACGCAAGTATAATCATCCGAAACATCGGATTCTTCCGTCAAATTCGGAATTTTGTTGACAAAGGGCAACGAGTTGAAAAACTCCGAAACGGAGATGGAATTTGCGGGGTTTTTGGAGCTGACGTCCTCGCTGTTGGGACGGTAAAACACAACCACGCAATCCCTTTCGATCTTAAAAAACTTTTTTTGAACGAAGACCTTGTCGCCTTCCGAATTGATGGTGGGCATCATCGAGACCCCCGCCACCGCAACGGGCGCGAGGAAAAACTGTTGGACCACACCGACCAAAACGATCGCGATCATCAAGCAAAGAACGATCTCAACGAGTACTTTTAAAATGTTGTTTCCTTTTTTTTCGTACGACATGGTCACATCCAAAGAAAGTTGTTGTAATATTTATCGTCCGTATCGGGCAAAAGTATGCTGTAAAGCCCCTCCCAAT
>Ga0310786_10009886_pt1 | contig 12047 bp, 12 predicted proteins | sample AusTroGonzalo_MG_FD_203881 | JGI IMG/M metagenome (GOLD analysis project Ga0310786, IMG submission 203881) | Bovine rumen microbial communities from tropical cattle in Woodstock, Queensland, Australia - Gonzalo_03 (v2) (version 2) | ecosystem: Host-associated > Mammals > Digestive system >...
TTTTGACGGCAGAGGCAACTATACTCTTGGTTTGAAGGAACAATCATTGTTCCCTGAAATCACTTATGAAGAAGTTGATTTGGTAAAAGGTATGAACGTATCTGTTATCACAACTGCTAATACAGATGATGAAGCAAGAGAATTATTAAGATTACTTGGTATGCCGTTCAAAGGTCTTAACAAGTAGGGTTACAAAGGTAGATAATAAAATTAGAAAAAGGAGATAATCATGGCTAAAAAAGCGATGATAAATAAAGAAGAAACCAGAAGATTATTGGCAGCTAAGGGCAAATACCCGTCAGTAAGATTGCACAACAGATGCAGTATATGCGGGCGTCCTCACGGTTTCCACAGAGATTTCGGTCTTTGCAGAATCTGCTTGAGAAAAATGGCTCACCAAGGTTTGCTTCCGGGTGTAACTAAGGCATCTTGGTAAGATAAATACAATACCTTCACATCATCTCTTTAGTGATGAGCAGTTCTTAACTAACAAATGTAAGTTACAGAGATGTGGATGTGTGGTATTTAGTAAGCCAATATAATAATATTTAATAAAGCGACTTGATTTTATCAAGTCGCTTTATGATGTTTGTATGTAAATTTACGTAAAGAAAAATTTTAATAATAATGAAAAAAAATATAATATAATAAATAATATATATAGGTATATATAGGTATATATAGGAGATATTTATATGAGTATGGAAGTTAACGGCCCAATCAGTGCAGTGGGTTCACATTCATTAACAGTAAAATTGAGCCAGCAGGATAAAACATCTTATACTTCAGTTTATGATATGCTTCAAAAAGCAGGGGCAGATAAGAATGACAATTGGATTTTAGATGCAAAAGATTTTAATGATGATTCTATGTTAGCCTTTGCTATAAGTAAAGGTTTAATTGGTAGAACTTGGAATGCTGCAATAGATTATGTAAAAGGAGTTATAACCAGTAAAAAAGAGCAAGTTATTGAAACAAAGAAAGATGTATTAAACGAGCGGACCGGTGAATACTACGATTCTAATATCCAGAATGGTCGTGAGATTAGCCGTACTTATTATAAAAATGATGAAAATGGTAACAAAGTTGTTGATGAGGTTATTTACCTTGAGTATGATGATTATGGGGCTGTGCACAAAAAAATATATACAGACCCAGTTGGTCATGTCACTACATCGGTAATAGTATCACCTGATGACGAGACAATTATTCTAACACGAACAGATTACGATAGTGACGGTCAATGGGAAAAAATTGGTACGTATGAAGGTGGTGAGCTTGTAAAAGTTGTCGGTATAAAACGAGAAGTAGATATGTATGGTCAAAAACGTTTTATGCAAGAAACTTATACAAAAAATGGTGACAAATGGGATGTTGTAACAGAAATAGGTGCCGACAGAATTTAATAATTCAATTAAAAATTTAAAAAGATATATATGTACTCTTTATCTATTTAGCCGTTATAGATATTTTTTGTCTTTTAGTTCGTCTGGCATAAATTGTTGTTCGATGTCCGGCGCATCGTGTGTGTATATATAACCTTTCCCGAAACCGTATTTTTCGGCATCTTTGTAGTGAGAATCTCTTAGATGCATCGGTGGTGGGTAATCAAGTCCGCTTTCAATATCAGCTAACGCTTTATCAATAGCTACACATGCTTTGTTTGATTTTGGCGCATTTGCTACATATACTACAGCATTAGCAAGCGGTATTCTTCCTTCCGGAAGTCCGATTAATTCAACCGCTTTATAAGCAGAAACCGCTATGTTCATAGCATTAGGATCCGCAATTCCTACATCTTCTGCTGCACATACTATAAGACGCCTTGCAATAAAACGAGGGTCTTCTCCCGCTTCAATCATTTTTGCTAAATAATAAATTGCAGCATCAGCGTTAGAACCTCTCAAGCTTTTTTGGAAAGCTGAAGCACAATCATAGTGTTCTTGCTGAGAATATCTTGTGTTTCTTTTTTGTGTAATATTTTCTAATATTTCTATTGTTAATAATCTTGTATCATTTGAAAAATTACTTGCAAAATAAGCATTTTCAACAAGGTTAAGCGCACACCTTGCATCTCCTCTTGCATTATTAACAATAAATTTTATAACATCTTCTTCATACTGTATAGGTTGATAATTTTCTTCGAGATACTTAAACCCTCGATTAATAATTTTTTCCATGCTTATATCATTAATCGGATTAAGTCTTATGACTTGAACTCTTGATATTAGGGCAGGAATAACCTGAAATGAAGGGTTTTCTGTTGTAGAGCCAATCAGAAAAATTGTTCCGTTTTCAACATGAGGAAGAAGAGCATCTTGCTGAGTTTTAGAGTATCTGTGGATTTCATCTATAAAAAGAATTGTTTTTTGTCCTGCTCTTAATCCTTCACGAGCTTTTTCGACAGTTTCTTTAATCTCTTTTATTCCGGAAGTTACGGCAGATAATTCTATAAACTGTGCGTTAACTTTTGTGGCAATAAGCCTAGCTAAAGTTGTTTTTCCGCAACCGGGGGTTCCCCAAAGAATAAGAGAAAAAAGTCTTTGGGTTTTTAATAAATTCAATAGCGGTGAATTTGGTGCAACAACATTTGATTGACCTAAAAACTCATCCAGTGTTTTTGGTCTTAGAATCTCCGCAAGCGGAGTTTGTTTATTGATTTCCTCAAGCTGCGTAAATAAATCCATAAAAATATTTTAGCATAAATTATGATAATTTATGTTCTTTATTATATCTTTTCTTTGTTGCTCTTACTGTCATACCGGAAACAAAAAATCCCATTACTCCCAGAGCAAACAGGTATGGAAGTCCGAAAATTAACCCTTTTTGCTTAACCAATGATTTGAATTCCTGTTCAACCGTTGTACCTCTTTCTTTTGCAAGTTTTTCTGCAAGTTTGCCCAGATTTTCAAATGGTACAGATTCTTTTTTGTCGTTAAGAACGTCTTTGCATTTTCCATATCTATGTAAATAATTTTTAAAACCTTTTTCAACAAGCTCGCTACCTGTAATAACATATAAAGCTACAAGCGGAAAACGTGTTGCGGTTTCTTTAAAATTTTCTTTTCCTCTGTCTGCAGAAGCTCCGAAATATCCGCATCCGCCAACAAGAACGCAGGTAGTTAACTGTCCTTTGCTTAAAACTAATTTACCTTTGGGGCTGCTATTAAAATCTATATTAAAGTATTTATTGACAAAATTTTTGGCTTTTTCGTTTTTTGAAAATAATTTATTTCCGGGTGCAACGATAAATTCCGAAATTTTTTGCAAAGTATTTGAGTTTTTGCCTTTTGTTGCCAAAAGTCCGGCTAATCCAAGTAACCCTGCATAAACACCTGCCGCTCCAAAAATGTGTTTTTTAGCACTTTGTTTAACTTTTTCCTGATGAGCTTTATCTTCTTCATTATGTTCAAGCGAGGCTATATTTTTAAAATCACTTTTGTTAAATAGTTTTAACGTCATTAGATTTTTAATGTAATTTAATGAAAACTCTGTTAACGGTATTGCCGTTGCAGCAAGAGCTATAGCTGCTTTTACCGGAAGAACTTTTTTGTTTGTTGCAGAGTTTCCCTTTTTTATTAAATTTACTCCGGTTTGTGCAACTTCTTTTTTTAAATCATTAGATAAACCCTTAGAAAAACCTTTTCTTGCGACATATTCACCTAATAATGTCGGAGAGAGGTAAATTAACGCTTCTTCAGATGTTTCCAGGAACGAATTTTCTGTTAAATCTTCAATGCTTCTTGAAAAAACAGCCTTTGGAATAAGACAAGTTGAAACGTCTTGGATATAACGCGTAGTTGAAAGTCCCGATGCACTTTCTTGGTGTCTTAAAAAGCGGGCAACGGGTTTAAGTTTTTTCGGTAGTGTGTTGATTAAGATTTTTAAATTATCTGACATTTTTATTTTCTCCAATACAAACTTCTCGACGTTATTTACTGCCGATTTTGTTTATATTGCGTAATTGAACAGCAAGCTAAAATGGGCAGTTATACTAACCCGCGCCACCAATATCTGTTCAATTTTAGAGAAATTTTACACATATGCATTTCCTATATATCGATTCAAGGTCATTATAAAATACTCAAAGCAGTTTGTCAATATATACTTGACTAAACCAACAATTTCTAATAAATTTATTCTAGGTGTTATATGAAAGTACATAGTGTATCGAATCAAAATATTAGTACAAAAGGATTGAGAATCTGCTATGATGCTGAAAGCAGGTTAAGAAATGCTGATGCTTCATTGATTACTGCATTGTTTAAAGTAGGAAAAGCTAATGAAGCTAATCAGTATATTGATATATTGGTTATGAAAAATTTATCTTTTAAGATAAAAGAAAAAGCAAATCAGTTTTTTTGTCTGAGGGAGCCGATGTATTTAAAAAAAGCATCGGATAATAAGGTAAATATTATAGCTTCTTATGACGGTGTAGAAACAGATGAATTTTCAAAAGGTGATAAGTATAAGGTAGGTATAGAGTTAGATTCTGTTGAAGAAGCGGTTGATGCTGTGAAAAAGTTTAATGATATGAATGGTTTGCAGAGAATTTCATATATTGCTAAACTTATTGAAGATTATTTTGTAAAAACAAAGAGTGAAACTTATCCGATCGGCGGAAAAAGAAATTCTGTCGTAACATTGTTAATGGATAAATACGGTGATATCGTAGTTTAGAGCAACTCTTTGATAGCTTCAATTGCTGTTTTTATAGCTGAATCCGTATCGTGTACAACGGGATTTTCTAAGCCAAGTTTTTCGCGCTCCTGATTAGCTACAACAAGGAATATTGAGCCGACTTTTACTTTTAGGAAACTTCCTGTGATAAAAAGTGCAGCCGATTCCATTTCTGAAGCTAGAGTTCCCATTTTTAACCAAGCTTGCCACTTATTTTCAAGCTCATAGCTAACAGGCATAAGCTCCGGATTATGCTGGCCGTAGAATGCATCTTTACATTGTACGACACCAAGATGGTGCGGAAGATTTAATTTTTCAGCTGATTTTTTTAGTGCTGTTACAATGTTATAATCTGCTACAGCTGGGAATTCAATCGGAGCGTATTCTTTAGATGTCCCCTCCATTCTGATTGCACCTGTTGCGATTACTAAATCACCGCTTTTTACTTCTTTTTGCATTCCGCCGCAAGTACCGACTCTGATGAAATATTTACCCCCGACTTTTACAAGTTCTTCGAGTGCAATAGAAGCAGACGGACCTCCTATACCGGTTGATGTTACGCTGACTTTTGCACCGTTTAAGAAACCTGTGTAAGTTATAAATTCACGCCTGTCAGCAACAAGTTTTGGTTCATCAAAGTATGCCGCAATTTTTTCACATCTTTTTGGGTCTCCCGGTAGTATTACGTATTCGCCGATATCTCCTTCTTTTAACCCGATGTGGTATTGTGTTCCGTCTGTTGAATATTTCATATAAAGCTCCTGTCTGAAAAGACCATTTTATCAATAATTTTAGCTAAAGTCAATATAAACACATTGCAAAACAGTTAATTATATTCTATAATACAATCATCACAAATCGTCTGTCGCATATCCATCACAAGGCGTGAGCGGGTAGAGTGACGATACAAAAAGAGAGAGCGTAATAGGGTTTTTACCCAATAAGAAGGAGTCGGTATGAAGATTTTGTTTGCTGCAGGTGAAGTTGCCCCGTTTTCAAAAGCAGGCGGACTTTCTGATGTTGTAGGAAGTTTACCTAAAGCTTTAGAAAAAGATGCAGAAATTGCTATTTTTACCCCTTTGCACGGTTGTATTGATTACAACAAATGGGGCTTAAAAGAACTTGAAAACTCTGAAAAATGGATTACATTCGGCGGATATTCGCCACAAAAATTTAAACTTCATATGACTAAACTTCCCGGAACAAATATAAATGTATTTTTTGTACAAAATGATTGGTATTTTACTCCGTTTCAGGAAGTTTATCCGCGTTGGTTAGATCCGAGATATGAACACGAAAGATACATTGCATTTTCTCTTGCAACTTTAGAGTATGCAAAAGATTTGAACTTCAGAGCTGATATTATTCACTCTAATGATTGGCATACCGCAATGATTCCTTTGTATATAAAGGCTAATTACAAATTTGATGAATTCTGGTCTAAGACAAAAAATGTATTTGAAATTCATAACCTAGCATATCAGGGTGTTTGGTTTGAAGACATCTTAGATTATGCAAATATGAGAAAAGATATTGTATACAACGAGTGGGGCTGCGAACACTATGGCAGAGTAAACTGGATGAAAGGTGCAATAAATTATTCTGATAAGATCGTTGCGGTTTCTCCAACATATGCGAGAGAGATTCTGACAGGCGAGTATGGCGAAGGTATGGATTATACTCTCCGTGGTCACACAAATAAACTTTTGGGTATAGTAAACGGTATTGACTATACAGTATTTAATCCCAAAACAGATAAAACTCTTGTGAAAAATTATGACATCAAATCTATAGAGAATAAACTTGCTAACAAAAAGAAAATTGTTGAATACTTCGGACTTAAATATAATCCGGATAGACCTCTTATTGCTCTAATATCACGTCTTGTCGATCAAAAAGGTTTGGATTTAATTAGACAAGTTGAAAACGATTTAAGATATATGGATGCAGATTTTATTTTCTTGGGAACAGGGGATAAATCTTATGAAAATCTGTTTATATGGTTATCTAATAATACCCCGAACATCAGAGCTTACGTCGGATATAGGGGAGATTTAGCTAACCAAATATACGCAGGAAGCGATTTCTTCTTAATGCCGAGTAAGTTTGAGCCTTGCGGATTATCTCAATTAATTGCTATGCGATATGGTTCTTTGCCTATAGTAAGAGCAACAGGAGGTTTAGAAGATACGGTTACAGGGTATCCTTTAGATAACTCAACAGGCTTCAAGTTCTGGGGCTATGACGGTTGGGCGATGAAGGATGCAATTAATTGCGCTTTGTGGGTTTATAAAGATAAATATACATTTAATGCAATGCGCAAATCAGCAATGGAAGCAGATTACTCTTGGAAAGAAAGTGCTAAAAAGTATCTTGAGATGTACAAGAGTTTGGTGGGTTAAATAAATTATAGTTATGCGTATAATATTCAAATCTTGTCATTGTTTGACAAGTACAGCAATGACAAATAACTTAGATATTAACCAAATACCAAGTTACTAGTGTCAGGTATACAGCCAGTCCTATTACATCGATAGTTGTTGCGATAACAGGGCCCGAAGCAACAGCGGGGTCAACACCCATTTTCTTTAAAATTAAAGGAGTGCAGGTTCCAATCATTGTAGCGATTGTCATATTTAATGACATTGCAATACCTACGACCAAACCCAGCTGCATATGTCCCTGCCAGCCCCATGTGCCAATCATTACCAGAAAACCAAATATAGCACCAATACTCAAGCCGGTGATTGTTTCTCTCAATATATAGTGCCACCCTGAACTTAAAGTTATTTGTCCTGTTGACATACCACGAACCATAAGCGTAATACTTTGTGTACCGATATTTCCACCAAGACCTGCAAGAAGCGGCATAAATGCAGCTACTATAGGCAGAGCATTAAAGGTTTTGTCATATTTACTTGTTATGAAAACGGCTAAAAATTCTCCGATAAGAGTAATTAATAACCAAGGAGTACGAGCTTTTATTGCGTGTCGTATACTTCCGGTTAAGATATCATCATCATCTTCACCAAGGTCTGTAACGATACCTGAAGATTGAAGGATTTCGTCTGTCGTTTCTTCTTCAACGATGTCTTGAACGTCATCCCAAGTTACGATACCTTTCAAGTGGTTGTACAAGTCGACTACAGGCAGAGCATTAAATTGGTATTTCATAAATACATCTGCGATATAATCCTGATAATCATCAACATGAATTTTAACAATATCCTTAATCATAATATCAGATATATTCATATCGACAGGTGTAGTCATAAGTGTACGAAGTGATAAAACACCGGCAAGGTGAAGGTTCTTATCTACAACATATGCGTAATAAAGCTCCATGTTTTCTTTTTCAGCTTTTATTCTGATTGTATCCAAAGCTTCTTTTACTGTCATATTATCGTAAACGGTTAATACAAGGGGGTTCATAATACCGCCGGCAGTATCTTCGTTATATGTAAGAAGTTCTCGGACATCTGATGAAAACTTTTGCGGCAAGTTTTCCAAAAAGGCTTCTGTTTCATCATCTTCCATGTTACCGAGGACATCGGCCGCATCATCGTGAGGAAGTTTTGAAACTAGTCTTGAAGCCAAATTCTCATCTATATCACCTAAAATTTCAACTTGCAATTGTGCGGGTAAATACTCAATAACGTCTGAAGCGAGTTCTTCATTAATATTAGTAATGCAGACAAGACGTTCTTCGGTTTTTAACTCCTGAAAAATATCTGCAAGGTCAGCTGAGTGATAAGTTTCCAACTCTTCTTTGAGCTGTGCGTTATCGCCGTTTTCTATTAATTCTCTGATTCTGTCTATAGTGTTTTCTATATTGAGCATTTTAGCCTCCACCCTCGCCACTTGCGGGAGAGGGAAAAATTTCAAGCTTAATTGTGTGAAACTTTGAAATTCGGGTGTGGGGTTATTTAATAAAATGACCCCTATCTATAGTTTGTGAATTGTAGCGGAATATCATATTTATCTTCATTTTTTCTTAAAAGTCCGATAACTTCCTGCAAATCATCTTTGCTTTTCCCGCTTACACGAACTTGCTCGCCTTGGATTGATGCTTGGACTTTCAATTTAGAATCTTTAATATCTGCAACAATTTTTTTTGCAAGCTCTTGGGTCAAACCTTTTTTAAGATTATAAATTTGTCTGACATTTCCGCCTAAAGCGTTTTCTAGCGGTTGTGCATCAAGGATTTTTATACTTAAACCTCTTTTTACAAGTTTAGATTGAAGTATATCAAATATATTTCTAAGCTTCATTTCATCATTTGTAGTAATAGTAATTGATTTATCACCTTCCAAATCAATAGAAGAATTAGAATTCTTTAAATCAAAACGTGATGTCAAATCTCTCTTAACTTGATCCACCGCATTAACAAGTTCTTGTTTGTCAAATTCAGAAACAACATCAAAACTGCAATCTTTAGCCATGGCGCACTCCTATATTAGTTCCATGCAATATAATATCATGAAATAACAATAGGAGTTAAGAATATACTTTGAGAAGTTTATCTGAATAATCCGCCAAATATTTTGCTGAACCATGACGGATTTACAGCTCTTTTAGGCAAAGGATTAACGTATGTTTGATAATTATATGGTACTGGACCATGCTGGTAACACATAGGACAATTGTATTGGCTCGTGAAGCTCTGCTGAGAAGCATTGTTCATGTTTGTTCCATACATATTGTTTGCTCCTACACCGTTCATCATACCGTATCCGCCATAACCAAAATTAATGCTCATAATTACACCTTCATTCATTTCTACACATTAATATAAAGTCATTTTTCAGTAAGAAATTGCTTAATTGTAACGAATTGTAACAATTTTCTTAAAAACCCTAAAGTTTTTAAAAAATGTGCCGATAACTATAGTGTAAAGAAAATAAAGAAAAATTAAGGAGTAGAAAAATGGCAGACGGAATTCATGGAATTGGATATGGAAACACCTCAGGGATAGGTGGTGGCTATGTCCCTCAAAGAAAAGGCGACGATGTTGATGCTCAAGAGCAAAATCAAGCTCATCAACAATTCAATTATGAAGAAACTCAAGTAGATCCAAGTAAAGTTATGGATTTTCTTGCAACGAATAATTATTTCATGCCTGTACAAGTAGAAGCAAAACCTGCTGCAGAAGTAGGTACAGTTGGTGCTGACGTTGAAGAAAGAATTGCAGGTTATATGGAAAGATTTGAAGAGATTTATGCAATCGTGGAACAAGAATTCGGAGTAGAACTTGCTCCTTTGGTTATGGATCTCGTAATGGACAAATTAATGGGAATGGCATAGGGAAACAAAGGGACTAAATTTTTAAAATCTCGTACACACATATTTTTCTACACTTAAATTTTACAAAGGCTGATGAAATCAGCCTTTTATTTTTGAATAAATGTAACAAAAAAGCAATTTTGAGCCGGAAAAATACTTTTATAATATAGAGGATTTAGAGGAAATGTCCGAAAATTTTATAAAAGTACGAGTACAGATAGGGAATAAATACAAAACTGTAAGAATGGAAAAAGGTATGTCTTTTCAAAATAAAGGCGAGATTTTTATTGCAGAAAAAGACAATCAAATTCTGAAAATGACAAATTATCAATTAAATGTGTTTAGAGCTGTAGCGAATAATTATAGTGAAGAAGGGAAAAACAATAATCCTGCTATTCAAAAAGAGGAGTGTATAGATACAATAAAAACAAATAAGTCTGATATGGGTAAGGTATTCAAGAATCCTAATATAATAGAAAAACCTGCTTTTAAATATACTTTAAATAAAGGTGAAACACTTGTATCGGTAGCAAAAGATTATGAATTGGATACATATCAGCTTATTGCAGCAAATCCTCAATTAAAAGAAGGTATTGATTATAAAGTAAATTATCGGAAAAATAATACAGCACAATTGGAAAGTTTTGTAAATGAAGGTCAAACAATAACAATTCCTCCCAGATATTCTGTAAAGGAGGGTTCTGTAAAAAACTTTAATGACTTATGTAAAATTACAGGTTTATCAGAAGGGTATATTACGGATTTGCTTACAGTAATTGAGGTAAAAGCATCTCACCCAGGAAAACCCGATTTAACAACTTATAATGACGGATATGGAACCCCGACAATAGGATATGGTCATACCGGAAAAGTTGATGGCAAGGAATTGAGTTTAAGAAAAAAGGTAACGATTACCGAATCAAAAGCATTGCAGCTTTTGGCTGAAGATTTGATAAAGCATGAAGCAATGGTTGTAGCTTATTTGGGCAAAGAAAATTATGAAAAAGCTCCTGAGTCTGTTCGTGCAGCAATAGTTGATGTCGCTTATAATAAAGGAATTTGGGATGGCTTTTTAAACCGGTATCACAATAGTGCAACTTCAAATATTAAATCAGATTTGGAATCAAGAGATTATGCATCCGCACTTGCAAATACAAGAAGGATGAACACTCCAAACAGAGGTTTAAAACGTCGAAACGTATATAGATTTATTTCAGGTTTGGCAGACTTATCACCTGCAAAAAGAGAAGATGCAATGAAAAAAATGAACGGATATTACCAAACGGTATTGAAAATGTTGAAGGGTACGGAAAGAAACTACCTGCAATCTGCATGGAATAATGCAAAAATAGGAAAAGTAACAGGCTATAGAATTCAAATTGCCCAAAAAGATAGAAGGTGATGAGAAAGAACAGATAAATGTTTATAAAAAGGGCAATTTTAAGTAAATTCGAGGGTGTTAACGTATTGTTAAAAAACGTATATTAATTTTTGTAAACATCAATCAAAATTTTAAAAAAAAGATGTTGACATTAAAACTTGATGTTATATGATAGTCTTTGTCGGTGAGGAAACCACCGGTGCAGACTACGTGTTAAGGATGCAGAAGGGTTCTGAAAAGAGGCAAAAAAGAAATTACCAAAATGCCGACAGAAAACCGAGGTCTCCATTTTTATAACACAACTTGAGGAAGTATGAAGTATTCAGGTGTCGGCACGAATCAAAACCCGAAATTTTAAAACTTTGATAAATAGCAATCAGGTTAGAAAATTAAAATGAGCGGCGAAAGTCGCTTTTGTTCGAACCTTGACAATAGAATAGTGAAGTATTTGTGATAACAAATGCAAAGACAAAACATAAACTTGTTAATTCTAGAAAAAGAATGAACGGACAACAAATAAAGTCGAGCAATGCGTAGCCGGCGGAGAGTCACGTATCAGAGTTTGCGAAGTCAAGTGCTGGAATGTGACGTAAAAAAGCTGGTTACACATGATGGACATAACTTTTCTGACAATGGAGAGTTTGATCCTGGCTCAGGACGAACGCTGGCGGCGTGCTTCATACATGCAAGTCGAACGAGAAGT
>Ga0310786_10009887_pt1 | contig 12046 bp, 11 predicted proteins | sample AusTroGonzalo_MG_FD_203881 | JGI IMG/M metagenome (GOLD analysis project Ga0310786, IMG submission 203881) | Bovine rumen microbial communities from tropical cattle in Woodstock, Queensland, Australia - Gonzalo_03 (v2) (version 2) | ecosystem: Host-associated > Mammals > Digestive system >...
GTCTACCGTTACGAGAACGGGGACATCGAGAATATGCCCGCCGACGTGCTGATCCCCATCGCCCAGGCGCTCGGAACGACTCCGGCTGATCTGATGGGCTGGGAGGACGACGAGGAAAAACAGCCCCTCGAAGGTGAGGAGCTGTCTCAGGCCCAGCGGGACCTCATTGCTCTGGTTTCCCGCCTTCCGGAGGATGTATGCGCTGCAATGCTGATTGCATTAAGGCAACAATTTCATCCAGGCGGTCAGGATTCTGACGAATGATCTGAATCAGTTCTTCCTTGGCTGTCACGGTTCCTTGCCTCCTCGCTCGTTCCTTGTGGATCTATCATACTGAACATATTTTTGAGAATCAAGAGAAGTTTCAACAGCCCGTGTCCGGTTTTTCGGACAGGAGGTGATGGAGAATGGGAAAAAAAGGCGTGACCATCCTCGTGGTCGTCTGTCTCGCCTTCATGCTGTACAATGGGATCACATCGATTCTTGATTTGCGGAGAGACCGCGCTCAGACGCAGTCCGCCGAGGCCGCGGAGCCTGCGCCGGTGCGGTCGATGCCCCGGCTGCCCGATTGGTGCCGGGATGCCGCGGAGCTGAACGGCGACTTCTACAGCTCCGTGGAGAACGATCCCACCGACGCCGTCCGGGAGCTGCGGATCTACTCCGGCGCGGACGTCTCCCGGTACGCCCTGAGCTACTACTACGCCTACTTCGCCTCCGACGACGAGATCCACTACATCGTGGACTCCAGCGGCTGGTCCGGGACCTGGCGCCTGCGCGTCGACGGTGATCAGCTGCTGGTGGATCGGTTCGAGGCGGTCCCCGGCGAGGATCAGGACGGCAGCCGCCTCGGCACCGGCGCTTTGATCGCCAGCTACCAGGTCGGCCTGAACGACTGGACCGCCCGGCAGCTCTCCGGCGACCGATACGAGGAAGAGGCCCCACCGGTGGAGGCGTCTGTCAAGCGCCAGTATGTTGGAAACAGCCGGTCGAAGATCTTCCACCTGCCCACCTGCGCGGACGTGGGCAACATGAACGAGGAGAACAAAGTCTCCATGTACACCACCCGCCAGGACATGATCTCCCAGGGCTACCATCCCTGCGGCCACTGTCACCCGTAAATAAAAAACCGCCCTCGGTGCTGGCACACCGAAGGCGGGCTGATAGAATGAGGCGGGGACGCCTGCAATCCAAGAAGCAAGAAGATTGTACCATCCCCGCCTCCAAAAGTCAAACTTTTGGAGGGATTCTTATGCGCAGACGCAAATATGCGGACCTGGTCCTGCTGCCCAGCGGGATCTATGAGAAGTCGATCACCCGGGACGGCCAGCGGCACGTCTTCCGAAGCAAGGACCCGGAGGAGGTCTATCGGAAGATCGATCTGTTCCTGCATCCGCCCCAGCTCTTCTCCGTCTTCGCGGAAGGCTGGCAGGAGGAGCACTTCGCCAAGATCGGCGCCGGGACGCAGTCCAGCTACCGCTCCCCGCTCCGGCGGGCGGTGGCTGCTGTCGGCTATAAGGACATCCGTGACGTGTCCGCCGCCGATGTGAACGCGGTGCTGCTGGCCATGAAGGATCAGGGCTACTCCTCCCGCTCCGTGCGGAATCAGAAATACGTGTTTTCCATGGTCTTCGACTACGCGATCCGGGAGAAGGCGATCCAGTACAATCCGGTGGCCGCCGTTGACGTGCCCCGCGGCCTGCCCCGTACCACCCGGGAGGCGCCGGAGGATGACGCCGTGGAGCAGATCAAGGCAGGTCTCGGCTGCTACTGGGGTCTGTTCCCGTTCTTCCTGCTCTGTACCGGCTGCCGGAAGGGCGAGGCCCTGGCGCTCACCGGCGCGGACATCGACCTGCAGCAGATGGTGATCCGCGTCCACAAGAATCTGGAGTACGTCAGCGGCAAGCCCCGGATCAAACCGCCGAAGACCACCGCCGGCTTCCGGGAGGTCCCGATCCTGGACATCCTCCGGCCCCACCTGCCCGCGCTCCGGCCGGGCGAGTACCTCTTCCCCCAGGAGAACGGCGAGCCCATGAGCTCGAAGTGTTACCAGCGCCACTGGGACCACTACTGCCTGGACGCCGGTTTCGTGGCCTACACGCCGGAGATCCGCGTGAATAAGCAGGGCCGCTCCTATGTCTACCAGAAGCGGCGCAACACGCTCACCGCCCACCAGCTGCGCCACGGCTACGCCACGATTCTGTACGAGGCCGGCATCGACGCGAAGCTGGCCAGCAAGCTCCTGGGTCACTCCGACGTGGCGATCACGCAGCAGCTGTACACGCACATCCGCAACCGGAAGCAGGCCACCGTCCGGGATCAGCTGAACAGTTATTTCGGAACGATTGCACTGTGACTTGCACACCAAACCTCCGTTTTCGTTGGTATTGCTCGATTTTGCGATGACTACGAATCAGTAGGTCGGGGGTTCGAGTCCCTTCTGCCGTACCACAACACAATGGCCTGAAATCGCGGTTTTCGTTGATTTCAGGCCATTTTCTCATGCTTTTTGCCGGTGCCCTTCTCGTGGCGCTTGTGCGCATTTTAGCGTTATTTTACACATTTTCACATCGGAGTTACACACTAAGTTGCACACCAGATTAATCCCGCTCAGGCGTTGCGCCGCAGCGTGTTTCAGGCTCGAGAAACAAAAAAAAAGACCGCGGAAAGGCCTATAAGCCCTCCGCGGTCTTTTTATTTACCTGGTCCCGTCGAGCTCCGGGAGACCGGCGATGCTCGTCAGCAGGGACAGGATGCCCGCCAGGAGCGCCGCAGATCCCACGGCCAGCCAGTCGACCTCGGAGATCACCGCTGAGACGCCGATGGTGGCGATGGCCGTCTGGGCGACGGTCTTGATTGCTCTGATCCCTGCAGCCTTCCACCAGGACTTCCAATACTCGCTCATGTTGGTCCTCCTTTTTTAAGGCGTGCCCCGGATGGTACGCATAGTGTAGAGGCGCCCGGGGCACTTGACAAAAATGGATTTCAAAACAGTCTCGAGACGACCACGCCCAGCACGGCGCCCAGAGCGGCAGCCAGACCGCCGAAGATCAGCTTGTCGATCACCTGTTCCCAGCGCTTCCCTGGGATCGCCTTGAGCGCCTGGACGTCGTTCTTGATCTCCTCCACGTCCTTCTTGACGGAGTTCTGCGATTCCGCGAGCACTGCCACGTTCTTTGCGAGCTCGTGGATTGCATCCACCGTCTGCTCCAGCCGGTCCAGCCGCTTCGTGTTGGATTTGCTGCGGGCCTCGGTCTCGGTCAGATGTGCGACGATTTCGTCCGGTTCCATCATCCCACCTCCATGAGCTTCTCGCCCAGGGCCTTGATCTTGGCCACGATCTGATCCAGGCGCTCCTCGGCGTCGTGCAGCTCGCTGGCCATCCAGTTGTTCTCGGCCTGGGCGTCCTCCAGCTTCACCAGCATGGCCCGCTCTGCGAAGATGATCCCGCGGAGCATATCCTCACTGATGTCCAGATCTCCGTTCTTGCCGGCCAGGATGCCGGTGTTGATCAGGCGCTCCACCTGGTCGCGATAGTAGCCGGTCGGAACGTCCGATATCGTGTGCCAGCGTTCCATCTCTTCTTCCTCCTCCATGGGCGCCAGGAACAGCGCCCGCTCCTTCGTCCGCCGATTGATCAGGCCCTGGGTGTAGGCCTCAGATCCGGAGTGGGTGTAGACCATCATCCGGTTGGCCACCTGCAGCTTCGTCCTTCCGCGGACCAGCGCCTGCAGAGATCCCGGGCCGCAGTTGTAGGTGAAGCTCACCAGGGCGTCGAACTCGTTTTGATTCAGCGGCCAGGGCGCGTACTGCGTCACCCACGTTTCGAACTGACGGAGGTCCTGCCGAAGCAGGGCCTCCGCCTCTTCTTTTGTCATCGTCTGCCCGGGCTGGACGTCCGGTCCGTAGTGGCCGTAGCCGATGGTCCAGTACTGCTCGCCCATGAGCTGCACGGCCTTCAGACTCAGGCCCTCGAAGGACTTGATCAGATCCACGCCCCGCTGCGAGGTCACCATGGCGCCAGGCCCCCTCACTCGAAGAAGTCCGGATCGCAGTAGCCCTGCACGACGCAGAGGCGCCCGATGTTGTATCCGGTGCCCACTTCGCCGTCGGCGAAGATGTCGATCTGGTTGAACGGCTGCTCCGCATAGAAGACGATGCTGGTCACGCCGCCGTTGTCGCGCTGCCGGAAGCGGATGTTGTCACTGTACGACAGCTTCACATAGGCGTTGCTGGCCAGGTTGGTCTCCACATTGACCGTGTAGAAGCCCGCCGGGAGATCCGTGCCGGGCTTGTAGGTCTTCACCGTGGCGTGATCATTCCCCGCCCCATAGGAAGCGGCCTTGGCCAGATTCTCCGCGTAGAGCACGGTGAACTCGCTCCCGGAGGCGACGACCGGAATGTCGTCCAGGTGGACGTAGCTGTACGGTTTCCAGGTGCCAGCATCCGGGTCGGCCACATAGCTGTCGCCGTACGTGTAGAAGTTCACGTCGACGCCCGCGTTGAGGCCGTCGATCAGCCGGTTGTGGCTCTTGCGGGACTGCATGAGCGTGAACGTGTCGGTCCCGGCCCGGAGGCAGATGCCGTTGTGGTGGATGCCCTCCGTGGGATTCCAGAAGAAACAGATGTCGCCGGGCTTCAGATCGTTGTGGGCCGTGTCGAAGGGATGCAGGATGCCCTTGGTCTCGAAGTACTTGGCCAGGTTCTTGGCCAGCATATAGTCGTTGGCCCCGCTCTGGCCGTAGGGCCCGCCGGTGCCGTCGCTGTGCCAGCCCCACCACTCGGAGACGTTGACCTTGTCCGCGCCCAGGACATAGCGGCTGTGCTGCCAGCTGATCGCGGCGATGCAGGCCTGGACGAACATGGAGCAGACGATGGCGTTCACGCCGTTGTAGGTGAGGGTGTTCGCGTACAGGCCCGTGGAGGCCTCGCTGTAGCACAGGCGGCTGTCCGAATCGTAGGCCGCGTGGAAATAGGTCTCGGCGATCCGCATGACCCCGTCCAGGTTGCCCTTGGTCTTGACCGGCTGCCGCAGCGCGGTGAGATCCTGGAGGGTGACCAGCAGTACGGCGTTGTCGAACTCCCAGTCTCCGGCCACGAACGACAGGGCGATGTTGTAGGTCTTGCTCGCCTCCGGCACGAACATCGTGGCGACGGAATTGCCGATGCGCGTCTCCCCGGAGAAGATCTCCGCGCTGGAGCCCGCCGCATAGGCCACCGCCTTCGGAGGCATCTGCACCGGCGTGGCGCCGGAGGGCTGGTAGGAGCTCGATCCGCCGATCAGCCGAACGACCGCGGCATACTGGTGGCCGGTCTTCAGCGTGACGCCGGTGGACCACGCCCGGATTCCCGTGTTGTTGACCGCCAGGGAGGATATGGACATATCCCCGCTGAGCTTGATCCGCACGGTGTTGGTCGGGTAGCCCATGTTCGTGTGCTTGTTCAGCACGACACGATTCTCGAACCGTTTGATGCCGATCCTCGTGTTCCAGTTCCCGGAGCCCGCCTCGATCTGCTCATAGGGCGTTGCGTAGTCGTAGGCGACGGCCTTCAGCTCGTCGTCCACGAAGTCCCTGGCCACGCCGATCCGTCCTCCGGTGACGAAGGCGTCCGCCGCCATGTCCGAGACCGACAGGGTCTTGTCGGTCTGCAGCGCGGTGGCGTTGTAGACGCCGCCGGAGGTCCAGGCGGAGCCGTCCCAGTAGTACCAGTTCCCGGCGCTGTAGCCCGCCTCGGAGCCGGTGTAGACGTAGATGTGATCGTGATCCGTCATGGCAGCCGCGGTGGCCGCCACCAGCGGGGCGCCCCTAAAGAGCCGCACATCCTCCGCGGCCTGGGTCGCCGCCTCTTCGGAGGCTGCTGCGGAGACAGACGCCGTCACCGCCTGATTCCGGGCGGTCTGGGCCTCGTCGCGGAAGCCCTCGAGCTGATCGAACCACGCCTGCGTGGTCGCTGGCGGCTGCGGATCTGCACCGATGGACGGCGTGATCACGGTGCGGTAGATCTGGGTCTTGGCCACGGCGGCGCCAACCGTGAGGATCAGCTGTGCCTCGCCCATGCCCTGCAGTGCGGTGTCGGTCTCGGTGACGCTCCACAGGACCAGCTCCCCGTCAGCCGTGACGTCCGCCGTGTAGGGGACCGCCTCGCCGGGCCGCAGGAGCAGCAGCTGATAGCTGCCGGTGCCGTAGGTCTCGGCCCAGCCGGTGACGTCAAACTGGACCTGCTGCACATCGTTCTCGCCCTGGCGGCCCAGGTTGACGGTGTCGCCCGGGCGGATGATGAGTACTCGCATAGTAACTCCCCCTTATGTCGGATCGCCTACCTTGCAGAGGACGACCCAGGTGCCGCCGACTTTGCAGCACAGGACGCGGTCGTTCGCCGCAAAGCTGACGGAGGTATTGCATTTGAAGCGCTTGCTGGACGCGGAGGACTCGCCGTCGAACTTGACGGTGACGCCCTTCGTCCCCGAAGTGTAGACGCTGCCGACGGTGCCCATGCGGAAGAGGTTGTCCCCGCTCGTCTGGATCTGGGGCGTGAATAGCTCGTCCATTACAGCACCGTCCTCTCGAGCTTGTGGGTCATCTGGCTGCCGACCTCCATGGAGAAGGACCAGCCGGACTCCCGATACAGGCCGGCGACCTCCGCGTCCGTCAGGGCGACGGTGTCGCCCACCTGGTGATCCGGCACGATGGCCGTGGTGATCTGCACCGTCTCCGCCGCCTCCATGCCCCGATCCCGCAGCTTGTTCGCGTAGGACTGCAGGGCGCTCTGGCTGGCGATGTTGTCCACCCGGTAGACCTCCGGGATGCGGACGCCGCGCCGGACCGTGGACAGCTCCGACATGGGGTTGTCGTTGACGGCTGTCGCGGTCAGGGCGGTGGTGTAGTCCGGGCTGGTGCGGATGACGATGAAGACGTTGGGCTTGGAGTAGATGTCTGTCTCGCGGCTCCTGGAGGGCGAGACGAGCTTGAAGGCGTTGAAGCCGTAGGTGTGGGCGATGTTGCTCACCGCCGGGGCCGCGTAGGGCTGCAGCATGGCCACGCCTCTGGCGTTGAACCAGATGTGGTCGTAGGCCAGCTCGTCCAGCAGCTCGTTGATGATCGTGAGGTAGCTGGTGCCGATGTCCCACTCCCGGGCGCTGCCCAGGGTCTCCGAGGTCGGCGCGAACATGGTCATGGCGATGCCCGCCGCGGTCAGATAGCCGGTGATGACGCTGGAATAGCTGGAGCCCGACGCGTGGTAGGCGCGGGTCTCCAGCTTCGCCCAGCTCAGCAGCAGGGAGCGGTCGTAGGCCTCGATCTCGTCCAGCGTGACGCCGTCGCGGATCGTCTGGCGGACGGTGGCGGGGCGGTAGACGCCCACCGGGTACTCGGTCCCGTCCAGGATCACCACCGGCTGCAGCTCGTCGCGGAGCAGATCCACAGCGTCGTTGTGCCGGAAGGTTCCCCGCAGCGTCATGGAGATCTCCGCGTCGGCGGAGCAGTCGATGTTTGGCGCCTCGGAGAAGATCAGCTGCTGATAGCGGACGCCGTTTCGGAGGACGTCCATGCGGAAGTCTATGGATCTCACAGTGCTCCCTCCATCTCCTCCAGCGTGGCGCTGCAGACGGTGTAGTAGCGATTGTGCGCCGTGGCGATGGCCGAGATCACGCCGTGGATCGCCGCGCCGTACTGATCCTTGAGAAAGCACTCGCGGCCCAGGAGCTGCTCAAAGGGCCCGCTCTCGCCCCGGCGGAAGGCCACCGCGATCTGATAGCTGCGCTGCCGGTGCGGCGCGATCTCCGGGACCGGATAGACCGAGCCGGAGTAGACCATCATAGAGACCTGCTGGGTGTGGGTGTTCTGGGCCGAGTAGATCGGCTCAGTGGAGTACAGCAGTTCGATCCAGTTCCCGTCGATGGCGGTGATCATCGGGCAGGGCACCGAGAGCTCCACGCTCACGGTGTTGCTCTGGGCGTAGTTGTCGCCCGCCAGGGCCTGGCGGATGAAGTAGCTGGTCTGGCCGTTTGCGTAGCGGTCCGTGAAGGACGTGCCGTCGGTCTCGGCGATGAGCTCACCGTCCCGGTAGACCAGATACGCCCCGGTCTCCGGGGTCAGCAGCCGCACGCCGCTCCAGTTGGCATAGTCGTCGGCGGTGGCAGTCACGGCGGTGTTGTAGCCCATGAGCAGGCGGAACCTGGTCGTGTTTTCCGGGACCGGGACTCGGTTGTCCGGATAGTCGCCGAAGTTCAGTCTGGAGAGGAACGTGCTGCCGTTGTAGAACGCGACCATCGGCCAGTAGGCGGCGCCACCGGTGCCGGTGGCCGGGCCGGTGTATTTCAGATACACGGCGGAGCTGATGTTCACATAGGCAGATCTGCAGTAGTGTGAATCCGAGGCAAGGCCTCCGGTCGCCGAGATCGTCTTGCCGACGTCCCACGTCGACGACGTGATGTCGCTGGTGGTGTAGGTCTCCAGCCAGGACAGCTGGGCGTCCGTGCCGGTGGCCACGCTGAGCCAGGGCGGCGTGGTGCTGCCCGGGGTGTTGGCGATGGTGATCTGCGTTCCTGACCAGTCGGACCAGAGGTTGTACTGATTCATCACCCGGACGCGGACGGTGGCGGAGCCGTTGGGCAGATAGACCGGGCACTTGAAGCTCTGGTCCGTTCCAAAGACCAGGCCGGAGTCATAGCCGCCCATCTGGACCTGGAAGGCCTGCTGCTCGTCCGAGACCCATGTGATGGTCGGCCTCGGTGTGTTGGTGACCTCGAAATATGGGGTCAGAGGGGAAGATATGACCGTGAAGATCGTCGCATCTGTCCAGCTGCCTGCCGTGCTGTCTGCGTTATAGGCTCTGGCGCGCCAGTAGTTGGTCCCGCTCGGCAGCGTTCCGGCGGCGACGGTGTACTCGGCCACGCCTGCTGCCACGTTGATCGGAGATCCCCAGGTCGTTCCATCCGTGGAGAACTCCAAATCCGTGCCGGTGTTGTTCTCGCCGCCATTGTTTACCCAGCGGAACGTGACGTCACCGGTGCCGTCAACGACGTCCGTTACAGGAAATTCAAGCGTCGGCGGAGTGGCTGCCGCTGCGGTGGTACTGAGCGTGTACCATCCGCTGGTCGTTGTGTGACCCAAATTGTCGGTTACGTCGACCTTCCACTGGTACGACGTTCCTGCTGACCACGTATCTGCCGGGATCGTGATGGCCTGCTCGGTTGTCAGGCTAGTCGTATTCTCTGCCCCGCCGGTTTCTTTCCAGGTGAAAGCAGCAGACTCCTGCGTGGGTTTTTCCATACTATACCCGGATCTGACATTCGACCATTTCAGCGTAAGATCTTTGTGAGGATTGACATATCCGTTTATGATGTTACCGCTCGGTTCGATATAAATATCATCCGCCGAGAACTCAACCTCAATGTATGGCCTATAGGTCGATGATGCTGCAGAGGTATATACTATTCCGTCGTGTGCGGAGAAGCTCGGTTTTAGGAGGATTCCATGTTGTATTGTTTCCGGGATGTGGAAATTAGATAGTGGGAACTGCCAGTAAAATGAAATGGAGTTCCATCCGGAACGATTGAGCTCAAAATAACTCGATGGCGCGTTGAGGCTCTCGTCTTTATTCGATGACGGCTGTGTATTCCATGTTACAGTCGATGCGTCAAATGATTCCTTGATCTCAAACGGAATACCGCCGCCGGCTGTAGATAGGTAGGCCCAAAAGGTCGCACCCTCAATCTTTTTGTATTGATACGAAGAGCTTGGCTGTTCAAACTGAAGCAGAAGGTTTTGTTCATAGACCGCCTGCCATGTGGCGCCAGGTGTGATATGGGTATTGACCTGCGTGGAGTCGATAACCGCGCCAGCGGTAGCTTTAAGCTGGATTGTCGTACTCATCCCGCCGCCTCCTTCCGCATCCGCAGCCGGGCCGTCTGGGCCAGACGGACCACGTCGTTAAATTCCTTGACGCTCTTCGCGTCGATGGTGATGTAGAACGTGTCGCCGCCCACGCCCCGGGACTCGGACGCGCTCTTGACCTGGCTGCCCGCCGGGAGATAGGCCAGCTCCGGGCCGTTCTCGCCGACCCAGCTCCAGCCGCCGCGCCAGCGGGACGTGCCTCCCGCATTGTAGCCCCAGTTCTTCCGGAGGATGTCCTCGTCCGACATGGAGCCGATCAGGGCGTCGTAGTACTCCGGCGCCAGGGTGTTGTACTCCAGGCTGTTCCAGTCGCCCGCTCCGGGCGTGTACGACGACTGCAGGCTGCTGTTCGCGCTTCTGGCTGCCGCTGCCTCACGGTTCGCGGCTGCTCTGCGCTGGGTCTGGAGGACCGTCTGATAGTTGTTCGTGCCGTACAGGCCGAGCGACGTCTTGAAGCCCTCCAAGTATTTGCTGGCGTCTCCGAAGTTGAAGAATGCCGCGTTCTTGATCGTTCCAAGGCCGTAGACGATCACGTTGATGGAGTCGGAGATCACCGCGCAGAGCTGGGCGATCCCGTTGAGCGCCGCCTGCAGGGTCGGCAGCTTGCCGTTGTTCAGCTGGTCCAGCGGGTCCAGGATCTTCAGCACGCTGTCCAGGATCATGCCGACTGCCTGCGCCGCGCCGGAGTCCACCACCGCGTCTCCAAGCAGCTGGAAGGCCTGCGTCACCTTCTCGATGGCCTCGGTGACGTAGGGCGCGAATTCGGCGGCCATGCGCTTTCGGAAGCTCTCCTGGGTCTTGTCCAGCTTCACCAGGGCGTCGTCCATGGCCGTGAGCTTGTTCAGGCTGATGTCGTCCAGGACGTAGCCGGTGGCGTTGGCCTCCAAGGCCAGATCCTTCAGCGCCTGGCTGCCCTGCTTGATCAGCGGGTTGAGATCCTGGGCGCTCTTGCCGAAAATCTCCATGGCCGCGGCGTCCCGCTCTGTCTGATTGTCGATCGTGCCCAGGGCGTCGATCAGATCCAGGAAGACGTCGTCCGCCTTCCGCAGGCTGCCGTCCGTGTTGGTCACGCTGACGTGCAGATCGTCGAAGGCCTTGGACGTGGCCTCGTTGCCCTCGGCGGCCTTCACCATGTTGGTGGTCAGCTTCGTCAGCGAGCCCTGGAGCGTGGAGACGTCCACGTCCACCAGCTCGGCGGCGTACTGGAACTCCTGCAGGGTCTGGGTGCTGACGCCCATCTTCTGGGACATGGTGACCAGCTCGTCGGCGGCGGCTGCCGCCTCCTTTGCCATGTTGAACATGGCCTTCTCCAGCTTGACGAAGGCGGTGATCAGCGCCGCGGCGCCGGTGGCTGCCAGCGCCAGGTTGGCGTCCACCTTCTTCAGGCCGTTGATCGCGGTCTGCGCGCCCTGGGGGAGCTTCACGCCCAGCTTGTCCGTCAGGCCCTGGAGCTTATCTCCAAGCGACGAGGTCGCCTGTCCGGACTCCCCCATCGCCTCTTCATTCTGCTTGAGTTCGGTCCTCATGCCGACCAGCTCGGCCTCGGCCTTATTGACGGCGGCCTGCAGGGCCATGGTCTTGGTCGATCCCTCGCCGTAGGTCTGGGCGGTCTTGACCAGCTGCTCGCGCATCAGGCGCAGCTTGTCCTCCTGGGAGGAGATGGAGCGCTCCAGGACGTCGTTCTTCGCCTTGAGGGCCTCGACCGACTTCCCGTTCTCCGCGAACTGGGCGGTGGTGAGCTGCATCTCCGACTTGAGGACCTTCATGCCGTTGTTGATCTCGGAGAGGCTCTTGCGATACTCCGATTCGCCCGACAGCTTGATATTGGTTTTAATATCCGGCAATTCATCCACCTCCTGCGAGGTATTCCGACAGAGAGCGCTGCTGCGGCTTCTTCGCCGGGCCCGCGTAGGCGCTCAGCAGCAGATCCATCCGGCGCGGCGTCATCGTCTTCCAGAAGGCCTCCTCGGTCCCGTGGAAGACGGTGAGCCACGCCATCAGGTACCACGCCAGGTTGATGCCTCTGTCGCCATCAGCCTGGTCATTCAGTTTTTTGACGCTTCCTCGTCCGGCGCCTCTTCGTCGCCGGAGCTGATCGCCGAGGTCACCAGATCCATGACCAGCTCCTGGACCTGCTGGAACTCCTGCCAGCT
>Ga0310786_10009888_pt1 | contig 12045 bp, 7 predicted proteins | sample AusTroGonzalo_MG_FD_203881 | JGI IMG/M metagenome (GOLD analysis project Ga0310786, IMG submission 203881) | Bovine rumen microbial communities from tropical cattle in Woodstock, Queensland, Australia - Gonzalo_03 (v2) (version 2) | ecosystem: Host-associated > Mammals > Digestive system >...
GTGCTCGAGGGCAGCGATGTCGAGGCCAAGTACAAAGCCGCCTTCGAATATTTCGAGGCCGGCAAGTACTCCCGCTCGTCCGCGCTCTTCGAGTCGCTCACGCTGCTGACCAACGGTACCGAGCGCTATGACACGGTCATGTACTACCTGGGCCTGAGCAATTATTCCTATAAGGATTACTACACGGCCGAGACCAACTTCAACCAGTACCTGACCAATTTCCCGCAGGGTGCCTTCGCGGAGACGGCGCAGTTCCTGCGCATCGACTGCCTCTACCGCGCCACGCTCCGCTACGAGCTGGACCAGACGCCGACCTACACGGCGATCACCGCCATGGGCGAGTACCTGCGCGAGTATCCGACCGGAGCCAATGCCGACATCTGCCGCCACCGGCTGCAGGAGCTGGGCGACCGGCTGGACCGCAAGGCCTACGAGAATGCGAAGCTGTACTACAAGATGGAGGACTACAAGGCCGCCCGCGTGGCGCTGAAGAACGTCCTCAAGGAGGATGCGGACAATATCTACCGCGAGGATATCCTCTATTATTCCGCGATGGCGTCCTACAAGTATGCTGACTTGAGCGTCGCTTCGAAGAAGAAGGAGCGCTTCCTGGTGTTCCAGGACGACTACCTCAATTTCGTCGGCGAGTATCCCGAATCCCCGTACCGGAAGGAGCTGGATGCGCTGTATGAAAAAGTAAAAGAAAAAAATTGAAACTTTCCGTCGGACACGCGCCGTACAAAGGATATGGAAAAGAAAGTACCTACCAATACCATCACGCGGGACATCAAGGATCTCGCCGCCCCGACGGGCAACATCTATGAGACTGTCGTCATCCTCGCCAAGCGCGCCAACCAGATCGCCCTGGCCGAGAAAAAGGAACTGGCCAAGAAGCTGGAGGATTTCCGCGGCGAGCGGGACACCATGGACGAGGTCTTCGAGAACAAGGAGCAGATTGAAATCTCCAAGTACTATGAGCGCCAGCCCAAGCCGGACCTCGTCGCCATCGCCGAGTTCGAGGAGGGTGACCTGTATTACCGGGTAGCCCAGGAGGACAGTGCTGCATAGCCTGCATATTGAGAATTACATTTTGATAGACTCTCTGGACGTTCAGTTCCCAGAGGGTCTTGTCATCATTACGGGCCAGACCGGCGCCGGCAAGTCCATCCTGCTCGGTGCCCTGTCTTTGCTTTCGGGCGCCAAGGCGGACGCGGCCGTGATCACGGAGGGGGCTGACTCCTGCGTGGTCGAGGCGGAATTCGCCGGGGCGGACGAAACCCTGCGTGCGCTGCTTGCCGAGGCGGACGTGGAGGAAGACGGCGACCGCCTGCTGATCCGGCGCGTGGTGTCCCGTTCGGGGCGCTCGCGCAGCTTCATCAACGATTGCCCCGTGCCCGTCGGCCTGCTGCAGGATGTTGCCGCCCGCCTGGTGGACATCCATTCGCAGCACAAGAGCCTGCTGCTCACGGATCCGCATTTCCAGCTCTCTGTGCTGGACCATTTCGCCGGCAACGGCGAGCGCCTCGCGGCCTGCCGGGAAACCTGGCAGGGCCTGCTGAAGCTCCGTTCGGCGCTTGCGGCCGAGCGGGAGCAGCTTGCACGCCTGCAGGCGGACCGCGACTACACCGAGGCGCAGTGGCGCCAGTTGGACGAGGCGAAGCTCGTCCCCGGCGAACTGGAGTCGCTGGAGGAGGAGCAGCGGAGCCTCGCGAATGCGGAGCAGATCAAGGAAGCCCTGGGCGGCAGCCTCGCGCTGCTGCGCGCGGAAGGGGAGGGCCCCGGGATGTCGGCGGCGCTCAAGGATGCCGCGCGGCGCCTGTCCGCCATCGAGAAGTTCCTGCCGGCCGTTTCCGCGCTGCAGGAACGGCTGGATTCCGTGCGCATCGAGCTGGACGACATCGACGCCGAACTGGAGGCGCTGGACGCCCGCGTGGATCTGTCGCCGGAGCGACTGGAGGCCGTTGAGGACCGGATGTCCCGGCTCTACACGTTATTGAAGAAACATCAGTGCGCGACCGAGGACGAGCTGATTGCTGTCCGGGAGCGCTATGCCGAGGCACTGTCCGGCTCCGAGGCCTCGGAGGACCGCATCCAGGCCCTGGAGAAGGAGCTGAAGGCCGCGGAGGAGCGCTATCAGGCCATCTGCGCCGAGCTGACGGCTGCGCGCTGTGCGGCCGCTCCGTCTTTCGCGGCCGCGATCACGGAGTCGCTGCACTTCCTGGAGCTGGACCGCGCCGTCTTCGACGTAGCCGTGAATGCTGCGCCGGAGAGCGCCACGGGCTGCAATCGGGTGGCGTTCCTGTTCTCCGCCACCGGCCGGGATCCGCAGGATGTGTCCAAGTGCGCGTCCGGCGGTGAGCTTTCGCGTATCATGCTGAGCCTCAAGCAGATGATGGCCCGCTTCGTGGGCATGCCGACGCTCATCTTCGACGAGATCGACACCGGCGTGAGCGGCAGCGTGGCCGACAAGATGGGCCGGATGATCTGCGCCATGGGGCGCGACATGCAGGTGTTCTCCATCACGCATCTGCCGCAGGTCGCGGCCAAGGGCGACGCCCATTTCGTCGTGGAGAAGGCCGTGCAGGCCGACGGCCGCACCCTGTCTTCCATCCGTGAGGTGCAGGGCGAGGAGCGCACGATGGAGATCGCGCGTCTGCTCTCCGGCGCCACCGTCACCCCCGCCGCCATCGAAAACGCCCGTTCGCTTCTGGCCGAACGCTAATCCAACCCCTTCCTTCCGTTATCAGCGACTCATCTAAGATGAGCCGTAAAATCCGTGTACTGTTTTTTTTGTGATTTTCTTTGCGTAACTTTGACGGATTACTAGCTAACAATTTAATTACGATGGCCGTAAAAATATTGAGTGTCGATGACGAGACCGATCTCGAACTGTTGTTGACGCAATTCTTCCGCAGAAAAATCAGAAAGGGTGAGTATGAGTTCTATTTCGCCCACAACGGACTGGAAGCCCTCCAGTTCCTCCTGAAGTACCCGGACATTTCCATCATCCTGTCTGACATCAACATGCCGGAGATGGACGGTCTGACGCTGCTCGCCAAGATCAACGAGATGCGCGTCCCGTCCCGGAAGTGCATCATGGTGAGTGCGTACGGAGACATGGACAACATCCGCCACGCCATGAACGGCGGCGCCTTCGATTTTGCCACCAAGCCGATCGACCTGGACGACCTCCAGCTGACGATCGACAAGGCGATCGAGCAGATCGAGTACATCAAGGGCGCGCAGAAGGAGCACGCCGAACTGGTGGATATCCAGAGCGACCTGTCCGTGGCCCGCGAGATCCAGCAGGGCATCCTGCCCCGGAGTTTCGTGCGGAAAATGGCGGATTCCGACCTGGTCGATGTCTTTGCCAGCATGGATGCGGCCAAGGACGTGGGCGGCGATTTCTATGATCTCTTCCCGATCGACGACCATCGCATCGGATTCGCCATCGCCGACGTGAGCGGCAAGGGCGTGCCGGCGGCCATCTTCATGGCGGTGAGCCACACGCTCATCAAGGCCACGGGCATCCGCGACCTCGCCTCGAACGAATGTATCGCGACGGTGAACGATATCCTCTGCAACGAGAGCGTGGGCTCCATGTTCGTGACCGTGTTCTACGGCATTTACGACATGCAGACCGGCGCGATCGATTATACCTGTGCCGGCCACAACCCGCCTTACATCCTGCATGCAGACGGGTCGGTCGAGATGCTCAAGACGGAATGCAACCTCGTGCTCGGTGCCGTGGACGGGGTCACGTTCAAGAACCAGTCGCTGCAGCTGAATCCCGGCGACGCGCTCGTGATGTACACGGACGGCGTGACCGAGGCAGAGAACAGGGAGCACGCCCAGTTCGGGGAGTCCCGTCTGGAGGCGACGCTGGCCGAGCTGAAAGGGGCCCCCAGCAAGCAGATCGTCGAGACGATCAAGACCAAAATCCGTGAATTCACGGACGGGGCGGCCCAGAGTGACGATATTACCCAATTAGTAATCCGTAGAAAGTGAAACGCCGTTCCCTCTTATTGATTGCGCTGGCGGCACTGGTGGTCATCGCCGGTGTGGCCATGGTCGCGTATCGAGCGGGCACCAGAAAGGCCCGGGTCGAGCTGGCTGCGCTGCAAGAGGAGATGGATCGCCTGCTGGCTTCCGAGAAGGATGCGGCGATCGTGAAGCGGGTGAGCCAGCAGATGGAGGATATCGCCTACCAGCAGAAAGCCATATCCGACCAGCAGCGCGACCGCGCCGAGGAGCAGTCCATCCTGGCTACCCGGAACGCGGCCCGCGCCGAAATGGAAAGCCGTGCCGCCCGCGAGGCGGAGAGCAAGGCGAACGCCGCGGCCGATGTGGCCGAGCGGGAGCGCGCCAATGCCGAGCGGCAGCAGGAAATCGCCCTGGAACAGCGCGATGAGGCGAACCACGCGAAGAACGTGGCCGATACGCTGAACCGCCGCACCCAGGCCCGGAGCCTGGCGGTGAGCTCGCAGGTCCGGCGCGAAGCCAATGAGCCCGAAGTGGCCGACCTCCTGGCGTATGCCAGCTGGTATTTCCTGAAGAACAATCGGGGCAACGCGTATTATTCCGAGACGTTCAAGGCCCTGACGCAGGCCACCGACGGTGTGCCGCGCTACCGGGTCAAGGAGAGCGGCGCCGTGAATGCCATCGCGCAGGTGCCCGGCAGCAAGGGCCAGTGCGTGGCCGCGACCAATTACGGCGAGGTGGAATGGCTCCGCGCGAGCGGGAGCGACGGGAATGTCCGGATCGCTTCCCAGAGCCTGCTGTTCAATCCTGACTATGATTTCCGGGACGTGACGGTCCAGGACGGCAAGATCCTGGCCCTGTCCCATAACGGGCCGCTCTGCGTGCTGGACTTCCAGGGAAAACTGGACGTCGTGGCCCTGCCCGAAGAAGATTATTTCAAACTGGTACCGGTCGGCGGGCGCGTGCTCGTGGCGGGACGCCGGAGCCTCGGCTGGTATGCCGGCGGCGCCCTGACGGGCCGCGTGAGCCTGGACAAATCCCTGTCGACGCTCGTGGAGCGGGAAGGGGTCATCTGCCTCTTCTACGCGGACGGTTCGTACGCCGAGATGGACGCTGCGGGCCGGATCACGGACAAGAAGCCCCTGCTGGGCGAGGTGGTCACCGCCGCCTGCTATGACAAGGGCAGCGGCTGCCTGCTGCTGGGCGTGAAGGACGGTACGGTCTATCCCGTCAACTCCTACAACCGCGTGCTGGAGACCCTGGCGGCCCACAAATCGCGCTGCACCAGCATTACGATGCTGGATCCTGTCGTCATCACCGGCGGTTATGACAAGAACGTCTTCATCTGGAACATGGACAACCTGCTGTTCGAGACCGGCCTGAATTTCCGCGAGGAACTGAAGGCGGAAAGCGTGGGAAAGCGGGTGGTGAACAGCCAGGAGATCCCGACGGAGTGGCTGGTTCCCGTGGACTATGCATTCGACGGCTGGACGCTTGCCGTGTGCGGCGACGCCGACGGAAAGTCCGTCTGGATCGGCACTTCAGCCGGCAGCGTCATGCTGCTGAACTCCTCGGCCGACGACATGGCCCAGCGGCTGCACGGTAAGCTCAAGCGTAATCTGACCCAACAGGAATGGACCCGTTACGTCGGCGTGTCCATCCCCTATATGACGTTCAAATGAGAAGGTTTCCGTATCATATCGTTCTGACGGCCGCCGTGATGTTGCTCACGGTGCAGGCCGTCGCGCAGAACGCCTATATGGGCGTGCCGTTCTTCCAGAACTATCCGGCCAGCGAGTACAATGCCCACAACCGCAACTTCGACGTAATCTGTGACGGTGAGGGGCATACCTTCTTTGCGAATTTCGAGGGCCTGCTGGTCTATGACAACGTCGAATGGCGGATCGTCCATACGCCCGACATCTCCCGCGTGGTGAGTGTGGGCATGGAGGAGGACGGGACCGTCTTCTTCGAGGGCATCAACCAGACGGGCCGGATCATGGGCATGGCCGGGGATTCCATCCGCGTGGCCTATTCCACCAATGCTGCCCGCGACGCCCGGGTGCTCTCCGGCGGCGAGCGGACGCGCGAGGACGCGGTGGACCGCTGGAATGAGATCGAAGTCTATCAGCGCCTTCGCCTGAACGGCGACCGCACGCTGCTGGCCACGGCGACCGACGGTGTCATCGCGGTCGATGCGCAGGACCGGGAAATCTGGCGGGTCAACGTCGATAACGGTCTCTGCTCCAACAGTATCACCAAGCTTGCCTACGACGGCAAGGGAACGGTCTGGGGGGCCACGGACAACGGTGTCTTCCGCCTCTCGGTTTCCGATATCTATACCCATTTCACGGAGAAAGAGGGCCTGCGGGGACAGATCTCCTGCATCGCCCTGAGCGGTTCCACCCTGATGGTGGGCACCTTCCAGGGCCTGTATCGCCTGGAGGGACAGCGTTTCCTCCCGGTCGGCCAGATCAATCACGCCTGCTGGCAGATCGCCCAGGGGGATGGCGGCCGGGTGTACGTGGCCACCTCGGACGGCGTCTATGAATACGCCGCCGGCGTCGCACGCCAGCTGACCAACCAGTTCGCCCTCTCGATCGAGGCGCTCCCCGACGGTTCTTTCCTGGTCGGTGAGCTCGAACGCGTCAGCCGTTTCCGCCCCGGCAGGGGGAGTGTGACGATGGGGGACATCCCCAATGTCACCCGTTTCAAGCAGGATGGGCGCGGCGGCGTCTGGGCGATGACCCTGGCGGGCGACAACTACTATCTGGCGGCCGGCCGCGGCGTCTTCGAAATGCGGGACGAGGGTCCTTTCTCGCCCCTGTTCGAATACGAGGACAAGGACGGCCACCTGTGGCGCAGCTATGACAACGGCATGGGCATCAACTATGACGGCATGCCGGACGAGCTGAAGCCCTGGTTCGAACCCTTCTCGGACTTCAACGTGCAGGCCATGCTGGTGGACCGGGGCCTGGTCTGGATCGCCGACAACGACGAGGTGGTCCGTTTCGACATGGACCGCTGCCGGACGACCGAGCGCTTCGCGCCGCTGCTGTATTTCCGCAGTTTCAAGAAGGGCAACGGCGACCTGTCCATCAGTTTCTCCAACGACAAGCTCGACCCCTTCGGGCAGGTGCGTTACAGCTATCGCCTGCGCCATGACAACGCCTGGTCCGACTGGAGCGACCAGCAGGAGTATCTGTTCGCCAATCTCAGCTATGGCTCCTATCAGGTGTCCGTCCGTTCGATGGACGCCTTCGGACAGTTGAGCGAGGTCGGCCCGCTGGAGTTCCGGCGGCCGTATCCGATATTTGTGCGCTGGTACGCCCTGCTGGTGTACCTGCTGCTGATCGTGTACCTGGTCTATCAGATCTTCAAGTTCCGCATGCGCCGCATGGCCGAGGAGCAGCAGCGACTCGAGAACATCGTGGACGAGCGGACCCGCGAGCTGCGCCAGGCGCAGGACCAGCTGCTCCGCCAGGAGCGCGAGGCGGCCATCGGTAAGCTGACCAAGGGCCTGATCGACCGTATCCTCAATCCGATGAACTACATCAACAATTTCGCGCACCTGACCCTCGGTATGTCGAAGGAGATGCGGGAAAATATTGAGGATGTGAAAGATAATATCTCCGAGGATGTCTATGAAGATTCCATGGACATCATGGATATGATGAAGACGAACCTGGAGAAGATCGAGCAGCATGGACTCTCCACAACCCGCACGCTCAAGGCGATGGAGGAAATGCTGAAGGAGCGTTCCCGGAAGTTCGAGCCCACCGACCTGGCCGCGCTGTGCCAGCAGGGTGTCGAGAAGTTCCAGACCTACTATGCCGATGACATCGCCGCACTCGGGATGCAGGTGGAATGCATCCGCCCGGACGCGCCCGTCATGCGGGATGTCGTGGCCGACCAGATCAGCAAGTCCATCATGTCGATGCTGGGGAACAGCCTGTACGCTATCAAGAAGAAGGCGGAGAAGGGCGGTGCCTACAGCCCCGTCCTCCGCGTCACCGTTTCGCTGGAGGCGGAGAGCGGCCACGTGCTTATCAAGATTTACGACAACGGCATCGGAATCGAGGAGAGCATTCTCAACAAGATTTTCGACCCGTTCTTCACCACCAAGCCCACGGCGGAAGCCCCGGGCGTGGGTCTGTATCTCAGCCAGCAGATCCTGCATGACTGCGGCGGTACGCTGACGGTACAGTCCGTGAAGGATGAATATACGGAATTCGTCATCAACTTGGCTTAAGGAATAATAGTCTTATGGAAGAGGAATTGGAAGCCCTGAAAGAAAAGGTAGTCTATTTGCAGGAGCAGCTGAACAGGCAGGAAAAGATGGCCTCCCTGGGGCTGCTCAGCGCAGGCATCGCCCATGAAATACAGAACCCGCTGAATTTTGTGATCAATTTCAGCAAGATGTCCGTCAAGCTGCTGGAGGATCTCCAGGAGATTGTGGACGACTGTGCGGAAAAGCTGGGCGAGGACGATGCCGCCGATATCCAGGATATCTCGACGGACCTGGGCGAGAATCTCCAGAAGATCCAGGAGCATGGCGAGCGGGCCATCAGCATCATCCGCGGCATCCTGCTGCAGAGCCGCGGCAAGGCCGGCGAGAAGCTGCCGACCGACGTGGGACAGCTGGTACACGAGTATGTGTGGCTCAGCTACCACGCCATGCGCGCCAATGACAAGAGTTTCAACATCACGATCCGGGAGGAGATCCAGGAGGACATGCCCAAGGTCATGGTCATCCCGCAGGACCTCAGCCGGGCCGTACTCAATGTCATGAACAATGCCTGCTACACGGTCAAGGAGCGGGCCGGCCAGGAAGGCGGCGACTACACGCCGACCATCACGGTGAAGGTCGCCATGGACTGCAGCGGCGCCGGTGATGCCGAGATCCGGGTGGATATCACGGACAACGGTATGGGCATGACGCCGGAGGTCAGGGAAAAGATCTTCGAGAATTTCTTCACGACCAAACCTGCGGGGCAGGGAACGGGTCTGGGCATGAGCATCACCTATGATGTCATTACCAAGAACCACGGCGGCCAGCTGCTCGTGGAGACGGAACCGAAGGTCGGTACCACCTTTACGTTTATCATTCCTGCAAAGATTGTAAAATGAGAATCAGAAGCTTCATATCCGTACTCTTCCTCCTGGGCTTCTCCTGCGCCGTCTATGCGCAGGACGCTGCGCACCGGTATGAGTCCGCCCAAGAAGCGTACGAGCTGGGCCTGTTCGAGAAGGCCGACACCCTCCTGACCGGCTCGGTGAACGATTTTCACGGAGAAGACAGGATCGGCGTGTACCGGCTGCTGGCCCTGTGCAACCTGAATATGGACAAGCCCGAGGTGGCCGAGTCATGGGTGGCTCAGCTGCTTGCGGTCGATCCCTATTACCGCGTTTATAATGACGTGCCGCGTTTCACCGAGATGGTGAACCGCCTCCGCGCCGGCAAGTCGGCGACGATTACGACGGCTTCCCAGCAGGCGGAGTCCATCGAGGAGGCGCCGGTCCCGGTGACCCTGATCACGGAGGACATGCTCCAGCGCGTCGGCGCCCGGACCCTGAAGGACGCCCTTGTGGCCTATGTCCCCGGTATGACGGACATTGCCAGCAACGAGGAGATGAACGTGGCTATGCGAGGCATCTATTCCTCCGGCCAGGAGAAGATCCTCATCATGTTGAACGGACACCGCCTGAACAGTTATTCCACCAACACCGCCAGCCCGGATTACTCCATCAGCCTGGACAAGGTGAAGCAGATCGAGGTGCTGCGAGGCCCCGCTTCCTCCCTGTACGGCGGTGTGGCACTCACCGGTGTGGTGAACATCATTACCAAGGAAGGCTCCGATGTGGACGGCTTTCAGGTCAAGGGCTCTGCCGGCAACTACGGACAGGTCCGCGGGGACCTGCTCTTCGGTAAGCATTTCCTGAACCTGGATATCCTGAGCTGGGCGAGCCTCTATAACGCCGACGGCCAGAAGTTCCATTATGGCGCCAACTGGGATGAACAGCCCTATGCGGTCGTGCCGATGGAAGGCGATATGATCGTCGGCGGATACAACCGGGCCCCTTCGTATGATTTCGGCCTGGCGGTCAAGTGGGACAAGTTGCACCTGCTCTACAACCGCCGCTTCGCCAAGACGGTGGCCCCGCTGTCCCTGAGCTATTTCTTCACTCCGTACGAATACGATCGGTACCGCCAGCTTAACGGCTATGCCCCCGGCTATGCCATCTCTTCGCAGCATGCCGAACTGGGTTACGCCGACAGCCATGGGAACTTCTCCTGGCAGATCGCGGTCAATTTTGATTCGCAGAATCAGCAGCGTTACCAGATCGACGGCGATATCCCCGAGCTCGGTGTCAACGACGTGACGCCCAACGGGACGGAGGGGATCGTCCTCAAGCTCTATGACGACGTGTTCCAGAGCGTGAGCTGGAATGAATATACGCTGGGCGCCTCGGTGCAGGGCAGCTATAATTATTCTTTCGGCAAGTCGCAGTCGGGCGTGATGATGCTCGGTGCGCATTTCAACCGCTTCAACCTGGCCGACGCCAGCTACCTGGAAGGTATCGATTATAACCTCATCCTGAAGACCTACAACGATACCAAGGTCCTGAACACGGGCCGGGAGACCAGCTCGGACGCTTATGTCCAGGTCAAGCACTCCTTCGGTGCGGGACTGGTCCTCAATGCCGGCTTGCGCTATGACTTCAAGCTGCGCTCGACGGGGAAGCGGCTGCACGTGTTCTCGCCCCGTATCGCCTTGATCTATTCCCGTCCCAAGTGGAGTGCCAAGCTGAGCTACTCCAAGGCTTTCGTGGACGCCCCGTATTTCTATCGGAACAACACCCTGGACATCAATTTCGGCGACGATAACCTCTCTCCGGAATACCTGAACTCCTGGCAGCTGTCCTTCTACAGCGACGGCAAACTGGTCCCCGGACTGAAAATGGAACTCAGCGGTTTCGTGAACAAGGCCGACCAGTTCATCATCCAGAGCGAAACGGGTAACACCAATGCCGGTAGCCTCACCAACGCCGGCGTGGAGCTGGCCCTCGGCTATGCCGCCTCCAGGTTCCGGATCGACGGCAACCTGACCTGGCAGCGCGTCCTGAATTCCCAGAACTTTACGGTTTTCAACCATAGCGTGTATAACATTCCGGACGTCCAGGCCAACCTGGCGGCATCCTACGAAATCCTGCGCGGCCTGAAGCTGCAGGCGCACGCCAACTTCCTGTCGGCCCAGAAATCGCTTTACACGATGCCTGGCGCCCCTGCGCTGGACATCGACATCCCCGCCCGCGTGATCCTCGATGCCGGTATCAGTTATGAAGTCTGGAAACTGGAATTCGGCCTGAATGCCTACAATGTTGCCAACACGTCCTACCAGCAGGGCGGCTCGAGCGTCGCGCCGATGCAGCAGGCCGGACTCTGGCTGCTGGGCCATGTCCGCTTGAAGATTTAAGTGTATTACCAACTGATTAACTGAAAATGGATTCATTTCACAAGCAATTCGCTGAAAGGGTAGAGACAATCGTCGAGAAATACCGGGACAAGACGGCCTACATCATCGGAGACCGGGAAGTCTCGTATGCTCAGATGGATGAGATGGCCCGTCACATCGCGTCCGGGGTGGCCCGGCGGGTGGGTGACTGGCCTGCCGACCGGGAAGTTCCCGCCCGCATCGGCATCTCCCTGGGCCGGAACGAGGATTATGTGCCCTGCATGCTCGCGGCCGTGAAATTGGGCTGCTCTTACGTCCCCATCGACGTGGAGACGCCGGCGGAGCGCCGGGACTTCATCAGCCGGGATGCCGCCCTGGATGTGCTGATCACCTCCGACAATCTCGGCGAGCTGCTTGCCAGCCCGCTGCAGGACACGCTGCCCGTGCTGAGCGGCCGCATGTCCGAGGCCTATATGATTTACACTTCGGGTACGACCGGCCAGCCCAAGGGCGTCTCGCAGTCTTACCGGACCCTGTACAGCTACATGCAGACCGTCTGTCTGCCCGACAACTTCAACATCAGCGACCAATCCGTCATCCTGCAGTT
>Ga0310786_10009889_pt1 | contig 12045 bp, 12 predicted proteins | sample AusTroGonzalo_MG_FD_203881 | JGI IMG/M metagenome (GOLD analysis project Ga0310786, IMG submission 203881) | Bovine rumen microbial communities from tropical cattle in Woodstock, Queensland, Australia - Gonzalo_03 (v2) (version 2) | ecosystem: Host-associated > Mammals > Digestive system >...
AATCTTTTTGTTTGTCCAATATATTTTTTATTATTTATTATATTTTCTATACAATAAATACCAGATTGCTCAGACATTAATATCATCTCTTTCTGTTTATAATTATATTTGGGAAAATAATTTTGGACGCAACTCCTAGTTGGGCTTTCGCCCCACGAACTTTCATTCGTGATTAGACTATATCTTTATCCATTACTGGATATGCACCACTTCCAATTAAGGGAATCTCACCCACCGCCATTCACTTGCGGCCGTACTCCTATTGCTTATTTTTATAAGCCGATGGGATAGTCGTTGAACCTCCCCCTATTCGGGGTTTGGCTGCTGATTGTCCATTAAAAAAAGACAGGGGATTTAACCTCGTCTTCATACAATTAATTCTTTTTACTTTCGTAACCATCACGCTTGAACTTATTTCATTTCTACGTTGTGGTTTAATTGTCTTTAGGAGTTTCCAGCAATTCAATGCATTAATTATTCATGCAGCTCACGCTACAAGGGGTCTGCAATGTTTAAACCCAAGCCAAGAAGTCTTAACGCTGAAAGTATCACCAGCACCGAGTCTCTGCCTTACAATGTTCCAATGTCCACCTGCAAGTTCACTTACAGAAAGGATAGTCTTATCCTCAGTAACGAACTCATTAGTATCGCCAAACGCAAGACTCTTACGCTCTACATACTCATTGAAGAACGGGTTTGATCCCCAACCAGTATTAATCATATCTTGAAGAGTAACTTCGATTACTTCAAATACTTCATTCTGATGTCTACGAATAGCCTTTCTCAGAGCGGGGCCCTTTGTTCCCTCCGGAATCTCAAGAACCTCGAACATTACTTTACGAATTTCATCGTTAGCCTTTTCTTTAGACACTTCCTCATTCTTAGAATTATAGCAAACCTTGCCACTTCCAAGATTAGTCAAAAGATCATTAAATGCGCCAAGATCTGCGCCATCTTCCTTACTAAAAATTGCACGAATTCTATCAGTCATTATCTTATCCTCCTTCCTTACGCATCAACTTCAACCTGATAGGTCGAGGAATCAAACGTAACAGTCTTATTCTTTACGGGAGTACCATCGAAACCTTCAGTCGAAAGCTCGAATATGTCACCAACAAACAGAGGATATGCACGAACAATATCACCGTTTGCATTATAGAAAGTATTCTCGTTACGCATCTTAGCGGTATAATCATAATAAGTAGTAGGAACAGTCAGTACGAGATAAGCGTTAGAAGCCGCAGTAACCTCTACATACCAATTGCCATTCGCAGCCTTATCAATAATCTTTCCAGTAAAAGTGGTAGGAGCAGCCATATTATAAACCTGTCCGGCATAAAGAGTGCCCTTACCAATAATCGAACCATTATCAAGATCCATAGAAATCTTAATGTCAGCAATTCCCAGTCCGCCTACAGTAGTAGTAGCCGCAAGACGAGAACTGCCAGCAACAGCGTGTTTTGTATTGTTAAACAAATTCTGTGCCATTATTATTTACCTCCATAATTAATCAAGAAATTTTGCATACGACGGAGCCTTACTCTCATCGTTATTATTATTAAAGCCAAAGAAATGTTTTGCAGGAGCAACAGGGGCTTCAGCATTAAAACTGAAATTCTTTCCCTGACGGGCAAGTTTACCTACAATTGCATCTGCCTTTTCAACGACTTCATCTTTTGAAAATGTGTCTATATTCTGTACAAGAGCTTTGTACTCGTCAGTCTCACTAATTGCCGCATAATCAGCAAGCAAGTTCATCTTTTCCTCACGAACAACTTCAGCTTCTTTATCAGCCTTAAACTGTTCAAGTGCGGCATAGTTAGACTTCATATTCTCAAACTGGTTGAGTTCGTCCTCGGTCATCCACTTGCAGAAAATCTCCACTCTGTCGCCAACAAGCTGATACTCGTTATTTCTGACTTTATATGTCTGACGATAATTCTTTCCCCTAAAATATCCGTGCATCTCTACGGTCTTGGTGTCATCAAAAACAACCACATCATAGAAGTCATCATCAAGCTCACCATAAGTAGCATTAACAAGCTGATAAATAGCATTTAGCTTATCATTAAGAGATATACTGAACGTTCTCACCTTATCTGCTATCTTTGCAGTAAACTCAATATTAATAACCTCAGTCGGTTCAGTATCTGTCACAGGTTCGGTATCTGAAACAGGGGTCGGTTCTGAAGCAGGAGCGGGGTCAGAAACAGGCTGTACCTCCATTTGCTCGGGTGCAGAATCATTCTCAGGTTCAGGCTCACTTACCAGTTCAGAGTCTGACTCAGGTTCGGGAGAATTCTCGGGCTGTTCAAGAGTTCCAAAAGCCTCTTCAAAAGCCTTTCTCAATTCATCATCAGAAAGTCCTTCATACTCGAATGTCACATCTTCAGCAGTCTTTCCATACTGTGCAAGAAGTTCTTCAAATAAAGTCACGTTAGGTTCCTCCTTTCCAGTTTGATTATCATTGAATCTCGAAAGCGTATCATTTAGCTTTTCAAGTATGTCAATTAATGCATTGCCTCCATTTTCTGAATGAAGTGCTTTTATGTTTGAACCCGTCATGCCGGGCTTAACATCTTTACCATTGTCGTCTTTGCCGAGAATAGTTACGCCAGAAAAATAAAAGTCATCGAATACGATGACCTTATCTTTAGCGTTATAACTAAACTCGCGAACTGAAAGCTCTACGCTACAAGAGCACTCACCCTCGCGCTCAAGTATTTCAGCCGCCTTAGAATATTCCTCATAAATATACCCTTTGACAACAATATAAGTTTTTCCATCTCTATCTTCGAATTTTGCATCATTACTTTCAGGTATTACTCCAACGGGAATCTCATAATAAATAATATCCCCATCTTCACCCTCTTCCATGTTGTGTCCATAGAATTCGGGTTGACCATCAACATCATGTATGTATCCTAGAATAGGACGGTTTTTAAATGACGGAAGTGCTTTCTTTCCAGACTTCTCTGAAATAAAAGAACCATTTAAGTTCTCACCTAAATGGCACGAATAAAGTTCGACAGGTAATAGTCCTTCAGTATCATCAGAATTGTCATTAGATTTAAAAGCTATCATGCTATCAAACAATATCTTTAATTCTTCGCGTTCATCTTTTGCTGAATATTGAAATGAACGATTAGGCTGTGCTTGCAGATAATCGTACAATTCTTGTAAAGTAAATATTTTCTTTCTCATTAGACACCTCACTTTGAACGTGAAGCATCACCCTCGTCCGTGAGTTCACCAGGATTGGTTATCTCTGGACGACCCTGACCTACTTCACTACTTTCGCCACCACTTTGAGTATTGGCTGATGCGGGCGGGATAAATGAATCATTAAGATGCATAATGTCATTCTCAAGATTAGCAAGACTCATCATCTGTAATTCATTAAATCCATCCAAAGCACCAAGCGTTAACCTTAACGGCATACCATAGGTGAACTGGCTCTTTAATTGATCTATATAAGTTTGTTTAGTATAAGGGCTGACAGGAAGAAGAACTAATTCACAATTAGTCTTCTGATAATATTTAATCCAACGATTTAAGAAGTTTTGAATTTGTGCTCGAAGAGTGTTAGTACCATACTGCTCATCAGCAATTAATGCGCTCGTCCAACCTATAGTTGTTGAGATAGAAGAGGAATTTAATATCTGTGCACCACCACTACTATTATACAAAGTCTTAGTAGCATTCTCGATTATATTTATATCTGCGGCCTGATCATCTTTAAATGAAATAGGATTAACCTTGATAGGCGTAATAAACGCATCAACATAATCTGGCAGAACTTTTCTAGCTCTCTCAAAATATTGTGCAGCCGTATCCACATCTACTGTGAATGAATCGGGATCTGGAGAATCATCAGGCTCTAATTCAAATGAAAGCAACTTATATACTGATGCTTTATCTTTATCAGCCTGCAAATCCTCAGTATCACACAAATTAATTATACTATTGAATAATGCCATATATGGCGGTAAAGGAATAGTAGGATCATCCAGATTAACCTTAATACAGAAACAATATTTATCTGGCATATGTTGCCACAAACCATTTTGTTTATCTTTAAGATATTCTCTATACATAGAATCAAATGGTTCACCATAAAACTCTATCTGATCTTGATGTGCGTCAAAGTAACTCATTTTCACAGAGTATGCTAGACCACCATCATCATACATTCCTTCAATTCTGCATATATCATACGGAAGTGGAAGAATAAATATTCCATCATCATTGTGATAAATGCAACCATATGCAGCATCTTCTCGCCAAGCTATTATGCACATCTTATAGATTTCAGCCTGCATATCAGATACATTAAAAAATCTACAAGTATCATAATAATCTTTCATAACTTCTTCTGGAGTTGTAGAATCAACCCATTCTTTTTTTGGTATGATAGAACGATAATTGACATTAATCATTGATGCATTATAGCCAATTATCTTTCTATAAGGATTAGAGCGCAGATATAAGAAGCGACTTAATTCAATAAGCTTTGCATAATTCTTATACGGATTCTTCATATAATTACGAAGAAGCTCACGCTTAAAAATCGTATAAGTTCGACTAACATCTTTCTTTGGATCTAGTAATTGTATTCCATTTTGAATCTTCTCGAACTTTTCTATTGCTGATTTGTGTAACTCATACCATTCACGCATCTCAGCAGTAGTACGATTAGTGGTACTAGTAGCACCGGATTTAGTCTGTGCCATTCCGCACCTCCTATTAATCAAATTCGCTCGTTGACTTTCTTACCTTGAAAGGTAATTTATCTACGAGCGATTTAATTTCATCTTTTGCTTTAGGTTTTAATTTATTACTAAGTTCTTGAACAACGGCATTATTGTAAAGAATAGAACTAACCCTATCTTTACGCATACCAGATTTTTCTTTTAACTTTACTAAATCGCTACTAATTTCATAATCCAAACTAATGGCTTCATTGACGAAGAAATTTGTCTGTATATATGGTAAAAGCAATTTAGCTTTTTCTAATTCTGTCATATTACTATAACCAATAATCTTTTTAACTTCTTCTTTAGCATCTAAATCTGAAATAAGAAAACTAATATTACCATTTTGAATTGATGCGCGAAACTGTTTAGCAATATCAGAATTAAATTTAGAATTTCCTTTAATACACCATACAATGCGTTTAGCATTCTTAGCTTTACAACGCATTGCCATCTCATCATTATTACAAGCACAAAGTGCTCCATAAGTTTTACCAGTCTCAGAATCTAAACGGTCTTTAGTGATATAATCATAGATTCCTAAACCATTTCCATTACAATCTAGAACCAAATCTGTACAATTATATTCATAGAAATAACGCATAACCATTTGGCCAAGTTCATCTGTTGTTTGTCCTTCATGAGTTTCAAGATATACATAATTTGATTTATATGTCATCTGCGAATCTGTAGGAACAGCTCTATTAATCCATATGGCAGTAGCATCATTCTTTGTTTTACGACTCGCCATAAGCGCAACGTCGACTGACATAATACGTCGTTCATTTGGTTCAAGATCTGGAATATTTATTCCTCGTTTATGATAAATATCTAATGGATAAAATGATGTTTTAAGTTTGCGACATTTAGCTATATCATCATATTTAAAGAATGAATCATTACCTTGGCCATAAAAAAGACAACCCATTTCAATCGAGAAAGATATTTCATCAAAAGTATCTTCTGTCATTTCATCAATAATATCTTCTTCTTTTAGCAAATCTTCCTTAAGAGCTAACTGATACGGTAAAGCGGCAATAAAATAACTGTGTTTTCCACTAAGCATCATCTTAAATTGAGACACAGCTTTGTCATAACTCCAATGAGATTTATACCAAGCAGAAGATGCCCATATCTGAGCATTACGTTCTACCATTCCTTTATATTTTGCATTCTTTAAATAACCTGGTTCTCTACTTGCAGTTAAGAACTTTCTCAATACTTTATCTATTATTACAGGATCAACCATTCTATATTCATCAATAATAAGTACATTAGCTCTATGACCACGAGAAGTATCTGATGCGGTAACAACAAAAATACAAGAGCCATTTTTAAAATTACATTCCATTTTATTTAATGTATTTGATATACTACTAATCTCATTATGTAAATTAGCAGAACCCCATCCACATTCTTTAAGAAGAATCTTTTCTATTTTATCTATAACTTCTCCAGCTTGAGATTTTATTTTTGAAGCGATTGCTATCTTAGTACCAGGATAAAGAATACAGCGAATAACACAATAGACTGCCATTAAAAAAGTTTTTCCTTGACCTCGACTGGCAAGATATATAGTATTAACATTATTCATCATTTCATACAAATTAATTTGTTGAAATGGTCGAAGATTAAGATTTAAAAAATCTTTAGCAAATCTATGGGGATTTAATCTATAGAATGCTGCCCAATATGCAATTCCAGAAAGAAGACGTTCGGATTTTTCAGCAATGACTTCTTTAACAGTTTGTTTAACTGCCATCTTCTTGAACCCCTAAAATACTAGTCCAATCAATACCATCATTATCTTCTTCGTCCTCTGAATATTCTGGAGGAACTACAGTATATTTTGCAATCTCTTCTTCATACTGTTGAGCATAATCATTCTTTATTCCAAGCATTTTACATAAATGTCCAAGATAAAATACATTTATATATTTACCCAATCCATCAACATCTCTTAATTCTGGCAAAATCTCAGGAAGAGGACGTGTATCTTCATAACGCTGTATAAGTGTTCCGAAAGTTTGTGCCTCTGATAATGCATCCATATTATTTTGTTTAGGTTTAAGTGCACCAGTATCAAGCCATTGTTGCATTTGAGCGTCAACATCTTTAGTTGATTTATTAGAATTTAAAGCTTTTCGTTTTAATAATTTACATATAGATAAATTTTCAAATACTTCTTCTTGCGCTTTAGTATTACATTCGTATCTTTGAATCCAGTCTTGATATTCATTCTCCAAGAAACAATAATCCTCATCCGAATATCCCGTACCAAATCTTCTACGCCCAGCTTTAATAGTGCGCTGATTTAATCTATTCTCTTCGGGAGTGTTAGTAGAATTTCCAAATATACTATCATTCCAAGTCTTTCCCCTATATTGAGGGAGAGATAGAATAGTAGTAATATATGTAGCAAAAGGTGAATTACGATTCTTTTCCTTTACCTCATCATAAGCACCCTTTACACAATCACTATAGTAATCATCGTCATACATAAGATCCATCAACTTCAAAACTTTTTGAACACTCTCACGGGTTTCATTTGGTTCATCAGTTTCTTTCTTCTTCTGCTCGACCATCATCATTATGCAACGCTTGCATATAGGATAACGATCGGTCATATATTTTTTATCCATATAAAAACCAGTAGTAGATGCTTGCCACTTGCCACACATAGGGCAAAGCAAGACATCATTATTAATTATCTTGTTATAGTCCTCGCTAAGATTAAGATATGCTTCACGGACATTATTAATTCCTAATCTCCTTATCTCTTTTTCTGAGCGCGGCTGTCTTAATGTAGCCATTGGCTCACCTCTCTTTTTATTCTATTTAAATGACCCCACCACCAGGACGGTAGTGAGGCCACTATGGAAAGGATGTGCCGGATTCGAACCGACAACTCCGCTTTAACAAGGCGGTACTTTATCCAGTTAAGTTAACATCCATCTATTTAAAACTCGCGTTTTATTAATTCATTCTTGTTACGACATCAATGGTATCTTGAATAGCCATAGCTTCATCATCCGAGCGGGCACGGTTTAACATGTCCTCAAGTTTCCTAATCATATCTGATTTCTCGGAATCTCTTGAATAACCTCTACCACCACGCCTTCCACTATATCCACCATCATTGCGGCCACTATATCCATTATTGGAATAGCGTCTAGTATAAGTAGGAGCGGAGTAGTACTTGCCCGAATATCCACCATCTTCACTTTCTTCATCTTCTGCATACTCTAACATTGCATATATAGTCTTATCAGATTTCATAGCATGAAAGAGTTTATCAATTGCATCAAGATCAGCGGTGGGAATCACGTCTGACTTTTCAATCTTTTTCCAGAGAATACCAAGTTCTTTTTCAAACCTATCACAGTAATTCTCTAGCAGTTCTATAGTCTTATGCATTATCATCACCCTCCTTGATCAATTATTAGATTTGCATTTTGTACTGTAATTGCTTGCGAACTAATATTTCTTACGGAAACATTTGAACATCCACAAACAAACGGAACAGTAACAACTACTTCAGAACCCACATTACCAACTTCCTCTACAGCCGCAGGTGTAAAGGTCATTATGCTTGACGGATCTATCTCACCATCAACCGCAATAGCAACTGATATAGGTTCAACAGTTCCACCAGTAGGAACAGAGATATTGGCATGGAAACTTGCAACATAATTAGTATTGCGTCTCCAACCATTCATGATATTCTGTCTGAAGAATTTATTAACTAATCTAAAAATACCAGAACCATCTCTATGATAGATAAGGCCCTGAGTACAAGGAACGGGAGATTCAGTAAATGGTATGCTACTGTTGGCAGGAATTACCTGAGCAGCGTTTGAACTGTATTCAGCAGACATATCTTCACCCCCTTAAGCTACCATTCCACAACCGCAACCATAACCAGAGTTCTGATTGCATGTGAAAATAGGAGTACGCCCATAAACAGGAGTACTAGGAACGGGGCAAGAGTTGAGCCTATTGTATAACTGATCAACCTCATTTGCAAATCCCTGAGCAATAAATGCATTCTGTGCAGTCTGACTCTCACGAAGAGTAGCCATATTAAGCTGATTCTGCAAACCAACATTCTCACGCTGTGCAGCAGCAAGCTGACCCTTAACGGTATCCAGTTCAAGCTGGCAAAGCTTATCAAGAATAGCTTGAGTGTTTGCAGTAGAAGCAGCACGACTTGCACTTGCTTCAGTAGCAATAGTATATTTAACATCAGCCGTAGCCGCACGATTATCAGAACCGATCTGTGCAAGCTGTGCTGAAATGTTGGTCAAGCCCTGAGTATTAGCAGTCTGTTCAGCAAACGACCTTTCAAGACTTGCCATCTGAGAATTGGTAATTGCCGCATTTACGCCAGCAAATCCATTACATAATGAATTCTGTACATCACCAAAACCAGTAGTTACACTTGTTTGAATTCCATTGATTGTCGAATTAATCATCTGATCGCGGAATCCGTCATTGACCTGATTACTCTGGTTCATCCACGGATAAAGAGCGCCATCGGCTCCTCCGCCAAATCCATTACCAAAGCCATTTCCAAACATGGCGAAGATAAGGAACAGAATAATCCAAGAGCTAAAATCGCCACCGAATCCGGTGCCGTTACCGCCAAAGTAACCACCCATAGGAGTTATCGGCATTACCATGTTATCTGCATTTCCTATCATATAACATGTACCTCACTTTCTTGAAAATTTGTTTAATTATGTATTTACCTCGCGAGTAACACATTCAAAGTTAAGTAGGTTGTTTGGGCAATTGCCCTGAACTTTGTAGTTCTTTAAATTTCTCATATACTTGATTGTATTGATTTTGCGACAGTTGACCTGATCGCATAAGGTGATTAATAATCTCATTAGGATTGTTTACATTATCTGGAAGTTTAAACTTTGACTTCATCATATACATCACAGGATTTTGTAAGAAAGTATTAAAGTTTTCAAACATAATTAATCACCAGCCTTTCCAGAAATCTTATCATTAAGTTTTCTTAAGGCGTTTTTAATTTTAGACATTTCATCTTTAAGAGATTCAATGTCATCAGAGCTTTTCTCAGTAGATTCATATGACTGATTTGTACCGTCTTTTGTATATACTTCAAATACAAATTTATCATATGGCGAACCCAAGCTCTTTGTGTAAAGGTGGGTATTGTCTTGGTCTTTGAACACCAAGAAGTTACCCGGTGCAATTGGCCAGTTATATGCCTCGCTAATATTTTGAACAAAATAAAAGGACTGCGGTTTATTCTGCTGTCCATAATTTTGTGGCATATACCCCGGTGGTTGCTGTTGTGGGACATAATATCCCTGTTCAATATTAGGAGCTACCATCTTTTTCCCTCACTTTATTCAATTTTCTCATAGTAAAATAATACTGTCCGATCTCCAACATCATACGTATCAATATAGTATCCATCAACAACTGCTATGGCATGGGTGCCATCACCTAATACATAGATTCCGTGTTTATGGTCACGAACAAAATCTTTTACCCTATAACATAACGGACAAGTATTTGGAAGTTGTCTTTTAACAAAACCATTGCGTTCAAGATATTCTCCCCATACTGAATTTGCGTTCTGTAAATCTTTTGCTATATAGGCCTCTACTGATAATTCTAGAAATATATCATTCCATGATTTGCCTGTCACTACTGCTATTGATCTAATCACACAATCATCTACTAACTTGCCATAAGGGTTTTTATTTTGGAATATATACCCAATATTAAACACCCCCATTTTTACCGTTATGTTCGTCTATTATCCAGGTGATATACAAATAAAAACCTGTAAATATCAACCCACATAATATCCATGATAAACCTGTCACTTACATCACCTCATATACTTAGTCTACTATCTGTCGTACAGATAATGATTAATAATATTATTCGCGAAATAATATTTGCTATAGTATATATATTTAAACGGTGCGGCTTTTATACCGCACCGCTAAATTTTATTTAATCTGCAACTTCAGGAGTATATACGATTGTACCATTTTCTAAACTAGGAACTGCAATATTAACACCAACCTCAAGAACATCTGTAGGTACAATTGCCGCAGTTACCCTATATGTTATTTTATTATAACGAATATAATCACCTATACTGTGTGAACCGGTAGCAGGAGACACCTCATAATATGCAATTACATACGGAGCATAATCATCAAAATCAGATGCAGTTGCAAGTTTATTAGATGACGTTGCAGTACTAGGAACAACAGCTTCTATTGCATCAACTCTATTGGTTATACTAGTATCATCATAATTTGAAAGTCCTGCAAGCTTTGTCTTTTCTTCAGTAGTATAATCATTAGTTGACAGTCCCTTACCGGATACTTTATCTACTTTATCACTTAAAGCAGATTCAACTCCACCAAATGTATTTATAGTTGAACCATTCTTAATTGCAGATATAGCATCAGCATTTGCTTTACCTTTATCTCCGGCATAAGCCGTACTACTGGTTTCACCAAGAGCCAAGCCCTCACTAATTTGTACATAACCAGAACCACTCCAACGGTAAGTATTATTAGAATGAAAATCAACATAAATCTTACCAGTTGTTCCTGTTATTTCTATAGTATGAGAATAGTCTTCATAAAACTTTCCATCATATAAAAATCCTTCAATCACATCATCTACATATGACGGAAGTTGTGATGAAGGAACTTTGCCATTAGCATCAAGTTGTGCTACGCCGTTATTTGAGCCTTTATCAGTTGTAGGTATTGCTCCAACTTCAGTTGCAGTATATGCGGGTTTATTCTCTGCTTTTGCCCAACTATATACATCATCTGCATGACGCGCGTCTGTAAGACGTGTATCATTACCCATTACAACTTGAGTAGTAGAAGCATCACCAGATACAGCTACATCTTTTTCGGCAGCAGTACCAAGAGCAGAGCTATTTGCTTTAGTATCAAGAGCCGCTTTAACAACTTGATTTTGAACAGGATTTTCACTAGAATCACTAAGAGCAGAATCAACAGTAATACTTTGTGCGTCAGCCGAGATAGTATTTGTGCTTGAATTATATGTAAGGTTTTCACCTATATTTACAACATCAGATAAAACAAGTTCGACATCTCCAGTTTTCCCATTAACACTATCTACAGCACTGTCTATTACAATCTCACCAGCATCAGTAGTAGTATCATCGGTATATGTTATAATAAGATGCCCCTCTTGATTAACGGCTACGCTCTTAATTCCTTTACCATCAGAAATAGAAGCGGTAGTTTGA
>Ga0310786_10009890_pt1 | contig 12042 bp, 6 predicted proteins | sample AusTroGonzalo_MG_FD_203881 | JGI IMG/M metagenome (GOLD analysis project Ga0310786, IMG submission 203881) | Bovine rumen microbial communities from tropical cattle in Woodstock, Queensland, Australia - Gonzalo_03 (v2) (version 2) | ecosystem: Host-associated > Mammals > Digestive system >...
AACCGCTGTTCCACCTACACCATAGTAGGTGTATTTCTTCGAATAAGAAGACGGGTCAGTATCGCTCTGTTCAAACGCGACAAGGGTATTAATCTTATTGCCGTTTGCATCCTCGGTCAATACGTATCGGAAAGTAGACTCTACATTTTCGGCATAAAGGCATTGTTTGTACAGATTACCAGCGTCGGTATCTCCCTCGGCAAATTCAGCCACAGTATCAGCCATCGAACCTTGGAAAACGTTGTAAATGGCGTCACCCATCGGCTTGCCATTTGAATCGACCGGTACAAGCATCGTCTGGTTTGGGTCTGGGGTCGTTCTCACAGCCGAATCTTCTGGCAAATATGCGAGACCATAATAGCCAATCCAATACTGAACAGTATCCCCATTCGCAAGATTACTTGACAAAATATCTAAACCGGCTTGTGTAAGATAGCTTTTCTTCATGCCAAAATACCTAGATTTATTCAAAAATCTAGTTTATTATATTTTGGCTTCAAGATTGCCTAGAAACTGCAATCTTCCTCTTCACAAGTGTCGATTTCAATCGGTTCGTCAATACCAAATACCGGCATATCACCCATAACGCCCTTCATCGTGTCGGCAACCAGGCTCACATAGACTTCAGATTCAGCCTTAATGACCAATCTGATACCATCAAACACCACGTTAATCGGCTTGCAGACGCGAATCTGTTCCTTCAAACGCTTGATGTCGTCCATAGTAACCGTCACTTCAGGGAACCGAGTATCGTCGTATACGTCGAGAACTACGTGAGGAGTCGGAACCCACTGACCAACCTTGACACCACTATCCAAGTCGGAAGCGATTCTAGACGGAACGTCATCCTGGCGGATAAGTTCGCCATACGGGTCTTCGGTATTTGTCCACATGGTAATCAAGTCACCAACAAGACCGAAAGTCGCCATGAGCATGTTGATGCCGGCATTCGTACCGTTCAAAGCATAATACTGCGGAAGATGGGCAATCGTCTCTCTCAAGGCGTTCTCGCGTTCCTCGTTCGTGTGATAGACACCGCTCTCGTTCACGTCATCGGCAACCGAGGTAATGTCATACCCCATGAATCGTGCCAGATAGCCGATCAGCTTGTAGTCGATGACGCTTGCATCCTTGAGATAGGCAAGACGCTCGATTTTTTCAACAAGCGGATAGTCCATATCCGGAACACCACGGAAATCAGAGCTCATGTCGTCACGCGGAGCCACTGAACCATAGTCGTACTTGGACGAGTACTGCAAAGCCAAGTCCTGCGTCGTATCAAGGTTGTCGACATGAGGCTGGTCGAAGTTGTAGTTGCGGGACATCATGGCAGCTTGCATGAACGCGTTGCCATTCGCCGTTTCAGCCTTGACAGTATTGTCACCATAGACTCGATACTTGTACTCGACCTCGTCAGACAACGGGTCAGTTTCGTCATATTTAGGATTCTTGTAAAGGTCGACGGTAACGGCATCAATCTTGAACGTACGCTTCTTACGCATCGGAATCCAAGACGTGTCCTTGGTGACCCTCCAAGCGATATTCTCACCCTCACAGAGCTGATCTGTAGCAATGACTATTTCACCTTCGGTGAAACGGTGGCCGTCAAGACTATACTCGCCGACAAGGGTCGGAATATTCTTATTCACTACGACACCTCGATATGCCGTGTAGCCCGGTCCAGAAGGTACAGATTCGTCGATTACAAACGTTTCGTCACCAAGAACCTTAGCGACCGTTCTCTCAAGGAAATTAGCAGAAGAACCGCCGTCATACTTATATGCGGATTGACCACCGATATCAAGGATGATACGGTCGCCGACAGAAAATCCGTGCTTGTACTTAGTTCTGAGTGTTGTACCAGAAATCTCGATAACTTCATTGGTCGTTACGTATGTTGCATAGTTACTTGACTTGCTCCAGTCGTATGCGGTAACGGTATACTTGTACCACATTCCGACATAGAGGGTCATTTCCTTGCCAAGCAACGAGTGACCGGTTTCCATACCGTCATGACCGTCAATCTTGATGTTGAATATGCCACCGCCATTGACGTCACTTGTAACAGTATGCCAGCCATTATAAGCACTGTTGTCCGCATAACGGATATAGACTCGGGTTCCCTTGCAGAGATTAGTAGACGGAATGCTGCCGACAAGCACGACCTGAGCCGTATCCTCGTCGATGTACTCGATGCGTCTCACCTTGTAGCCATCGCTGATAGCGAATGTCGGGTTAGTCAAGGTGTCTTCAAAGAGATTCTGCTGTGTATACAGCGTAAACGGTGCAATAACCGTGTCCGGCTCAATACGCTTCCAATCACCGGCAGACGCAATGTAAAGACTTGTCTTTCCATTCGCATCAACGATGCTTATGATGTCACCTTCCTCAAGCGGAGATTCGTCAGCACGGGTAGGTCTGAGGCAATAAGCCATTGCGATGTGACCGTCCTTGTTGACCTCACCGGTATGAACCAGCCCATCGGCATTAGGCGACTCTGAGACATACTGGATGACGTCAGGAGAAACCACGATAGCGTCGACATTTTCAACGTTGAATATTGCCGAAACATCTGGATTATCGTGGTCAACCATTACACCGGCAACAGAAATCTTGGCACCGTTCGGTACTCCATGACCGGCAGAAGCCATAGTCACTAGCCAAGAGCCGTCGGCTTGCTTCGTCGCGCTCAAGTTGGAGTCGATATCGACCGCATAGAGCGTATTCAAACCGTTCTTAATGGCAGTACCGTCAGTAGCCTCGTCATACACATTTACAGAACGCTTAGACATATCAACTTCGACGATATTGTTCTCGTTACCGGCGTAGAACTCCACGAAACCGGCACGAGCCATGTCGTCAATGCCGATATCGTTACCGTAATAGAGGTATTGGCGTTCCTTCCAGCCGTAACGGAGGCGAATGTCGCTAGTCTTCTTTATGTAGAGCGGAAGCGTCGTGACATCGATTGTATCGGTATCGTAGTTGACCTTCTCGCCAAACTCAAGCGTAGTTACCGGACCCGAATAAGGCATGAACGCATTGTAGATTTTCTTGTAGCCGACAGAGAAATGCTTCAGCGTATCAGTGTTGCGGTCTATCTGTTCTACCGGATTTCCCTCGGAATCGTACACGACGGATTTGACAAGTTCATTGACGTTTCCTTCGTCGTCATAGACAAAATCACAGCCATCGGCTTCAGTAATGCAAACATCTGACACCATCTTCAGCAAGCTGAACGAGTCAGAGCTTGTCCCATAGATTCTGGCTGTCATGTACTTTTCGGCGAGAACCGGACCGGTGTACCGGCGAACCGTAGCGACATGCTGTTCACCGTTCAATCGAACCGTATTTACCTTGTTCACCCTAGAACGGTCTGTTTCGACCAAACGGCTGATAGCAGTATTAGTCGGTATTGTAACCGTCATCGGATGGGCAATACGGATAGTGTTCCGGTCATTTAGGTTATCATTAACCGTAAACAAACGAGTCTCTGGGTTACCGTTGTTAAGGCAATCGACCAAGACAACATCGCCAGCATTCAATACAACCATAGACCCAGGAGATTGCAACAACTCGTACTGGCATTCAGTTTCAGTCTGTACAATCAGTGCACCAATTAAACCAACCGTTGGCGTAGTAATGTCGACAGGTCCAACTGGGTCAAAAGACAAGTCGATGTCAGCATTAATCGTTACCAGATATTTATTCTTAGAATGATCCAGTCCGCATCCGACTACGCTAGCGATTCCATCCCATGCACCCTTGCATACGCAACGTGCCGACCGTTCAATCGGTCTTTCAGAATAGAAACTTGTCTTATCAAGTGCTTCCCATTCCTTTATAGTAGCCAATACAAGGTTTGACTCAAGCTCGGCACTGCGGAGGCGAACATCACTAGACAATCCGGCAGACATGTTGTCGAGGAACATGTACTCGTCGCTCCACTTAACGATAGGAAGCGAGTCCTCATAGTTAATCGTGTAATAACTCTGAGACAGAGGAATCGACACAAGAACTAGCGGTTTTGTACCACCAATCATTGCAATGATGTCGTTGATTTCATACTTGAGCGAAACCGGGAAAACAGTCGTGTAAAGTTCGCCATCTTCCTTACGAGAAGTGCTTGTAACCGTTCCGTTCATCTTGACAAGGCCGACTTGTTCCGTACCGCACATTAGATAGAACAGAGCGTCGCTATACACTCCGGGCATACCGTTCGACGTGTAAATTTTCAGCAATCCGGACGAATCGATGTCAATCTTGCTTACACGATAACGGTCTACGCTCGGGTTCAATGCTGTATCGGCTTGAGCAACACGGTTGCTTGACGTAACCGTAGTCAGTTTCGCTCCGCTTGTATCACGCAAGTAGAAAATGCCGGACGGAAAACCGCCAACCCAGTTGAATCCGTTGCCATCAGCGAACTTGATGAACGTGTTGAAGTTTCCGTCGACAACGGCAGTCTGGTTATAGTAGTCCACGATAACCTGGTCGGCATTCTTGTCAATTCCGTCCACGTCGTAAAGGACAGAGTCTATCGCATTCACTCGCTTCACGTCGGTAATCTTCGCCGTGAAGAACACTTCGTAATACTTGACGTTATTATTTTCACCGCCATAGCGTCTGAGCACGTGACCGACGTCGGACACGCTGAACTCGATAGCGGTCGTCGGATTATTGTCGGTTCCGGTGAACGGGTCCTGAGAAGTCCCCTGCTCGTCCTTTACCAATGAATCGTCCACAGCAGAATAGTAGTATGCGACAGTCCGTACCGGCTCGGCATTTCTGTACTTGACATAGACAACCGTACCGTCCTTTGTGTCGGTCCCGTCGACCAAATGCCGTCCAGAAGCGGACGTGATGACGTCCTCGATTTCTGGCAAGTCGATCTCGACTTCCTTCGCGTACTGGGCTCCCTCGTTACCGACGATGGCGTTGGATTTCGAGTTGTTTCTCGGAACGGAAAGGTAGCAGACACGGTCGCCACGCTCCGAAGCGAGCTGCAACATGGAACACAGCCGTTCCATAGCCGTACGTGTCGCATCGTACGTGCCGTCGTGGCATACGCGGAGAAACTCGAACTCCTCCGCAGTCTCGATGTTTCGGTACGCGTTGTTGATGTAGTCCGACATCACTTGCATAAGGGTGACCACGTCGGGTTCAGACCGGAGGAACTCCGGCAGATAGCCGACGAAGTCGTTGTATCGGAACATGCCATTCTTGTTGTAGACTATCGGATTCATTTATTACTCCGTGAGCAAAACGCTTTCCACCGACACAGCAAGGTCAATCTTGTCAGTCGGTATGGTAATCTGGACAATCTCGTTGTCGTTCGAATAGTTCGTGATGTTACCGGCATCGTCGATAAGGTTCTTGGACACATAATATTTCAATGCGTTACGGACAAGCTTGATGTACTCGAGAATGTACTCGATGTAGTCATACAAGGAATTGCCCTCGACTTCCCTCATGTCGACAATACGGTTCGTATCCTTGAACGTCAAAGAATCTATACCCTTATCCCAGCCCTTGATAGCCTGGATGACATAGTAGAGCGTGTCAGCTTCCTCGGAATGACCGATAGACTGTGCATCAAGCAATGCAGAACGGATAGCCTGATATACCATCATCATGGACTGTTCCCAGATATACGCGACAAACTTGTCGATATCAAGATCGGAAATGCGTACATTCGAATCATCGGAAATCTTCGTAGCGACCGTATACTTGTAGTAGTCAGAAATTCTGGACTGCAAAGCCGACAGCGAGTCGACAATGAACTGGTGGGTAGTCGTCTTTGGACTTGACGATAGGACGTCGGTGTATTTCAAGCTGAACTCGAATCCGTCCTTGGAAATGCTACCCGGAACAATGAACTCGTTCGTGTTGTTTCCGAGGAAATCCAGCACACTGAGGTCAAGATTGCTGTACTTGTCGTCAACCGGAGCGAACGTAACGTCGACACCAGCAACTTCCGTAAGCGAGTGGACAATCGCCTCAATACGAGAACGGTAAATAGGCGTAGCGAAGTCGGTATTCTCGAGAAGGTACTTGTAAACCGCGTTCTTGATACGTTCCTTCACGTCAGTAAAGTTGTTGCCACGGTACAGCGTAACCTTCATGTGGGCTTCGATGTCGTGCACTGACGGATAGACATAATCGTGATATCCACCACCAACCGTTATCATTCCGCGCTGGTTCAAAGCCGTAAGGACGGAGTAAAGCTCGGAGCCGTCCTCTACAAAATCGAGCGGAGAAACCAGTGCCGTATAGACCTGATAGTCAAGCGGATATTTCGGCTTGACGTCAGCTAATACATTGTTAATCTCGTCTGCGTTCATTCCGTGTTCGGCAAGAGCCTTCTCCATCCGCTTGTAGATAGCAACATGCCCCTCGTCGAGACCGTTCTTTTCCAGTTCTCGATAGTCATACTGCCAGTTGTACATTAGACCGTTGACCTTGTAACCGTCCAAGAAATACTCATTTTCCGTAGTCGGATAGTAGGTATTGTCTTTCTGGCGGTAAAGGCTCTTGAGGACGCTGAAACGCACCTGGTTCATATACTTGACGTCGATGCTTCCGTTAAGGAGCTTCGTGTTCATGATGTCCTCGCCATAAGCCGTCGCGTACTTGACGTCAGCATAACGGCGCAAGAAAATCTTGTAGCTCATGCGATTCACAAGACGGTCGAGAGTGCTGAAAAGGTAAGGTGCGTTAGCCTTGATGGACTCAATGGACTCGATGTCAAGACCGTTGCGTACGTCGGTCGTGATAGCGATATTGAGGTCGTTTACCGTGATGTCGCTTTCAGTACCGTCGTCTTGGCAAATGACGATCTTGCTGCTTGTCGTAGCCAAGTTCGTACCGGCGACATTGAGGAGGTTACCGTCTTCGCCTTCGGTAGAGAAGTAGGTAACGTTGATGACGCCGTAAGGAATTGCAGACTTGAGACCGTCGCCGAAACGGAGCTGTACGTTGCCATCATTCGCCGTAGATATTTCCACGGTGTAGTTGTCGGTGTAGTTGTACTGACCAGTAACAAACTGCTCGATGTCGTTAAGCACCGATTCCTTAGCAGGGTCGATAAGACCGCGTCTGGAAATACGCCAGTAAAGCTTGTCGTCAACGACCACGCTCGGGTCGATGTTGTCCATGAGGGTAGCGTCTGAGGTCACTCTGGTAAATGCCGAAGATCGGTGAGCCACGTTTCCGTCATCATCGAAGTTCGGGTCGTTGTCGCCATAGTAATCGCTGAACGAGAGGTCGTGAATGATGAACGTCTGGTTCTGGCTACCGGTAGAAATGAGAGACTCCGTCTTGAAACGACCTTCGGCAAGCACAGCCTTGCCAGACACAAGAGTCATGAGACCGGTCTGGTCAGTATCCATGTTTCGGTCGTAACGGAATTCCATGTTGTCCATAGCGGTCAGAGTCGTCCCGCCCATCGTGAACTCGGTACCCATAGGAATCCGGACGCGGATGGTATTGTACTTACCAGTCTTAGTCGTCTGAATACCGATGCCAGCCTTAGCCGGAACCGGTCTACGGACGCTGTAGCCAAGCATACGGGCGTTCGCATAGATAGATGGACGGCTCGAAGCCGACTCCATGAAAGCGTTCTTGAATGACGACTCAGCATAGAAACCCATCAAGTCGGTCGTACCGGCAAACAAGTCCATAATGAGACGACCGTATGAGCTTTCCGAGTAGTCGGCAAGGTTTCCGCCCTTCGCCTTCATGATGGTCGCAAGGTGTTCCCGGACCGATTCGAACGAGATATTCGTGTACTTACGTGATATCGATGTGTTCGCCATTTTAAACCTCTAGTAGTCATTTCGCAGTTTATATGATTCTGGGGCTCATCCCATCCATATAAACTAGGAATGAGGTTGAAACATGCCAGAATTCGTCTTACATCTATCAGGAAACTGCCGAGCAACTTCGGTAATCGTGCCGAACTTCAGCGTACTCGCTTCGGTGTCTCCGCATATGTGGAATGACCGAACCGGTGGCTATGTAGAACGCTCGGAGAAAATGCAGATCAACAATCCGGACTTCCAGCACGACTCTCGACTGGGTCTGGTATTCTATAACCGTAGACACAACGCATTCCGAGACCAGGAACGTTACAACGTCATGAGCCGTGCGTTCGTGAACCGGCAAGGAACGCTCTACAAATATTACACGACCAGCCTCAACGTCAACGATACACCGCTATTCCACGAAGACTCGAACCGAAAAGTCGAACGCGTCTTCGACCTCCCAGTTCTCATGGGATTCAACCCCCAGAACGAACTGTACTCGCGCTTCGGAATCCAGTACACGACCAAACAGGAAATCTATGTCCACATGGGTCTGTTCCTCGAACTTAACTACAGAAACCTAAGAGAGATGGGCGTCGTACCGGCTTGCGACCAGTCGGAACACAACCCGATATGGTATCAGCGAGGCTACGAGGACTTCCGCTACTACGGCTACACCGCAGCACAGATATTCCCGAAGGCTGGCGACCTCATGAAGCTCGAGTTCAATAACGTCCTCTACCAGGTCGACAGCGTCGTAGACGAAATACCAGAGTTCGAGTACAAGTGGCGCAAGTACTGGTGGAAACTCTATCTGGACACCGCTATGGACAATGGAAAGACGGTCAGCGAGGAAGTCCTCAACTCGCCAGACCAAGAAAACTTCATCAACAAGCTGTTCGGTCGAAACGTCCTCGGCTCGTCCACGGACGGCACGGACAAGAACAGCAATACCGACAGCAACACCGGAACCGGCAACAACATGCTTGCCGTCAACAACACCATCGACGATCTCAAGAAGGACGTTCTGTTCCGTCCGCCGGAAGTCGACAAGTGCGTACAGGACATCACGAACGACCCGTCCTACTACGCGTGCGGTTCTCTGCTTGGACAATGGTAATAACGAAAGAGGCGGTGGATATCCACCGCCTCTACTCGCGTAAGTAAGGAAATTAATTAGTCTTCATCACGTTCGGAGTCGATGAAGCTTCTTCCCGACATCTGGTTACGTCCCTTGATTCGCTCGATAGCGTCGCGAATCTTTTCCGGCGTGCAGATCTCGACATCTTCTTCCTTCGTCGGCTCGATGACTTCGCCATTTTCGTCCATAGACTCGACGGAACCGCTGTAAATCACAATGTCCGTGAAGATATTCGTAACGTCAGCAGCCGTAATGTGAGCATCGGCGGCAAGCTGGAACACGCCATCAAACTTCGGGTCGTTGAAGTCGGTGAGGTTGTCCGGGTTAATCTTCTCGTCGTTGTACTTGAAGAGGTAACGCATGGTGTCAATGCTCGGCAAGCCAATCTCGAACATTTCGTCGATACGACCGCTACGGCGCATGATTCTCTGGTTGACCTTCTTCGGGTCGTTAATCGTCGCGAAGAAAATGTAGGACACCTGGTCGTTCTTGGCAGCCTGATTGAGCTTGTCGAAGAATCCGAGGTAAGACACGACGTTGTCGTTCTTTTCGTCAAGGGTGTAGGAATCCATGTCATCAAGGATGATGATGCACTTCTTGATAGCCTTCACGTAACGGAGCATTGCGTCAGCCTGGTCGCTGTCAGTGATGACGTCGGCGGAAATCTTGAACGTGCAGATGTTCGGATATGCGTTTGAAATCTGCTGAGCACCGATGGTCTTACCGGTACCCGGCTTACCGACAAGGGCGTAGCTTCTGGACAAGCCCTTGTCAAAAGCAATCTTGATTGCACGGATGATACGCGGAATCGTCGGGCTGACGGACTCAGTCGGGACTGCCTTCGGACGGAGCATTTCGCGGATGTCGCCATCCTCGTCGAACGTGTAGAGATACGTTTCCGGGTCGATGCTCATTGCGAACATCATCTCGATGTAGTTCTCGACGTTACGGTGGAGCATGCCGATCTCGGCAGAGTTGAGCTTCTTGGTCTTGTCCGTCGGAATCCAGAACATCTTAATCTGGTTGGACGGGATGTAGACCTTTCCGGTGTGGTCATCGCTCTCATTCTCGCGAACGACCTGAATTGCGTAGAACTCGACGTCGTCAAAGCGGAACTTGAATACAGCGTTGTACTGGGTGAGACGGCTCTTGTCAGACTCGCTCGTGTTGATTTTCTTGAACTGTTCGCAGTTCTCGTCGAACGTGTACTGGAGATGCGTATCCGGGCGGTCGTCATCGTCGTCGCCAGTCGTTCCGACATTTGCCGGAGTAGAACGCTTGCACTCAACGATGTTAGTCTTGAGCGGAGTGATTGTGTGCTCGGTCTGGTCAAGGGCGGAGAACCACTTGTACGGCTCCTTGCTATTCATAATCTTGATGAACGCGAGGTTACTTGCCATAGAAATTGAAACCGTGCGGTTGTTCAAGTTTTCGTGGTTCTTGCTGACCTCGCGGAACTCGTCGAGAGTAAGGGAAATGAAGTCCGGCTCGGCAACGGAGACCATGACGTAGAGCTGGTCAACAACGTTCCACTTGAAGTTGATGCGGTTGCATACCGTATCGCCGATTGCGTATAGTGCCATGCAGTTCTGCATGAAACCGGCGACCTTGGAGACTGACTTGGCACCGCTATGCTTGGCGATGAGGTTCGTCATGGAGCAAGCAAGAAGGGCAACCTTCGTAATGTTCGTGTTCTTGTAAGCCTTGAACACTTCTTTCAGTGCCTCGAACTTGTTCTTACCGATGACAGAGCTCGGAATGTCGATGGACGGCAATGCGTCAATCATCTGTTCGATGGTCTTGGTGAGCTCCTTGAACGTGTCGATGGAGTCACGGTCGTCAGACTTGAACCCGATCAGGTTGTTCACCCAATCCGGTGCGGATAGTCCGAAGCTGTTAAAAGCTGTTGCTAACGGGTTTTTTGACATTTTATTTCCTTATTAAGCGATTAAAAAGTTTCAAATCATGTTCATACACTTTTCCGTAACTCGTGGCTAGTTGTCGAGCAATCCTCTTGGAAGCTTTCTTGAAATACTGGTCTAAATCCAAAGTGATTTTTTGCATTACAGACCGGTACGCCAGCTTGCTTCTACCCAGAGACAGTATCTTTCCTGCGGTATATACCGCAGAATGAACCACGAAAAGCGTGTAAACAATCCACTTCATAGCACTAGTTCAAAGACCTTGCACTAAGGCTAGAGAAACGCTGTTTTGACGAATCCTTACCAGAACCGAAAGTCTTCTTCATGCTGTTCACGAGCTTCATCACCATGTGGACGATGATACCGGCGTACATGAGGTACTGGGCTTTTTCGAGAATCTTGATGAAGAGGCAGTCTTCCTTCTTCGGAGCTTCTTCAATCAGACCAATGAGAACCTTGATTAATTTAGACATAAAAATCTCCGCCTTTGTTTAAGACGGAGATAATTATAACTGAGGAAAATTTTAAACTCAAGCAAATATGGGGTAGTTTCTTGTAATTTTTTGTTTACGTTTTAGCCGAACTGCCTGAAAATTCTCCGCTTCATCACCACGATATTACTCGATGTATGACAAAACTCAAACTTTCTTTCTTAAATATTAATTAAGCATATTCTTCATCAAACATTCGGTCAAATTCGTCCTCCGATTTATAAAAGCATACCCACATGGTATACATCTCGGACAACGACATATCAGTACCGGGAATTTTTTCATGGTCATTATAAAATATTAATGATAATAACCGATTTAACGAGATGTGAGCGGTGCCGCTTTTATCAGCTTCACTCCAACCACCGTCATACATATCAGCATTTTCATCATTCGGATTCAGAGAATTCCACTTATAATTATAATCAGTACCAATCGCACCGCCGCTTTCACTATAGTGCACATTACCAAGAGAAAGCGTTAAATACCCACCATCATTAGATACATGGACACCAACTGTTACGTCATCAATCTTCAAGCCGGTTATCCCAACCCGTATAAATACTCGATAAACAGGGAATGCTGATTCATCATTAAGTTCAGCTGGATATTTTTCAGTATCGTGCGTCGTATCATAATCAATGTTGATGTCAGCGATTCTTTTATATCTACCGCATGATACA
>Ga0310786_10009891_pt1 | contig 12042 bp, 9 predicted proteins | sample AusTroGonzalo_MG_FD_203881 | JGI IMG/M metagenome (GOLD analysis project Ga0310786, IMG submission 203881) | Bovine rumen microbial communities from tropical cattle in Woodstock, Queensland, Australia - Gonzalo_03 (v2) (version 2) | ecosystem: Host-associated > Mammals > Digestive system >...
GGCGCCGGTCCTGTTTTTGTAGATAAATGACATAATGTCATAGAAATAATGGAATTAATTACTTTTTGTAATAATAATTATAGTATTATTTGCAGATTGAAATTAAGTATTTAACTTTGCACCATAATTGTAAAGACAATGGAGACAAAGTTCATTTTTATTACCGGTGGAGTAGTTTCATCGCTTGGCAAGGGTATTATTGCCGCATCACTTGCCAAACTGCTCAAGGCCAGAGGTCTTAGGGTTACCATCCAGAAGTTTGATCCTTACATCAACATTGATCCCGGTACCCTGAATCCGTATGAGCATGGTGAATGCTATGTGACGGAGGACGGAGCAGAGACGGATCTGGATCTGGGCCACTATGAACGTTTCCTTGGCGTGTATACATCAAAAGCAAACAACGTAACTACAGGAAAGATATACAACACCGTGATCAACAAGGAACGTGAGGGCGCATATCTGGGCAAGACGGTCCAGATTGTGCCTCACATCACGGATGAGATAAAGCGCCGAATGCTGCTTCTGGGTCAGACCGGCGAATTTGACGTGGTACTGACCGAGATAGGCGGTACGGTGGGTGATATGGAGTCACTTCCGTTCATTGAGGCCGTTCGTCAGTTGCAGTGGGAACTGCCCGAGGGCTCCTGCATGTCAATACACCTTACGCTTGTGCCTTATCTGAGTGCTGCCAAGGAGCTTAAGACCAAGCCTACACAGCATTCCGTGCAGATGCTGCAGCAGGCCGGCGTTCAGCCTGATGTAATCATTTGCCGCACCGAGCATCCCTTGACCGAAGAACTTAGACGCAAGGTGGCCCTGTTCTGCAACGTTAAGCCCGGCCATGTGATTCAGAGCATTGACGCATGGAGCATCTATCAGGTTCCGCTCAACATGCATGACGAGCATCTGGACGAGCTGGTGGTACGCAAGCTTGGCATAGAGAACTTCAACCAGCCGGAACTGTCGGGCCTCAAGGAGTTCCTGGAGCGTCTCAAACACCCCAAGACTGAGGTTGACATTGCGTTGGTAGGTAAGTACGTATCGCTTCAGGATGCCTATAAATCCATACTTGAAGCACTTGTGCATGCAGGTGCCGCCAATTCCTGTAAGGTCAAGGTCCATTCCATTCAGAGTGAGGATGTCACCGCCGCGAATGTGGCCGACAAGCTTAAGGGCATGAAGGGAATCCTGGTTGCTCCCGGATTCGGCTCACGCGGCCTGGAGGGTAAGATTGAGGCTGTAAAATATGCCCGTGAAAACAAGATCCCGTTCCTGGGCATCTGTCTGGGAATGCAGATGTGCGTGGTTGAGTTTGCCCGTAACGTGCTGGGATTTGCCGATGCCCAGTCAACAGAGGTTGATCCCGATACCACACATCCTGTAATAGACATGATGGAGGATCAGAAAAAGACCACCATGAAGGGCGGAACCATGCGTTTGGGAGCCTATGACTGTGAAATCAGCAAAGATACTCTTGCATATAAGGTATACGGCAAGACTCTCATAACCGAGCGCCACCGTCACCGCTACGAGTTCAACGCAAAATATGCCGAAGACTTCAAGAAGGCCGGGTTAGTGGCATCGGGCCACAATCCTCAGACAGGTCTGACCGAGATTGTGGAGCTTCCGCAGACCGTGCATCCCTTCTTTATAGGCTCACAGTTCCATCCCGAGTACAAGAGTACTCCCGAGAATCCGCATCCGCTGTTCAAAGCCTTTATCGCCGCTGCGATAAAATGATACAATTGGGGTCAGACCCCTTTTGTATCATTTTATAAAGTATAGCCTGCCGTTGATTATCACTATGCCACGGGGCTGTCCTTCTACAGGACGGCCGTTCAGATCATAGATGATGTCCGTACCCGGTGCTGCAGGTATCAGTTCCACATCATTAGGATACTGCTTGAGGGTCCAGTTGGCCGCCATGTGGTTATCGGCACTCAGGTCACGGAGCAGCAGTACCGTTGTGCCTGACTGTTCCGATACGGGCCATGGAGCCACGCTCATGTAGCTTACCTGGTCAACAACTATGCCCGCCGCATTGCTAAGACGCACCGACTCTCCGTTGTTGGAGAGTTTCCCATCGCTCCACTGCCAAACCTGCGCGCCATTGACTTTAGGCGTGAGTTTGGAGGCATCGGCCGCAACATAGGCGCTTGCATGGGCCGGAATCAGGCTTCCGTCCGGGAATGTAAAGTCAAAGGCCTGGCTTAGTACGTATCCGCTTATGTCAAAGGGGGCATCGGCAGGATTGTAAATCCTTATGTACTCAGACTCTGAATCAAGCGTGGGGTGGTAGCATATTTCACTTATCACGGGCTCCATCTGCGGGGTTTCAGGCATGTACAGAGAGCCAATCTTCAGGTCGGCAGGCGTTAACAGGAACTCCGTGGCCGATGTAAACCTCGGGTCGCCATAGAGGTTGCCAATGGAGAGCGTGTCACCGTCTGATAGCGAACCGCAGAACCTGATGCTGGACCTTTCATCACACTGATATGTCTGGTCATAGCTGTTTGAAAGTATGCATTCATTTACTACGGCATTTCCGCCCAGACGACCTTCAACCTTCTCATAGCAGGCCACCGGAGTCGCTACGGCAAAGAATGTGCATTTGTCCACATCGGCATGACATGAGTCCTTTACGGCTATGCCCATGTTGGTCTGAATGAACGTTGAGTTGCTCACCTTTACGCTTGAGCGCTGGCCTACGCTTATGCCCTTGTCGGTTATATTGTATGCCATCAGGCTGTCAATTATCACACCCACGGCCTGCTCGCCTATATCCACGGCGTCACTGTTGTCGCCAAGGAAGTGGTGAGCCACTACATCCCTGATGATTCCGCCGTTTATGCCGTCATAGTCAATGGCATCGGTGTCAACCTGGTCATTACCTATGAACGTGCAATGCTCCACGCGTCCTTTGCCGTACTTGATGTTTATCAGGTCACCAGTTACACGGCTGTGTATTATGCTGTTTGTGAGCGTCACGTCACTGTATCGGGCAGCAATGGGATTGCTGGTTACATCGGTTATGCTGAGATGGTCAAGTACCAGTTGCGGACAGTTGTAGGCCGATATAGCCGCAACGCAGTTGTACAGACGCGGTCCCTGGCTGGCATCAGTAAAGGTTGCATAACTGAGCGTCGACTTGGAATCACTGTTGATAAAACAAAGTGCTCCCCAGGCTTGTCCGGCATATTGCGGATTGAGTACAAAGCGTATGCTGTCCGAGCGGGTGCCCTGAGCTGTAAGTCCTCCGTGCACAATCATGCAGGAGTTGGGTGCAAACCTTATCTCTACACCCGGCTCAATGGTAAGGCGTGCGCCTTTAAGGACAGTGACATCGGCAGCGGTGTAGTAGGGAGACTTGGACTTAAGCAGGGTCATATCGGCAGATATGGTCTCAGGAAGCATATTAAGGCCGTCCGGCTCATACATAGCCTCTACTGCTATATCGGAATCGATGGACAGCTTGATTGTGGGGTTGTTTTGCCCGCTTAACCGGTTCTGTGATGCCGTCTGGTTCAAGACTGCCAGAAGTTCAACGTCCATAATGATATCCGAGCTGTTCCTTGCATTCTGGTGAACCTCGACCGCTATGGTGTTTTCTCCCTGACGGAGGCAGGAGGGGTCGATATCATAAGTAAGATATCTTATTGCAGCACGCTTGGGAATGGCATAATTATCGGCCAAAGGATTGGACTCGTAGTTCTCCCTGAGGTTGCTGCGGATTATCTCCTTGCCGTTGATGAATACAACCGCACCGTCATCGCGCAGAAGGCGGAGTTTTATCTGAAGGTATGATGACGGATCTTCCTGGATAGTGAACTTTTGGCGGAAATATGTGATGACATATTTGGAATTTTCTGAGCCGTAGTTCACGGTAGTCTTTATCAGGTCCGTCATCTTTTCGTCAGTATCATATCCCAGAGGCGATGCACCCGCTTTCCATCCTGAGTCATCAAATGAAGTTGAGTACCATGAAGAGGGAGTGCTTCCGTCATCAAGATATTTCCACTGACTTCCGGTTGATATCAGTTTCTTAACTGCATTCTCACGCCAACCCTTGAATGTGTAACCCACACGCTGTCCGGCAGTGAGTGTTATTTCCATATTAGTGGGGTATGATCCGCTCCACTTGTTTTTGTCAATGGATAATCCGTTGAAGTTGAACCCAGACTTGCCGGTAAGTGTGAGTAGGGCGGGCATACCGGTTCCGTAGTTCTCATAAAAGTCCCAAAGCAGCACTATGGGACGGCCGTTACAGAAATCCCGCAGATAGCTAATCCTGCTGCGCCATTGACGTGTTGATGTAAGCGCATTGCCACTGTAGGAACTGGTGGTGCCAAGCCACCTCTCAACCTGCTGTTCCATAAGCGGTTCTATATCCTCGGCGTGCTCTGTTACTTGACGCTGAATCTCTTCAGGATTGAACGCTGTGAACAAGAGGTCGGCGGCTCGTTTGCAGAAATATTTGCGGTAACCTTCATTGTTTAGCATTGACCCGAAAGGCATGTTGGTCTTCCCGGCATACCAGTCAGCATAGTCATCAGCATATTTGTTGAAACCGCGGTCGCCGTCAGTAAATATCCAGCGCCACACACCTTCACCTTTCGGTTTCCAGGCCATAGGATTGTGGTTGACCGATGTATTGTGGCTCCAGATTTGCGCCACCATGAAGTCGGTATAGTTCTCAACGTCCATTATGGCAGCCAGGGCGTTGTAATTGGCCTGTACGCTCAGGTCTTTCTGCCACAGTTCCTTATAATGGTTCCATTCCACCATATCGCCGGCCTCGATGTTCTGGTCACCCTCAATCATGTCAAAGGTGCCTGACTCAAGTCCGTAGCGGGTTTCTATATACTCCTCGTTTACTTTTTCGCGTATATTGTGGATTCCCAGGAATTCGCCGTTAAGATAAACCACCGATGGACGGAAAGCCTGAAGGGCAAGATTGAGACCGCCCCTGCGGCAAGCCTGTTGCAAAAGGCCGTCACGGAACATGGTGTAGTTCCAGTCATTGCCCGATGCACGCAGCGCAAAGTCATCAAATGTGGTACGCACATCATCATGGAACAACTGGTATGACAGTTTGCTCTCGCCGTATTTCTTTTTGAAATATACTCCAAGCATTTTCTGTGGCAGCTGCCATGCATAGAGACCGTTTATCTTTACGCCGGCGGCCTCGTTGAATGCCGCCCTGTCACTGCCGTTGTTCTCATAGAGTTCTATGTTAACCGGAACCTCAAAATCGGCTTTCTCATTATATTTGTTGGTATAACCGTATATTCCATGCTCCGAGTCCCAGAAATTACTGCTTTCAGTTGCCAGCGATACCACCGGCAGGCTGTGCCCCTGGAACTCATTATTTAGGAAATATGTCATGGTCTTGGTCAGACCTGGCATCTTGCCGTCCTCCAGTATGCGTGCCCTCAATACCGTAGTCTTGGTGAACGTAAGCGGGGTGGAGTATACGCTTGACTCACGGGTGGGTTCTGAACCATCGGTGGTATAATAGACTACGCCGCCCTGGTCATTGGTCAATGTAACCGTAATCGATCCCGCATAAGCTCCACCCTGTGTGAGTATAACCGGCTGGTTGGATCTGCCGGTATACCCCGGGGTGGTATTAGCGGCACCTGGAGTGGGGGTCATAAAGAATAGGTTTGTTGCTATGTCATCTATGGATAGGCCATAACTTATATCTCCATATTGGGGGCCGAAAGTCATGCTGTCAACCATTTTACCGTCTGCGTCAAAAAGACCCACCTCCTCACCGTCGGCACTCAGCTTGAAAGAGGTGTGAAGGCCGGTGCCATAGTCATCGCACCATATCAGAAGATAATCTCCAGCTTTGATGGATGTACCATCGGGCAGAATGTATTTCTGGGGTTTGCCCAGGTTGTCTGTAATTGACCATCCGCCCAGGTTTACATCAGTCTGTCCCGCATTGTACAGCTCTATCCAGTCTGCATTTGCACCGTAATCAGGATCGGTATTGATGCTGCCGTTTGATGCCATCACCTCATTTATTCTAATCTGTGCTTGGGCAGGCATTACAGCCGCTACGGTCAGCACCGCTATTGAAAAGTAATATGATAGTTTCATATTCAGGCTGGTTTCCATTTGAATGGTTGTAAAGTTACTGATAGTTTGCAAAATATGCAATTGTGGCAAGATGTTTTATTTTTGCCGTATGTGCTGTCTAAATGTCAGGAATTATGGAAATTTGATAGAAAAAAGTAAAATTTCTGCGCATTTTGAGAACAACGTATTGAAATAGTGCTTACCTTTGCCGCAGAAATCAGAAACAACAGACAGATTTTATGTTTATCGGTCTTAACAATATAACCACTGTTCAGCTGAATAATCAGCAGCAGAATAATCAGAACCAGAATAATCAGGTTCCGATGGTTATACCTTTAGACCAGCAGGTAAGCTAAACATCGTAGATTTTATAAGTTCAATATAAAGACTGGTCAATTTTTGATCAGTCTTTTTTTTTGTTGCATAACCATTTTCAATAAACCTTTTAATACAAACACTATGAAAAAAATTGAAGCAATCATCCGGAAAACCCGGTTTGAGGATGTGAAGGAGGCACTTTTTGAGGCCGACATCAACTGGTTCTCTTACGCAGAGGTACATGCCATCGGACAGGACCGTCAGGACCGAATCTACCGTGGCGTAATGTACAGCACCGACATTATCTCACGCATTGAGATAACAATCATCTGCCGCGACCAGTTTGTACAGCCCGCCATCGATGCCATTATGGGTGCAGCCCGAACCGGTCAGGTGGGTGACGGCCGAATATTCGTAAGTCCCGTGGATGACACCTGGTCAATCCGTACCGGAGAACACGGCGATACCGTATTGAGAGATAAGAAGTAAGTGTAGAAACAATTAAATCATTAAGTTATGGAAGACATTATCACAACAGTAAGCGAGAGTGGCATAAGCGGACTGGATACAGTCTGGGTGTTGATAGCAGCTATGCTTGTGTTCTTTATGCAGCCCGGCTTTGCGCTGGTTGAGGCAGGTTTTACACGATCCAAGAACACCGCCAACATACTTATGAAGAACTTTGTGGATTTCATGGTCGGTTCATTCCTTTTCTGGATGATAGGATTCGGCCTGATGCACGGAAGCGGCAACGGTTTTATAGGAGGCCTTCATCTTTTTGACTGGTCGTTCTATGGTGACAGCAACATTCCTGCAGAGTGCACGCTGATATTCCAGACCGTATTCTGCGCCACCGCCGCAACTATAGTATCGGGCGGTATGGCTGAGCGTACCAAGTTCTCCATGTACGTACTTATTTCGATTATTATTTCAGTTGTCATTTATCCCATTGAGGGTCACTGGACCTGGGGCGGTGGCTGGCTTTCAGAGCTTGGTTTCCATGATTTTGCAGGTTCAACAGTGGTTCACTCATGCGGTGGCGTGATTGCTCTTGCAGGTGCAATGGTACTTGGTCCGCGTATCGGTAAGTATTCCAAGACCGGCGAATCCCGTGCTATCCCCGGCCACAACCTGACATTCGGCGCTCTGGGCGTATTCATTCTCTGGTTCGGATGGTTTGGTTTCAACCCCGGTTCACAGCTGGCTGCCGAAGGTTCTGAGAACGCTATTGCAATCTCTCATGTAATGTGCACAACCAACATTGCTGCCGCAACAGGCGGACTTGCGGCACTGTTCCTTACATGGATGGTATTTGGCAAACCTTCACTCTCACTGGTGTGCAACGGTATTCTGGCAGGTCTTGTAGGTATTACAGCAGGTTGCGACCTTGTATCAATAGGCGGTGCGGCTACAATAGGTGCCGTATGCGGCGTAGCAATGGTAGGATCTGTTGCCCTGATAGATAAGATCTGCAAGATAGATGATCCCGTAGGTGCTGTGTCAGTTCACGGAGTATGCGGTATTCTGGGCACTCTTATGACAGGTATGTTTGCCGTCGACGGTGGCCTGTTCTACGGCGGTGGCTGGCATTTCCTGGGCGTTGAGGCTCTTGGATCGCTGGTAACCTGCGCTTGGTCATTCGGTCTTGGCCTGCTCACTTTCGTTATCCTTAAGAAAGTTCACGGAATCCGCGTAGAGGCCCGTGTAGAGGAGGAAGGACTGGATATCTACGAGCACGGAGAAACCGCATACAACATCTGATTCCCTTAATTGAAAGCCGGGTCTTTCAGGAATGGACGTTCATATTTTTTGATTCGTATTTTTTAATCTTTACTATGTCCATATGAAAGATTTGATAGGATGGATATCCTTTTCCTGAGGCTTGGCTTTCAATTATTTAAGAATTAAATCAATAACCATTTATTCAATAACCATCAAAACAAAACAACTATGAAAAAGATTTTCTTAATAGCAACTTTAGTGATGATAATGAGCGCACCTGTCTGCGCTGAAGTAGAAACAACAATAGGAGCCGATCTGGTAAGTGAATACATATTCAGGGGCGTAAAATGCGGAGATGCTGCAATACAGCCTTCATTGGCGGTCAGCGCCGGAGGATTTGAGGCATCACTCTGGGGTACAGTGGGCGTAGTTAACTTTACCGATACAAAGGAGGTTGACCTGACGTTGAGTTATTCCATTGCAGGAGCAAGCGTAGGTGTGACCGATTATTGGTTCAGTGCAGGCCCGGAACCATACGGACGTTATTTCAAGTATGAGAAGGAGACCACAAACCATGTGTTCGAGGCATTCCTGGGTTATGATCTTGATTTCATCTCATTTGCCTGGTACACAAACTTCTATGGCAATGACTTCAAGGCCGATGGGGACCGCGCGCTGAGCTCGTACTTTGAGGTATCGGCACCGTTCAGCTTTGGCGGTGCTGAGTGGAGTGCAAGTCTGGGTCTGGTCCCGTTTGAGAGCCCGTTGTACGGAACTGATGGTTTTGCGGTAACCAACGTATCGCTCACGGCAAGCAAGGCGCTGGATATTACTGACAGCTTCAGTCTGCCTGTATCGGCCGGACTTACGGTGAACCCATGCGCAGAAATGGCGTATCTTACATTTGGTATTTCATTTTGATATTTCAAGATTATAATCCAAAGGGGACGATTCTGATTTCAGGACCGTCCTCTTTGTGTTGTCATCAAGTTTTCTTAACTTCGCACAAAACCAATTTCAATCATGAATACATTAGGAAATATATTTTGGCTCCTGCTTGGAGGTATAGCAACAGCCCTGCTGTATTATATTGCAGGCGTGGTTTTGTGTATTACAATCATTGGAATTCCGTTCGGTTTGCAGCTTTTCAAGATCGGAACATATGCATTATGGCCGTTTGGAAAAGAGTTGTGTGACAAGCCTAATGAGCCCAGTTGTCTGGGTATGGGTTTCAATATATTATGGATAGTATTGGGATGGTGGGAGATAGCAATACTTCATGCTTTTTTCGGCTTTATATTCTGCATAACGATAGTGGGAATTCCTCTGGGCCTGGCCCATTTCAAGATAGCTATTGCAGCTCTCCTGCCGTTCGGAAAGGAAATACGCAATAAATGACAGAACTACAGACAGAGAGGCTGATACTGCGTGAATGGCGTGACAGTGATGCCGATGCGCTGTTCAAGTATGCATCGGACCCCGATGTGGGGCCGCGTGCAGGGTGGCCGCCTCATAAGAGCCGCGAGGAGAGCCTGAACATAATCAGGACTATATTCAGCGGTGAGGGCATGTGGGCTGTCGAGCTTAAGGATACCCATGAGGCCATTGGTTGCGTGGGGTATCTCACGGCATCGGGTTCCAATCTGAATATTCCTCAGGATCAGTGCGAGGTGGGCTATTGGATAGGCCGTCCGTACTGGGGCAGGGGTATCTGCACCGAGGCGTTGCGCAGGGTCATTGACTATTGCTTCAATGTGAAAGGTTTCACGGTGCTTTGGGGTGATTATTTCCCGTCCAATCCTGCATCGGGCAAGGTTATGGCCAAATGCGGGTTCCGCGATACTGGCCGTGAGGTTCTTTGTCCAAACCTGGAAGTGGGCTCGGACCAACCCGTACGCGTGATGCGGCTTGACAAGTAAACTTTAACCTTAAATAATTTAAAATGAGAAAACTTACAGGAATGCTGCTGCTTGCAGCCGTGATGCTGGTTCCGGGGTGGAGCGCAGCACAGAAATGGGAAGGTCTGGCCGATACCCCTCAGATGGGTTGGAACAGCTGGAACAAGTTTGGACAGAACATCAGTGAGCAACTTATACGCGAGCAGGCCGATGCAATGGTGGCTGAAGGTCTGGTTGATGCCGGATACATCTACCTGAATATGGATGACTGCTGGCACGGAGAGCGTGACGCCGACGGATTCGTGCAGCCCGATCCCAAGACATTCCCGTCTGGAATAGAGGCATTGGCCGATTACGTCCACTCCAAAGGCATGAAACTGGGTATATACTCAGATGCCGGCCGCCGTACCTGCGCAGGCCGTACCGGAAGTTTTGGCCACGAGTATCAGGATGCTTTGCAGTACGCACGCTGGGGCATCGATTATCTTAAATATGACTGGTGTTCAAGTGAAAATATCAATCCTCGCGGTGCATATGCCCTGATGCGTGACGCCTTGCGTGCAGCCGGCCGCCCCATACTGTTCAGCATGTGCGAGTGGGGTACCAACAAACCCTGGGAATGGGCTGAGAATGTAGGCCACTCATGGCGTACTACAGGCGATATCACCGCCCGTTTTGCCGGCAACCCCCGTCAGCGCGGCTGGGGCCAGACCGTACTGAGCATCATTGACCAGAACGCTCCCTTGCGCAAATACGCAGGTCCGGGCCACTGGAACGATCCCGATATGCTTGAGGTTGGCAACGGCATGAGCGTAAACGAGGACCGAGCCCACTTTAGCATGTGGTGCATGATGGCCGCTCCGCTCATTCTGGGCAACGACCTCTCCAAGATGTCCGACGATACCCGTGCCATCATCCTTAACAAAAAGGTGATTGCCATTGACCAGGACAAACTGGGCGTACAGGGACTTCGCTACAAGACAGAAAACGAGATAGAATATTGGTTCAAGCCATTAGAGAATGGTGACTGGGCATTCTGCCTGCTTAACCGCAGCACAGAGCCCGTAGAGTGCAACATAGACTGGCAGCAGTATAACCTGACCGATGAAGAGGTAAGCGGACTCTCAACCCAGTTTGATGCCATCACTTACAACATTGAGAATCTGTGGGAATCAAACGCCAAGAAGGCAAAGGTAGGCAACACCAAGAAGGCTCTCAAGGTTACGGTTCCCGGCCACGATGTGGCAATGTACCGCCTTACACCTAACAAGAAATAGTCTGAAAGGAATCTGATATCATGAAAAATTCATATATTCGCGTTACCTGAATAAGGACGAATCAAAAACGTGAATATATGGACAAAAACATTGAAATGAACCCTAATTTGCTGGTACGCTTTCTTGGTAAGCCTGCCAGTGAGTTTACCTGTGATGACATTATCCGTTACTGCCGCGAGAATGCAGTACAGTTCATAAACTTGCACTATTGCGGCTGGGACGGAAAGCTTAAGACCCTTAATTTTGTAATAAACAGCGCAGCACACCTGGAGAGCATTCTCCAGGCGGGCGAGCGTGTTGACGGCTCCAGCCTGTTCCCCTTCATAGAGGCCGGAAAGAGTGACCTTTACGTGTTGCCGCGTTACAAGACAGCTTTTGTAAACCCCTTTGCCGATGTTCCCACGGTTGACCTTCTGTGCTCTTATTTTGATCGCGAGGGTAATCAGTTTGAGAGCAGCCCGCAGTATATATTGCACAAGGCACATACTGAGTTTACTGCAGTGACCGGCCTTAAGATGCAGGCGATGGGTGAGCTTGAGTACTATGTAATATCTGAGGCTGAGGACCTTTATCTTACCCCTGATCAGCGCGGTTATCACGAGAGTGCTCCGTTCTGCAAGTTCCAGGATCTGCGCACCGAGGCCATGAAACTGATTGCCCAGTGCGGCGGTCTGATAAAGTACGGCCACAGCGAGGTGGGTAACTTTACCCAGGATGGCAAGATATATGAGCAGAAT
>Ga0310786_10009892_pt1 | contig 12042 bp, 26 predicted proteins | sample AusTroGonzalo_MG_FD_203881 | JGI IMG/M metagenome (GOLD analysis project Ga0310786, IMG submission 203881) | Bovine rumen microbial communities from tropical cattle in Woodstock, Queensland, Australia - Gonzalo_03 (v2) (version 2) | ecosystem: Host-associated > Mammals > Digestive system >...
AACACTATAACAAATGAAATTGCTCCGCAAACCGGACAAGGTTTTAATTCTTCCATATTATTTCTCCTTGCTTAATAAAGCGTTAAGGGCGGCTCTAGCATATTCTCTATAACAATTTTTAATTACATTATTTATAAGTTCCCATCGTGTACCAAAATCATTTTCTAGGAATATTCCTTTAGCCATACGCCCTATTGCTTCTTTGCGTGTCATAATGTTTGCACTACCCGGTAGAATATTGGCATGAAAACCTTTACCACCGTCATCAGTTGTTATGAAAGTATAATCTATACTTCTAAAGAATCCTATTATTTCTTCTTTCTTTTGCATAAATTACCTCTCCAAAAGTTCCGGGTTTTCGTGTATATTGCCCACTACTTCAACAAAATCCAAACTATAAGTGCTATCATAATCCACCGGTTCAAAGTTCCAATCGGTGCAAGAAAAGCAAAAGAAATCTTGGTCCCACTTAACCGCTGTATATCCTAAATCTTCCTTGTCCCAAGTGTCGCAAGTTCCTTCGCGGGAATCATTATTTGAAGTTGCCAAAATATCGCCCTCGTAAATGAGTTTTCCGTTTTTATCTTTCACGCCAAGACATTGTTCAAATCCTTTCCTGTAAACGGTGCCTGCATTATAAGCACCTACACCTTTTATAAAATCCGTATATTCAAATTCTGCAAAAGTGCCGTCGTGTTTATAAAACGGAACTCTAAATTTAAATCTGTCATTATTTTCCATTTTTAATCTCCTTATTCAACCTTTAACAACTGCTAAAGGTGTTAATTTTACTAAGATATCAACTAAATCTTTTTGTTCTTCCATAACAATATCAATATTTTTGTAAGCGCTAGACGCCTCATCCAAATCAGATTTGTTTCTTATAGCGTGCAATATTCCTTTTTTATCTAACTTTTTCTGTTCCTCAATTAAGTTAAGTTCTTCTCTCGCTTTTTTACGGGACATTTTACGACCTGCACCGTGAGAGCAAGATTGCAAACTTGCTTCATTTCCTTTACCTTGCACAATATACGAAGCAGTTCCTTGTGAGCCAGGGATAATACCAATAGTATCTTTTCTTGCAAGAGTAGCACCTTTTCTATGAACCCAAACATTTTTACCGTAGTGATTTTCAATGCTTGCGTAATTGTGGTGTATGTTTATTTCTTGTAAAAATTTTACATTTCCACATACTCTTATAAATTCTTCTTTAATAATATTAGCCATAAATTCTCTGTTATAATATGCAAATTTCAGGCATATATTCATTTCTTTCAAATAATCTCTAAACTCTTTTGTTCCCACAGGAAGTATAGCCAAATCATCTTCCACTATTTTATTTTGTTTCCAAAGCAAGCATAACTCTTTGGCTTTTTCATTATAATAATTAGCGACTTTATATCCTAAATTACGAGAGCCAGAATGTATCATAAACCAAATATGACCGTCATCGCCTTTTTGTATTTCAATAAAATGATTGCCACCACCAAGAGTTCCAATCTGTCTTTTTGCTGATTTTTTCTCTTGTTTACATATTGTAGTTTCTTCCCATAAATCTAAATCAAAAAAGTGGTGTTCTTGGTGTTTATTATGATGATTAAAGCCAACAGGTATTCTACCTCTAATACCGCCTTCGTTCTCTTTAGAGCCACCTAATATTGCTTTTAATTGTTCAGTAGTTATATCAGTTAAAGAAGTATTAACCGCTAACATTCCACAACCAATATCTACACCTACCATATTAGGACATATGGCGTTATCTAAAGCAACTACTCCACCAATAGGCATACCATAACCCTCGTGAGTATCAGGCATAAGACAAACATTTCCAACTAAAAATGGATGTTTAGATATATTAACTGCTTGCCTAATTGCTCCTTCTTCTGGTGAGTTGCACCAACATAAAATGTTTTCACTTAACTTATTCATTTTCCACTCCTTATCTTTTCCCATTCTTCAATAGTATTTGCCACAATAAACATAAATTCGCTTGTTTCGTCGTCTACAAGTTTATGAGTTCTATCCTAACTCAAATTCATAGCAACTTGCAATACTACTTTTTTCGCATTTTCTTTTTGCTTTTTTGTAATTTTTAAGTTACTTTTATTCGGTTTCATTTCACTCTCTCCAAACAATCACTAATCGCTGCCGCTAAAAAGGCAAGTGCCACCTTCCGGTCATTTGCCGGGCAGTCCAAATATTTTTGTTTTACTTCTTGCTGGCGTGCTTTTACTTGCGTCAAAAAATAATTAAATAGTTTTGTGGTAGCAGCATCTCTATCTTTAATTTTGTAATAATAATCTACGGAGGCAAGTTCTTGTTTTAAGACGGTTATATCTTCATTTTCTTTTGTAGTAAACCACCTCTTACACCTTTCAACAACAACTAATGCTTGCGCGGTGGTATGTCCTTTTGCTAAACTTTCAAAATTCATAATTTCGGCTCCGTTTTTTCTGTAAGTTCTTTTATTTCTTTTTGTTTTAACTTTATTTGCTTTTCTATAAAGTTTTTATCAAGCGCCCTTGGTAGCAGTAAACTAAGTTCCAAAACCTCATTTTTAAGCATATTAAGTTTAGTTCTCAACTTATTCCACTCCTCAGCGTTGATATTTTCTATCGGTTGCATTAGTAAATACTCACAATAACGCAAGCCCAAATATAAATTATTGCGCCCAGCGTCCACTTAAACCCCTCAGACGCATATTCGCAGTTTAAAAAATCTTCCAAATTCCAATTTTCAATTTTGCCCCATTTCATAATACTCTCCTTTATTTACTAATTAAAAATAACTTTTGTACTTTCAAAATACTTCTGTACTTCGGCGCGGTAAAAGAATAATCTCTTACCGGGTTGAAAGCAAGAGAATTTGCCAAGTTTTGCCAAAACTCTTACTTGCGTTACACTAACACCGAGCAATCGCGCTGCTTCCCTTGTCGTTATAACAATGCTGTTATCTACGGTGCTGTACTTTCCTTTTTTTGTTTTGCTCATCTTTCTACTCCTTGTTAAACTGTGCCAAATATGGTAAAATAAAACCGAACTATATCCGTGCGGGAAAGAGTTCGGTTTTTGTGTATAGTTACTTTTATTTCACGAGGTGTGCAGGCACCCCGTAAAATGGAACAACTAAAAATTTTTCTACGCCAAGTTTTAAACTATACACTCAACCGCAAGCGGCTTTTGCGGAACAACTATCTGCATTTTCTGCCGCACCCTTCCGGGTAAGTTGTTATAATTTACGTTATGTTAATTATGAGGTAAACTAAACAACTTATAAGTTATTTTAATAAATTATAAGTCATTTTGTCAAGCATTTTTTTAAATAAGGAGTTTTTATGACGACAAAAACACAAGAAGAAGTAGTTAATAAGATTAAAATATTCATGTTAAAAAATCATATTACGCAAAAAGAATTAGCAAAAAAATTAAAAATTAAAGCATCCGCAGTTAGCAAATTCTTAGGCGAAAATAGCAACATGAGAACAGGCACCATTAGCAAAATAAGCAAAGCGTTAGGCGTTCCGGTAAACTATTTTTTTTCTAGTTCAGATATGAATATTATTGGCGATAATAATTTTTCAAATATAGGAAGTATAGAGTTTGAAGTTTTAAAAAGAGATGTCGCTCTTCTTAAAAGAGATTTAGCGGCTATGCAATTAGAATTAGAAAAATTGAAATATAGGAAATAACATAACGTAAATTATGAAAACTTTTTATTTGCCAAAATAAAAAATCAGAGGTAAACTATATGATTTTTGTCATACTTATTATATTCATAATTGTTTGCTGTATCAATTATTTTTTTACCACCAATAAAGAAAACAAAAGAACAATTTTTTTACAAGAACTTTCTAACATAGAAAAAGAAATTGCAGATCAGCCGCAAATTTATATTCCAAGTATTTTTCAACGTTTAAAACATGTCATTTCCAAAATTGATGATAATAGTGATTTTTGGCAGCAAAACCCACAACAATCTATATTAAATATTCTCGGTGATTTTTGCTATCGTGAAATAGATTTTAACCCGGAAACAAAAGTATACCCCGGAGTATTATCTTTATACGGTTCTCAACTTAAAGAATTATATTTATTTTGTGTAAACCTTTCTTTCAAAAAAGGTTTTTTTACAAAAGAAGAATATGATATGGCTTTAACAAATTTACAATTAGCAATAAAAGATAGGAATAATGCGTAAACTTTTGTTTTTACTTTTACTTTTTCCTGCACTTTGCTTCGCCGGCAAACAAGAAGCAAGCAATTTCTTTGATGTCAAAATTATAGAAATTATTGACGGCGACACTTTTAAAATTGATATCGAAAAATGTATTTGGAAAGTTATTTGCAAAAATATGTCCGTCCGGGTGCGCGGCATTGATACGCCGGAATTGCACTCAAAAGACGACGCAGAAAAAGAAAAAGCACAAAAAGCCAAACAGTTTACAGAAGATTTTTTAAGCAAAGGCAAAGTAAATTTGATTTATTGCACGCGTGATAAATACTTCCGTTTACTTTGCAATGTTAAAGTTCGTCCGCCAAAAGTAAAAGCCAAAGATTTTTCACAAGATAAAGACCTTGCTACCGCTTTACTTTCGGCAGAACTTGCAAAACCTTATACAGGCGGTAAAAAATAATGGGCCTTTACAAAAGAAACGGCGTTTATTACGCAAATTATTTTGACGAACACGGCAAGCGTTGTCGTCCGTCTTTGCACACTAAAGATAAAAGAATTGCCGAAATTAAATTTGCCCAACTCCGTCAAAAAACAAATGCAATTAAAAATATTTCTTATACACCAAATTTAACTTTCAAAGATTTTCTTTTGAAGTTTGAAAGTTTTATTAAGACGGAAAAAGCGCAAAACACACAAGCCAAATATCATATCGCAATCAGGTATTTAGAAGAAGTTAAAAGAATCAATTATTTATCAGATATTACGCCGGAAGTTTTACAAAAATTAAAAGAACATTTAATAAGCCAGGGCAAAGGCGCGCACGGCATAAACAGGTATATATCCGTCCTTAAAGCCATGATGCGTACTGCCGAGAAGTGGAAACTTATTGATCCGCAAGAGTGGTCTATGCTTTCAAAGATTAGAACACCGCGCGGTCGCGTAGAATTTCACACAGAAAAGGAAATAAAAAAATTGCTTGAAGCAGCGCCTTCGCTTGATTGGCAAATCATTATCCGGCTCGGTTGCCGGGCCGGTTTAAGGCGCGGGGAAATTGCAGCGCTTCGTTGGAAAGATGTCAATTTTAAAGAGCGACAACTGTATGTCGCACCAAATAAAACGGATAAGCACCGCTTTGTTCCTATCGCGCCGGATCTGCTAAAGGTATTAAAGGAAGCGCAAAAACACGCTAAAAACGATTTTGTTGTAAATATCGGCCTGGAAGATAGCCGGTGGACTAAAGATTATTTGACAAGTTATTACAGGGAAATTGCACAGAAGGCAAATGTCAAAAGTTTTTTACATAAATTAAGACACACTTTTGCAAGTCATCTTGTTCAAGCCGGTGTGGATCTGTACAGCGTCAGCAAGTTAATGGGCCATAGTTCTATAAAGATGACGGAGATTTACGCACACTTAGCGCCCAAGACCTTACAAGACGCCATATTAAAACTCCCCAAGATTGACTAAATAGAAATAGCGCAAGCGCTTATTTCTATTTTAAGGAGAAAACGCAAATAATTATGGATAAGAGTCACAAAAACAGCCACAGCAATAGTCGTAAATCACTTTGCTCCCCCCGCGCATTTCACTCTGAAAGGGTTTGTTTAGAATACAAACCCTTTTTTATTATCTCTTTTCGTCGTAAAAATGCTAAATTTTTTTAGTGTATTTTTGCACAGTTCGCACAGTTTGTAAACAATCAAAGAGCCACACTAGGAGCCACACTTTTTTATTTAACACAATCACAATTAAATGTTTTGCGCATCTTATATTCTTCTTTCTTGCCGGAGTTCCAACTCTGCACCGGCCTTAAATAACCTACTACCCTGCTGTAAACTTCGCAAGAACTGCCCTTTGCTTCGGCTTTTTCCTTTTTAAGATTTTCAATTTTTGCTTTTATTTGTTCTTTTTCTTCGTTACTCATTTGTCGCATACCTCGTAAAAACTTTTTATTGCACGCTTATTTTGTAAATTCAAATCCAATATTGCACCGTCGGTCAAATCAAAATTGATTCTGCATACCGGCGCATTACTTTTCATTGCGGTTTTGCACCCAAGCAGCAAAATCACTATCAGTAAGATTATTGTTATCGTTAATAATTTCATCGGCCCGTTCATTTGCTTTTTGCTCCGCGTTTCTAAATTTAAGTTCCGCCTCTTTACGTCCGGCGGACTTGCCCCCCAAATAGGCAATAAAAACTAATATTACCGCTACCAAGGGGGCAATAACATAAATCCAACTCATTATTTTTCCTTCGGTTGTTCAAAGCCGAACTTCGTAAGCCAGGAAATAATTTTCACGCCGATAGCGCGGATCTTGCCCAAAATTTCATCGTCCTTTTTGCTATCAGTCCATTTAACAATAATTTCCGCTGCGCCGATAATTGTAGTCCATAAAAGGATAATATCGGTAAGATGAGTTTTAAGCCAAACCCAAATATTCGTTATAACTTCCATACTTTACTCCTTAATCTTTTATGATTGGAATAAATGCCCCTGTTTCAAATCATTACAAAAAACTTTTCCCTCTGCTTTTGATTTACATTTTTCAAAGTTCCGGCAATCCAAACACACACTATCTAAGCGCGAATCATACATATTGTTTATCCGCCTTATAAACTTCGTACTTGCCTTGTTCCGGGCTGTATAAGCATTGCTTTTTTGTGCCGGTGCCAAAGTGTATTAAAAAGCCAAGGCCGCGCTTTTCAAGTATCAGTTGCCCGAAGGGATAACCACTCTCCACAATTTCATTTAAAGCCGTTTGCGCCTTCATTTTCATAGGTATAAAATCGGCTGCTTCTACTTTCACATGCTGGGTTGTTTTACTTCCGCCCAGCGCTTTATTTAATTCTTTGGATCGTACGGCAGAGGTTATTGATAGAGGGCTTTTTAAAATTGCCCGGATCGCTTCTAAATGCCAGCAAAGAGTTTCTAATTTTTCATACTCCTCTTTTGCCAAAAGTTCTACACTTTTTTTAAATTCTTTATGCCCGGTAACGGTCATTTCTTGGAAAGAAAAATGGGGCGTTATTTTTTCGCTCATAGGTTTTACCTCTCGCTCAAAATATGCCCCACATAAGTATAACAATATTTTGAAATATTGTCAAGCGTGCATGGCGTAAATATATCTTTTTAGTTTATCAGCCGGTGCGTCTTTATCTTCCAAGAAGTCCTTTGCAAGTGTCGCGTAAGTTTCAAGTGTGCGCGTCGGTTTATAATAATCACTATACATCATATTCATAGCGACATAAAAGCAAATCGGGTTTAAATGCTCGTACTCTTTGTTTGCCATTAAAAAGTCCGTCGTTTGTTCCAAAGTCCAATGTTCGCCGGTTGAGCCGTCTTTATTGTGCATTTGGCTTACATAGTGCTTTGCATCCGCCTCGCTTAAAGTGCTATGCTTATATATTTTTTCCAATTTCTCGTCATATTTTTTATAATAAGACGGGTATCTTTTTTGCAAGTCGTGCATAATTTCGGACAATACTTCTATTGCCTGATCGTTCTGTTCTTCGCTTGCGGTCGTCATATAATGATACAATTCTTTAATTTCCATTTTTCTTATCCTCGCCTTTTAAATAATTTTCCCTAATATATCTCATACATTTAGCAGTTAAATTATTGCCAAAATTCTTGCCTTCCGGCGTAAAAGCCAGCCAAGCAGTAAAAGCCCCTGCAATAAATGATAAGTTCATATTAGTTCCCTGCCTCTGCTGCTTCCGTAGGTACAAGTTGCGGTGCTACATAAGAAGTCCCGGCAAGCGCATTAGAACATTTAACCGTAAAATGATTTGGGTTTGTTCCCACTCTTACGATATACCTGCGTTGCGTTCTTAATTGGTCGCTCATTACATTATTGCCACACGGTTTAAGTAAAGGATAAGCGGTGCCGTTCATAAGTATTTGCACCGGCAAAGCAGTTCCGTTGTTTGCAATGGATTGTGCAAGATACAAGCCGAAGGTTTCCCCGTTGTTAAAAGTTGTTGCCGGTATAGTTATTTGGACGGAAGTTGTCCCGTTCAAAGCAATAGAAGTTGATACTACTAATTTACAATTACAATTACACATAAAATCTCCTTAAAATAAGGGGGGCATTTAACCCCCCATTTAGTTATGCAATTACGGTAGAATTACCGCAACCGCAGCCACCTAACGAGTTAATACCCAAACCGTTAATTACTGCGGAACTTGGGCAAACTGCGCTAACACCTGCCAAATTCGGCTTTACTAACATATTGTTTTGTATCGCCGTTAATTGTGCTGTAATAGGTGCAATTTGATCCTTGACAAAGAGTTGATTTGATAAGGTTAAGTTTTCGCGTTGTGCGTCGCTTAATCTATCTCTTAACTCTTGGATAGTTTTTTCATTTATCATTGCGCGGGTAGCGTTACCGTCGGCATAGATAGATGCTTGTGTTGCTGCTGAGGTGGTGGAAATTTGGTGTTGAATATCAGCAAAGTTCATCATCTCAGTTTTTTCTGCATCACAAGTGGCGCGATAGTTTTGGAAACCAATATCGCCGGCGGCACCGTTCAAAGCCCAAGGCCCCCAATTACCGCCGAAACTTGGCCCAAAGCCATTACCAAAGCCGAATCCGTTACCGAAAACGCCCTGGCGCATAAATAAGAATAATAGCACTAACAAGATTACAAGTCCTGTCGGGCTTATTCCGCTTTTACTTTCTTCCATAGTTTTTTCCTCTCATTATTTTAATTTTGACAAAGCATCACGGTATCTTTTAAGCGGATCAGTTGCCGGGGATTCCTCGGCCCCCACCCCGCCGACAAGATTCCGTATATCTTCTTGTATCCTACCTATGTCTACACCGCAGACATTGGCTATTTTTTGCACAACCGGTATTTTAGCAAGCCCACCGGTATTAGATAGAAAATCTTTCGTTACTCCAAAGTGCCTTAAAGCATTTAAAACATCTTGCCGGCTGCTTATATTATGCGTGCGCCGGTAGTCATTTATTTGCGCAAGCCCGGTATCAAGCAATTTGAGCTGGCTGCTGTTCAGCAACGGTTTTATTAGGTTTAACAGTATGTTCCCCATTTGCTTTTACCTCGGCTTTTAATTGTTGTATTTGTTCGGTTAATGCTTTAATCATGGCAGTTTGTTCTTCCTGGATTTCTTGCACGGTTTTTTCTTTTTTTAAGATTCCGGCTTCTTCCAGCATCTTTTTATATTGTTCTGATTTTTCTTGGAACTTCTTTAACAGTTCCATGGTATCGGTATAATGTTTTGACAAGACGCCTATTTCCTTTCGCCCGAATTGGTCCACCTGGTATATCTTTTCGTTTTCTACTAAGCACATCAAATATTGATTCATATTAGTACCTCGCTAGGTTTAAGATACTAATATTTTGACAGAAAAAAAGCCCTAAAAATAGGACTCTATTAAGACAACTTTAGGCACGACGATTATTTAAAGATTTGTTTGTAAATTTTTTCACGCGCTTTATGCAGCCAGCGGTTAATTTGGCGGGCGTCTGCGTCCATAGTATAAGACGCTTCTTTTAAAGATTTTCCGTAGAGATCAACAAGTTCCGTAACAAACCGTTCGTCGCGGGAAAGCCGGCTGTTATTTAAGACCGCCAGCAATTCTTTTGCGTTTAAATTGCTGACGGCCCGTTTGTACTTTTTGATTATAGGAGAGATTTTCATCTTCTCTTTCCGCCACCACGGCGGCGTTTATATTTTATTGCCATAAATTGCTCCTATTATCCACAACATTGTTTATCGCCGCTTTGCTGTTTCCGTCAATAGTAACTTCCTCAACCGGCACAACAAAATATATATAAGCGCATATTATCAGCGTTATACATATCATTAAAGTTATAAGTATATGCTTGATTGTAGCGGTAAGGGCCTTTATTGCCTCATAGCGCGCTTTTTCATTGATAAGCATATATTCAATAACCTTGTCTTTATTTATTTCGTTATTTTCCATATAACCTCATTTTACAAGTTGTTTAATTAACAGATCTAACGAACCTTGCATTTTTGCAATGCTTTGGTTTGTTTCCGACAAAGATTGTTTAACAGAATCCAATTTTTTATCAAGTTTAATATCCAAGTCCACATCTTTCTGTTTTAAAATTTCAATCTCTTTTTTTACTCCTTGTATTTCTTTCCTCAAGTTTTCCACCTCAGGATCAACAAGTTCGGACTTTATAGTTCTTTTAACTTTAATAAGCCAAAGTATCAAAGCCAAAAAGCCAATGGCGGAAGCGCCGTAAATAAATCCCATTAGTTCGTTAGAAGGCATATTTACTCCTTATCCACCGGCGCCAAATCCCACGCAGCGCACGCTTCTTCTATGCTTTCAAAAGCCAGCCAGCCCTCTTGATCCTCGCAGTCGTCATCACAAGTAAGTATGTTATATCTATTGCCGTCTTTATCTTGGAACTCGCCGTCCGGCTTTTCAATTTTCTTAAAGAAAGAAATTCCCGGCCCCGGTATTTCTTCCTGCTCAAGCGTTTTAGGATCTTCCCAAACCTCGCCTTCCGGTATTTCAGGTTCTTCAATTACAGGCTCGTGGTATACTTCGACATCAAAGGCTTCCATAGCCTGCTCTAGGTTGTCATATTCCACAAACTCATCAGCCCTAGGGCCTATTGCCTCGTGGCACTCAAGTATATCATATCTCTTGTTATCTTCAAGGTTTATATATTGTCCTTCTTCATTTTCAATTAAAAGATATTTCATCATATAAATGCTCCTATTTAGTTATAGTCCAACCTTTGGCTGTTGCAATAGCTTCATCTTCGCCTGTCAAATCAGACGCTCCTGTGCAACCTACAATATTAATAATTTGTCCTGAACTAACTGTTGGCAAATCATTAAACAATAGCACTAAAGCATCTCTGCTCATTCCAGTATAAGACACATTGATTTGTGGAGTAACTTGATAGTCAAAAGGTGCTTGATTAGACACTCTTAAATTTTTTAAGCCCCTTATAAGTCTTTGTGAATTTCCATAAATACCTAAACTTTTTGTACTGGAGCTAGATACATCAATAACAGTGTCTTTTAATTTAGAAGTATCCCTCATATAAACGTGAGCATAAGTTACAGCACTATAATCTATTCCTTTAACTTCTTCAAAATTATAGCAGGATTCAAACATTGAATAAATTACGCTTGGCTTAAAATTTTTAAAGACAGCTTTTTTTATTCCCGTTTCTTTAAAAGAGTTTTGGCATTGTATACCGTTAACTTCACTTGTAAATGTCGGAATATATTCTAAACTACTTGCCTTATAAAATGTTCCTGCAAAAGAAACCGCCAAATCTATAAGGTTATTTTTTGCCGTACAAGCCATACATATCCGATTAAAGTAAGTATTATAATCCCAAAGTAAATTGGAAATATTAATAGCATTACTTATATTAAAATGCGCCCATAAAACACCTTGTTCTTCATTACCGCTTGCGGCGACTCTTGCACAATGGAAAGCAGTTATATTGTTTGCAGTGTTTTGCGGATATATATCAATGATATGGGCTTTTGTTGCTCCTGTTGGGTAATCAATAGTGTATCCTTCTGTTGTCGTATAATCTGTCCAGTCTGCCATAGAGAACTTCTCATTACTAGTGTAGTTATCATAAGCAACATCGTCAATTTTAACACTATATCCACCTGTTGCGGTGGCTGTAAATCCTATAGGATATCTTGTATCACATAACAAATAAATGTGTCCATCCTCAGCGTTTTTTCTAATATCGGGCCAGCTTACGGGTTTGCCTCGCCAATCTTTTTTTCTTTTTTTTGGCAAAAAGCTTTGTAAAGTTATACTTTTTTTAGATAGGTGTTTTGGCAAATATTTTTGCATAAAACACCACCCTTATTGAATAGATACTTTT
>Ga0310786_10009893_pt1 | contig 12041 bp, 7 predicted proteins | sample AusTroGonzalo_MG_FD_203881 | JGI IMG/M metagenome (GOLD analysis project Ga0310786, IMG submission 203881) | Bovine rumen microbial communities from tropical cattle in Woodstock, Queensland, Australia - Gonzalo_03 (v2) (version 2) | ecosystem: Host-associated > Mammals > Digestive system >...
CGCGTCATCAGCGACACCGCTGAATACGGCTGCTACCTGTTTGCTAACAAGTGCGTTCCTCTCCTCGCTGACTTCATGAAGAACGAAGTCAAGAAGGGCGACGTGGGTGACCTCTTCGGCGAAGGTGAGACCACCGCTGTCGATAACGAAGAACTCATCAAGGTGAACAAGAACATCCGTCAGCATCCGGTTGAAGAAATCGGTGCATGGCTCCGTGACCGCATGAGCGGCATGACTCGCGTTGTGTAATCGTCGCTTTTGCGAATGTCATCCCCGCGTGACGGGGATGATCGGGAATCTCCCTTTTAAAATCTCGTCAGGTATTCCCTGACGGGATTTTTTTATTTGGAACGTTGGGCTTTAAGAGTACAAAAAAGCTCTCCGATAGGAGAGCCTTTTGTTAAGATTTTTTGAAAAGCTAGTCGCCGCAAGTGCCGTATTTGCCGAAGGTGGTAATCTTGAAAGCGTTGATGCTGTTGGGCGCGGCTGTATAATAAAGGTCTATGCTTGCGACCCATTTTAAAATATCGTCTAGGTCTTTTGTAATTCCCCAATTTTCTTCTTGTTTGAAAACGGACCAAAGGAAGTTGACTGTTGTTGTTGTGCTTGCTTTTGGTATTGATACTCTATAATGATTGTATCCGTCAACGGTTGCTTCGTTTTGTGGTACGAGATGCAGTTGAATATCGTCTGTTGCTGTGTATGTTACGCAGAGACCTTTCCAATTGGTAATATCCATACCATCTTTATAATGATTATTTGTATTGAAAGATATAACTGCGTATGGATTGATTTTTGTTCCGTCATTATAAACGAGTTGTGTTCCTAGAATAAATCTTCCCTCAACAGCTTTTTTTACTCTTATAATTGGATTTAATGCGTCTGTACAGTTTATTCCGTTCTCATCGCAGCCTGTTTCTTCAATGGGCCAAATTATTTTGGAGTTTCCGCCAGAAACGAGATTTGTGTTGATTTTGTCTGAATAAGCAAACCACCATCCATGATCGGGATCTTCCGAACCCGTGTTCACTTGCAAATCTCCTCTAGGGCCACACCACATGGCTTTTGCACAGGCGTAAGACGGTTCAACCATTTTGCTGGAACTCGACTGTATTGCTTTTGACGAAGAACTTTTTGGAGTCTCGCTGGATGATGACGGTTCGATTTTTTTGCTGGAACTTGAAGGAACTACACTTGATGAAGATTCTTTTTTCGAACTTGAGCTAGAGGGAGCTACGCTGGAAGACGATTTTTCTGTCTTTTTACTCGAAGAACTTTTTTCTGTGGTGGAGCTTTTCGGGAGATCTATGTTGTCTCCGTTCCAATCATTCCATTTGTCTTTGGAACAAATTAGTGTCTTGGCTGTCTTTTGAACATATGCGGTTTCGCCGATTCGTTTTTCGGTACAGTTTGGCATGTCGTCTTCGGAAGCGTAAACCTTAATGTATTCTGTCCAACGACCTTCGGTGCAACGGTAGATAGCGCTTTCTTTCGAAACGAAGGCTTGTATGCCGTCATATTTCTTGGTACAGTTGGGGAGATTGTCAACGGAGGCGTATTGCTGCATAAGGACTTCTTTTTGCGTCCATTTTTTGTTGCTGCAAACAAAATAGCTCATCTTGTCTGCTACGTAGGCGGAATCGCCTTCGAGTTTTGCTTGACATGCCGGAAGGTCGTCAGCGCTGTTGACTGAGTCTATAATGGAATTGAAATGTTCCCACTTGCCACTTGTGCAGATGTAGGTGATTTCTTCGTCTTCGACAAAGTTTTTCTCGCCTTCGCGGTTCTTGCTGCAATTCGGAAGGGCGTCAAATGTAGCGACAATGTCGGATGTTTTGGAATCCGAACTGGGCGTCGTTTTCCCTTCATTGTCGTCTTTTACGGGGTTGCTGGAATCATCTCCGCATGCGGTTAGTCCTGAAATCAAAGATAAAGCGAAAAGGCTGAGAAAAGCTTTTCTCATGTGTAGTCTCCTTGCGTAAAAAAGAACTTTCTTGAATGTAAAAAAAAACGAAACAATTGTCAAGAAAATATTTATTGACAAGCTCTTTAGCGCGGAAAGGATTTCTGCTAAATAGAATCCATTCCTTCGAATACGATATCGTCTATTTGCAGGTAGGTGCCGCTGTTCGCGAATATGGTGAAAAATCCGATTTCGCTTGCGATTTCGTTAAAATGGACTTGGTAGCTTCCGCTTTCTAGGGCTTCTTCGCCGGGGCGGAACACGACTTCGCGCCATTCTTCGGTGGCCTTGGATTTCCACAATGCTTTGCGGAACATGTTGTCGCCAATTTCTTTGTAGTGTTCCAGAGCTACGGAAAATTCGCCGTCGCCGCGAACCTTGATGCGGATGGCGGTTAGCTGAGACAGGTCGTAATAGCCCGTGTCAAGGCCGAGGTGCGTGCCGAGCAGCACATAGTCGGAGTCGGTGATGTTGTAGCGAATCGAAAGATGCTTGCCGTTGTTGCTGTTTTCGAGGGCTCCTTTGAAACCGGATGCACTATCCGGGCTTACGAACTTTGCGTTTCCGATGGCAGAAAAATACCACCCGTAGTTTGGATAAACTTTAGCAATGTTATTCAAACTATCGCCATCGTCGAAGTCTTCGAATACGAATTCGCGGGAAATTCCTGGAACGCGGAAAATGGTGTCTGCGGAAGTCCCTGTTTCGAGCGTGACGGAGGCGATGAGCGAATCGCCTGCGACGACGTTGAATAAGCCTGCGGGTACGTGGGCGAATGTGTATTCGCTTCCGTTGCGGATGGCGGCGTAAGGAGTCGAATCGAGCGAGATGGTTTCGTAAAGCTTTGCGTAGTCGGCTTCTGCGGAACCTGTGCGTACGGTAAGGCTTGCCGATGGCAAAAGCGGAATTTCCGTTTTGTTCGTATCAAGTGCTGTCCACACCATCAATGAGGAGTCCTTGCCTGCGATTCCTTCGATAAAAGTCTTGGTGGCGAGTACGCTGTCGAGCGTTTCTGCGTTCAATGCGAATTGCGCGATGCCTGCGGTATCGGATTCTGCGGTTCCCAGCACGGACATGTTTTCTTTGGAATAAAGTTTGACGCGTGCGTGTGCGATTGGCGTGCGTGACGCATCAACAACGGTGAGAGCGATTCCGTTCGTGGTTTCGCTTGTCGCTCCGGCGGAATTAGAATCGGAGCATGCCCAGATAAAGGGGGCTAAAAGTGTTGCTGTCAAAAATCGTTTCATCGTCAATCTTTTTTATTCATCATTGGGAACAACTGAAAATTTAATTGATAAACGCTGTCGCAAATGGGGGCGGGCATGGAATTGGCCACGTTTACGATGGCTTTTCGTGCATCGGCGAGGATGTCGCGGATTTTCTGGATTTGCGTGGAATCGAGAGCCATGGTGAGCGTGCTGATGTCGCGTTCCTCTTTAGGCGTTTCGGCGATGGAGCGGTGGGCGAGCTCGGCAATGCTCTTTTGGTATTCGCTGATGGAGGCACTCAGCCAATGTTCTTTTGTCTTGATGTGGGCATCGGTCGGGACTATGCGTCCGTCTTTTCGCGGTCTTGCGAGGCCGAGTTGCAGTAAGGCATCAACGGCGTTTTCCACTTGATTTGCGGTAAGCTTGGGAATGCAGGAATCCCCAAGGGCGGCGGCATGTTCCGGGCCGCGGTAGTTGAATACGTCGAGTGCGGAGCGGATCATGGGGTAGTACCACTGCTGGAAATAGCGGTAGCGCGCTTCGTCGAGTTCGCGGCAAGCCGCAGGCCGCATTTTTTGGAGCGCTTCGAAGTGGTTGCGTACTTGTTCATCCGTTTTGGCTTTGCCGTAGGCGACCAATTCGTTAAAATATTCCGCCTTGCCTTCTTTGAAACGGAAAAATTGCACGAATGCTTCGATGCTTTTCGAGGAAATGTGTCGCTTGCCTTGCAAAATCTTGACCAGCAGACTTGCATCAATATCGACTGCGGCGGCAAAGACTCTGTAACTGAACGTCGGGTCGAGAGACTTTTCTAACTCGTAAAAGTCCTGCAAAAATTTGCGGTAATCGGAGTATTCGTAAATGTTGATTTTGTTTCTTGCAAACATGAGCTACCTGTATTCAAATATATATTTTTTGTCCACATATTGCAAAAGATATGCAAACAGAATAGTAATGAATACAGGCATTAACTGACTGTAATGAGATTTTAACGCTAAAAAATATTTATAGGACTATTGGAAATGTCAACACTAAGGAATTGAGTCTATCGGGAAAATTCCCTCTTTCGAAAAGAGAATTGGTGTTTCTGATAAAGTCCATTCTTTGTAATCTTCTGCCAGTTTAGGATGAATCCATTCGCCATTATGCTTGAGAATTGAAAAAGAGTCGTAAATTCCTTCGGGCACGTTTTCAATTTTGATGGTTCCCGCAGCCACATCGCTTGAATCAATAATTTTCTCTACAAAATATGTTGCGACGTAGATTGTGTCGTTTGAAAGCACTCTTTTGTCATCGCGCCCTATCATAAAAAGCGTATCTCCTACAGTCATTTCAAAGGATTTTACGGAGAAGTAGAATTGTGCGTTTCCTTCGCTTTTTGGGTTGGATTCTACAGTAATGGGGGTGGCTCCGTTTGAATGGATGTAGTAGGATTTTCCTTCGTCGATGTAAAAATCCATCGGATATTTGTGCACGGAACCGTCAGGTGATTTGACAACGAGGGAATCGTAAAATCCGTAGGAGATATTACTCAAATAGGCCAATCCTGTGGCTACATTCTTGGAATTCATAACGAGACTCCAGCCGGTTCCGACTTCTTCAAAGTTGTATATGACGAGCGTGTCGTTCGCGACGCCCCAAATAGTGTGCCCGTAGAACGTCAGTGAGTCGCCAGCCTTTATGCCGAAATCTTTGACAGACAAGTACGAAATGTCGGATAAGCCTATTGTGCCGCTATTTTCTTCGATGACTAATTCGCGGACGCCCGCCGAATCGAGATAGTAAGTTTGTTCTTTATCAATATCTATGTTGGTTGCAAATACGTGAGTCTTGCCATCGGATGTATAGACTGTTACGCTATCGTAGTGGCCTTCGGGGACGCTGTCTAGTATGAGCGTTCCTGATGCTATTGATGTGGAATCTGCAACTTTGCGGTAATCGCTTTCGGTGATGTAAATTGTGTCTCCGATGGTGTCGCGGCGTGACTGTTCTAGGGATACGGTGTCTCCGGCGGAGAGCTTCCAAAGTTCCGTAGGAACGTAGAGGCAAGCACTTGCCTTGTTACCCGTATTTGTCTCAATGAAAATGCCTGCGGAACTGTCTGCTGCATTGTCGCTACAGGCGATGAAATGAATTGCGGTGATAAGGGCGAATGCGATGCATGCCCAATTTGCGATGAATTTGTGTTTTGCGTAATGAATCATGGTTATCCTCCTAAGACTTGTTGCTTTTCGAGCGAGACACTTTGTTTGTCTTTTGATGTTGTGCTATTCTGATCTTGTTTTAAATTGCTGAATACGTGTAAATTAACGTGTTCGACGATTGTCGGTTTTTCTGCGTCGGCAGTAACGATTTGACGGAGCTGTTCCTTGAATTTTTCGGCTGCTTTTTCAACTTTCGCTTGGGCGTTCTTGGAAACGGCAAAGGTAAATGTCGTCATGTCGCGAGATTCTCCGTTTTCGGATTCGAGCGCCTGCTTTGAAAGTTCTAGACATTGTTTTTGAAATTGCAATATCATTTGGCTTTTGCTTTGTTGTACTGTAGCGAGGCTTTCTTTGGTGGGTTTCCAGAATCCGCGCTCGTTGCGTTTTATCAAATCCATTTTTTGCATTAGGGCAAGGCTTGATTTCAAATGCTTTTCGCTGACTGGCGGGAAAATTTTCTGTGCGAGTTCCGTGAGGTCGTCACCGATGTCCAACACTTCTAAAATCGCATAGACAGTGCTGTTGTACCAGTTGCCAAAAAACTCGTAACTGTTTGGATCGACTATTGCTTGGGGAGTCTTGTTCAGGCGCATCATGTCGCTGAATGCCTGGTCGCGAACATCGGCGGTTTTGCCTTGATCAAAGCGGACCATGGCCTTAAAATACTTCGCTTCGTTCGCTTTGAGCCCGATAACTCCGATAAAACGGTCTAGCATGTTGTCGGTGAGTCGCTTGCCTTGCACTACGTCGTTGAAATAACTGCGTGTGTTGGGTAGTCCGAGCTGATTACAAAATTCGGTACGCGAGAACGTCGGTTCTGCTTCTTGTCGCTTTTCTTGGTAGGCGGCCAAGTACTTGCGAAATTTTGTAAAGTCAAAAATGTTTACATACGCACTCATACTACAAAATGTACTAAAATTTTTCAAAAAGTGTAGTACATTTTATAGTAAAAATTAAAATACGGGTCGATTCTGTGATATCCAAAATGTGATATGGCTTAAAATGCGAAAAAAATAATCTTTGCACATTTGCATAATTATTATATATTTAACCCCGATTGTCAGAAAGTGTGTGGTGAATTTATGGAATACCCAAAAGGGGTAAAGCGAGTCGCGGCTTTATTACTTGCGACGTTTGGAATGGCTGTATTTGCAGGAAACCCTGCGTTTGCGATAACACCCAATAAGCTTATTTCGGGTGGGCTCAAGGCTTATACGGGTTCTACGACCACCGATTATTTGACGGATGGTTTTCTGACCAATTGGAAAAGTAGCAGCGAAAAAGAAATTGCGCTGAACGTTGGGGCGGGGCCCAAGAAACTTTTAATCACGTGGGAATCTTACGGAGACTGCGCCTGGGCTACGAATTTCACAAACAATTGCGGGCATAGCGGAGTCGCTCTTTCGAATTTCAAAATTTTGACTTCGGCGAATTCTACGGATGGCACGGACGGCGATTGGACCGAGGCTGCTCGCATTGAGAATAATCCTGTGATGGCTCGCGGAGTGCAGATTGATTTTGATGGCAAGTCTTGGTTCAAGTTCGTGAGCGAAGGCGATGTGGGCAAGCTTCTGGAAATTGAGGCTTTCGACATGACCGATGGCGGAACGGATACGTGGTTTTTCATGGGCACGAGCCTCAGCCAAATGGGAATCAAGCAACAGGATACGGATTCGACAACGGCACAATTGATTCATGCGCGTTTCCCGGATTACACGCCGGCGATGCTCCGTGGCGGCATTGGATGTATCAACAGTACCGAAGTTGTTGCGCATCTGGATGAATATTTGAAATATGCGGGTAATGTCAAGTATTGGGCTATCGAAATGGGCACGAACGATGCTTGGGGCGGTGGCGACTGGGATCTTGATGCTTACGTCAAGAACATGCAGACGATTATTGATTCGGCAAAAGCGCATAACATTACGCCGATTATAGCCCGCATTATGGCGACGAATCCCGAAAAGTCGGGCTGGCAAATCAATCAGGCGTTCCTTGATGCTGTAGATAAACTTGTTGAAGATAACAAATTGCCCAAGGGCCCTGACTTCTATAATTACTTTTTAGAACATCCCGAATTGCTTGGAAGCGATGGCATTCATCCGAATGCAGAAGGCGGTGGCCAAGCGATGCATCACTTGTGGGCGGAGGCTCTGGCTCCGCTGTATGCTGTAGGTGATTCCAGTAAGAGCGGTGGCTCAAAACAGGATTCGACGACCAATGTTCGAAAAGTTGCGCGATGGGCTAAAGACGCTATGCCGCAAGTGAGAGTGCAAGGCAAGGTGATTGACATCTCGAATATTGCGCCTGCTAATCGCGGAGTGACCGAAGTTAGCCTTGTTTCCGCGATTGGAACTGTAGTTGAAAAAATCCATACAAAATCGAATACGGTTCGGTTTTCTTCTAACATCAGTGCGGGACATTACTTTGTTGTTATGCGTAATGCCAATCGTTATAGCGCTATGAAAGTTGTCGTGAGATAGACAATATCTTTTTTCGTCTCGTTTTGGGCATTTTTCAAATCGTCAGCCGTTGGCTGACGATTTGTAACAGGAATCAATTGCGCCCATTTTCAACTGATTCAAATTCGTTAATCCACTGCTTTACCTTCGCCTGCAAAAGCTTTTTGTTCGGTAAATACAGCTCATAAGCCGATGCATAGATGTTCGCGTCCTTGGGCAGGGGCAATTTCACCAAGGCATCCTTCTTTTCCTTGCAGAGCACAATACCGATGGTCGGTTTTTCAAAATCCTGCTTTACGTACCTGTCATAGTAATTCACATACATTTGCATCTGCCCTAGATCCTGATGAGTCAACTTGTCAATCTTCAAATCCACCAACACGTAGCATTGCAACAAGCGATTGTACAAGACCAAATCAACGTAGTAGTCGTCCTCATCAAAAGAAAATCGCTTCTGACGGGCCTCAAAAAGGAATCCCTTTCCCAATTCAAGCAAGAATTCCTGCATTTTACCGATAATCGCTGATTCCAAGTTCGTTTCCGAATACGATGCATCCGGTTTCAATCCAATAAATTCGAGCGTCACCGGATTCTTGATTACGTCTTCAGGCTTTTCGACCACGTTACCCACCCGTGCGAGCCGTGCGACACTCTCCTTGTCGCGACTCAAGGCAAGACGTTCATACAGGCTGGAACCGTACTGTCGCTGCAATTCACGAACAGACCAGTTCCCTGAAGTCGCCTCGATTTCATAAAAACGCCGTTCGTCCGCATTCTTGATGCGCATAAATACTTGATAATGTGACCAAGAAAGAGTAAATTCCGGCATTTGACAGACTCCGTCTTTCAAATTTGATATACACTGTCGATCATTTTCGGCCTTACGAGAAGCCGGAGCGTCAATTTCGTAGACAGTGTTTACGAAATTCGAATACACACAGAAAAACTTTCTACAAAGGGTCAACGTTTCTATAGACCACCCATCGCTAAAGCGAGCTGTTAGACGTTCAGACAACCCCTTTAGCACCTTTTTTCCGTATTCGGCACGTACCTTTCCGGATTGTTCCTCCTCCACAATGTACCGCCCAATTTGGTACTTCGTATAGACCTCGGCAACATTCATTGCCGTTGCCACACGCGCGCGAGCCTGCTCAATCAAGTTCGCTACCTTCTTGAACAGCGACTCCACTGTTTTCGCAGGATTTTTTTCAATGTTCTTAGCCATACAGCCTCCAAGTGGTCACTTTTTTTGACCGGTTGATTTAGAGGCGTCTTTTTATTCCGAAATCGCAGAATAAAAAAAGACGCATTTCTCCATTAGACGGAGAAACACGTCGGGCATTAATGTATCTAATATTCAAAAATGTGGCAAGGGGTTAAATGAAATTTTACATTAACAATCGGGTTGCTTAAATTTCAAACTCATTCCAACTCAAATCCGCCTTCGAGGATGAATTTTCGGAGATAATCGTCGAGCTTAATTTTAACTTTGGGCGTAGGTAGTTTTTTGCCAGTTGTCCTTTCAAAATATTGCTCAGCTGCACTATTATCCTTGACGGAATTTTTCAACGCATCTAAGCGACCATATTCGTTGATGTTTGCTGCGTTAACATCCTGGGCCATCAAGACTCGGAGCATTTCTTCGTCAAAGCCGAATGTTTGGGCAAAACGATGAATTTTATCATCGTGAGCTTTGCCCATATAATCGGTGATGTAATCCCGTAGTGTTTTGCCTTTTTCCGGTTTCACTTCGCCACTTTGGATATCATGCAAGAATATATCTGCATATTTTTGTTCTTCTTGCGAAAGTGTGGCGAAAGTCTTGTGCAATTCGGCTTCCACTTTTTTCAATTCTTCGGCATCGACACCATCTGTTTGCAACAACTTGTAATACTTTTCAAATCGCGAATCCATGTAATCAGAATCAATTTTACCGGTATCAATCGTGGTCAAATAGCCGTCGATATCATAAGGAACATCATCGCTGCCAGAGCCTTTATTTCCGCTAAACAATTCCTTATAACGCATAGCGAGAATCAAATATGTCGTTTCATTTAACGCGAGCGTTATTTCCTGCTTTTTGCTGGAATTGTCAACTTCGACTTTGTATGTCAACTTGTCCCAAACAAAGCCTTGAATTCTTGCTGCTGCCAAGTAGTCGTTAAATTCCCTGAAAAGGCTTGCAAATTTTTTTCTTTCAGTAGGTTCTTCAGGAAGCTTTTCAAAATTCGGTATTCCCGCTAGTTCAAACAAATCTTTAATTTGGGCAAAGAACGAATTCATCTGCAATAGGTTCTTTCCCAATCTTTGAGCAAAAAGACCCAAAGGTTTGTTGCCGGAATACAGCTTTACTGCCGCCTCGATATTCTTTTCCATAGTATGCGGCTTTCTGTAATACTTGATTGTTCCGAACGGTTTTTCATCTTTTCCGAACAATCTGTTCGTGCGGGAGAATGCCTGAATCACATTGGCATATTCAAGAATTTTATCCAAGTACAAAGTGTTAATCCATTTGGAATCAAAACCAGTCAGCATTTGGTTAACAACGATCAACAAATCAATTTGTTTTTCAGGTTCTCGTTCAATTCGTTCGTAAGGTTTCTTGTGGGCAAGTCTTGCTGCGATATCCTTTTTCATCTTCGCCCATGTAGGAATCGTGAACTTTTGTTTGTAACGCCCATTATAGTCTTCAATCAATTCCTTTAGGCCGTTTTCTTTGATTGTAGCTCCTTCTACATTATCGATGCTAGGGTCAAAAAGGGCGGTTACTTTCAAATCGGGTTTTGCTGCTTTAATCCGCTTGTAATATTCCAACGCTTCTGGAATACTGCTGGTCGCGAAAATGGCGTGGAATTTTCCGTTTTGCGAAAGGACAAACCAGTTTTTCAAGATATCTTCAACGACTTTAGATTGATGATTTTCTGTTCTGTATTGAACGAGCGGAACATAATCTTCGATGCCTTTTGTATAAGATCCATCACTTTCATAATGTCCCGCCATTGGAACTTTATTCTTGAATTCCAAGAACTTCTTTTTCTTTGCGGGGTTAGCAAAAGCTTCTTCTAGCGTTTTAGCCTTTGCTTGTTCTAGGGCAACTTCTGTTCGCAAATCATCATCGGCAAAAGTCAAAACTTTATAAGGGTCAAAGCCGAGAACGTTACCATCACGAATGCCGTCGGCAATGCTGTAGCGATGGAGTTCGTCGCCAAATACGGTTGCTGTCGTATTCTTTTGAACCTGATTTTCATCTTGAATAGGCGTTCCTGTAAATCCAAAGAAAATCGCTTTCGGGAAAGTGTGCTTGATGGTCAGCAGCATATCGCCAAAAACAGAGCGATGGCATTCGTCAACGATAAACACAATCCGCTTTGATGTGATAACCTCCAAGTCTGTCGATTTCAGCTTTTTGAAATCTTCGCTGACATTGCTCATTTTTTGAATGGATGTTACAATCAGCGTATCGGCGGGATTATCGCTTTTGAGTTTCCCGATAAGTACTATCGTATCTTCTGTTTCTTGAACGGTGTTCGCTTTTTGCTGTTCCGAAAGCCCAGCACCTGCAAAGTTGCGATATTCCTTGAGTGACTGCGTTCCGAGTTCAATTCGATCCATCAAGAAAACGACTTTATCAGCATCTTTCGAAGTTGCAATGAGTTGTGCTGATTTGAATGATGTCATCGTTTTTCCAGAACCTGTCGTATGCCAAATGTAGCCGCCAAGTTGGTTGTCTCCGTCCCATTTGATTCTCTTTACTTTGGTCGAAATTTCTCTAGCAGCATAATATTGATAGCTGCGCATGACTTTCAATATACCGTCGGAGCCGTCGGCAACAGTGTAAAAGCCGACCATCCAGTGAACCATCGGAATAGAAAGTAATGAAGACGCAATATCTTTCCAGTCGTTGATAGGATTGTTATAGCGATTTGCCCAATGGAAATAGAAATCGGAATTAAATTTTCCTTCGGGGCCGGGATTCGCGAAATATAATGTTTCGTCGGGATTCATGGCGACAAAGATTTGCACCAACGCAAATAGACCCGTAAAAATTCCTTCACCAGCATATTTTTCTATTTGATAAGCCGCTTGGCTTACAGGAACACCGCTCTTTTTAAGTTCGATATGGACGACAGGCATTCCGTTGATAAGAAGCATCAGATCGCCACGACGATCATTGAGAATTTTCGATTTTGTCGGGAACTTGGGC
>Ga0310786_10009894_pt1 | contig 12041 bp, 12 predicted proteins | sample AusTroGonzalo_MG_FD_203881 | JGI IMG/M metagenome (GOLD analysis project Ga0310786, IMG submission 203881) | Bovine rumen microbial communities from tropical cattle in Woodstock, Queensland, Australia - Gonzalo_03 (v2) (version 2) | ecosystem: Host-associated > Mammals > Digestive system >...
TGATCCCACTTTGTATATCCTTTTTCAGGGACTCGATATACGGGCTGTGAAGATAGGCATACGCTTCCATCAGGTAAACGCCGCACTCCTGTGCCGTCAGGAACATCTTTTTGACCTCATCGCTGCTGAGCGCGAGAGGCTTCTCGCAAAGGACATGCTTTCCGGATTTTAACGCCTTAATGACCCAAGGCATATGAAGGTCGTTCGGAAGCGGGATATATACGGCCGAGATCTCGCTGTCATTTATAAGTTCGTCATAGCTTAGGTATGTCTTTCTTATCCCGAATCTTCGGGCATAGCTCTCCGTTTTCCCGGGATTTCTTCCGGCGATCGCGACAAGCTCGGTATCGGAAGCCTTCTTCATTCCGGGTATCATCCCCCACGCGGCAACATTTGCGGTACCCAGGATCCCCCACTTGACTTTGTTTTCCATATTGCACCTCCGATCCGATGTTTTTACTGAGATTATATCATTAACAACAAGTGACACGTTCAAGATAAAGTGATATTCTTATCTCGAATAAGGAATCAGGAGATCATTATGTTATTTTCACTGGCTTTGATCCCGGTAGTCGGGCTTTTATTTTTTATCTATTTCAAGGACAGAAAAGAGAAAGAACCGTTCCGCCTTTTGGTCGCCTTGTTTTTTGCCGGAATGGGCACATCGGTAACTGCGATCATCGCCGAGAATATTGGTCAGACGGTCCTTGAGGTCATCTTCCCTTATACGCCCGTCTTAAAAGCGCTGGCACTTGCGATCTTTATAGTTGCTCCTGCCGAAGAACTCGGTAAATTCCTGGTCCTCAGGCTCATTACATGGAAGAACAGGCATTTCAATTACAGCTATGACGCCATAGTCTACGCCGTATTCGTCTCACTCGGTTTTGCCGCTCTCGAAAATGTGGGTTACGTATTCTCGAGCGGTATCGTGACAGCAGTCGTCCGCATGTTCACAGCCGTTCCGGGTCATGCCTGTTATGCGGTATTCATGGGATTTTTCTACAGCAAAGCAAAAGACGCGAGCATCACCGGAAAGTCCGGAAAATGCTTTATTAATATCCTTCTTTCGATCATTGTCCCGATCCTCATCCACGGTGTCTATGACGCGATACTTATGGGCGCAAATGCCATAGGCGAAGACGTTGCTATAGTGATCGGCGTTGTCTTATGGATCGTTTTTGTCATCGTTCTTTTTATAGTCTCGATAATCATTATCATCTATTCTTCAAAGCACGATTACTGTATCGTCAACGTTCCCGAACAGGGTCAGACGATATACAGACCGGGTGTTGTCGGCGGATGGACATGCAGCTGCGGGACTCAAAACTATTTCAATTACTGTGCACGTTGCGGAAATCATCGTCCCGTAAACAACATCTGGCACTGCCCGAGATGCAGGACTTTATCCACATACAAGTTCTGTGGAAACTGCGGATGCCCCAAGCCGGTAAATCAGTATCCGGCGGATCAGCCTCCTGTCATGAGATAATATCTTATTTTTTCACTTTTTTAGGAACGGTCCGGATCTTGCCTTCAGTAAATCCCATATGAAGAGCTCCGGTCGGACATTTGTCTATGCACTCGCCGCACCTGATACATTCCATGCTGTTAGGATCCTTAGTCGGATCAACGCACATCTGACATGCCTTTGAGCATGCATTACAATTGATGCACTTATCAGCTTTAAATGTCATCCTGTAAATGGCGATCTTATTAAAGAATCCGTATATCGCTCCAAGCGGGCAGACATATTTGCAGAATGGCCGTCTGACGATAAGACCCGTCACGATAAAGATCAGGAGCAGTATAAGCTTCCAGCTGAAAAGAGGGCCAAGTACATTCCTGACATTGGAATCAACAGAAGCGAGGATGATCCCCGCGATAGTTCCTTCAGGACAGACATACTTACAAAAAAACGGGATAAGATCAAATGTCAGTGGCAGGATTATTACCAGAAGAAGTAAGACAATATACTTGAGGTAACGAAGATATCTGTCGATCTTAAAACTGTTCCTCTTGAAAAAGGGGATCTTATAGATAAGGTCCTGCAAAAAACCGAATGGACACAGAAAGCCGCAAACCGCTCTTCCCAATACCGCTCCGAAAAAGATCAGAAGTCCCAAGACATAATACGGAAACTTAAATCTCACTCCGCTCAGGAAACTTTGAAGCGATCCTATCGGGCATGAACCGATCGCGCCGGGGCAAGAATAACAGTTAAGTCCCGGAACGCATACTGATTTGGAAGCGCCCTCATAGATCCTTCCTGTAAAGAAACCCTTGAAATTGGCGTTCTGAATAAGAGTTGCCGCCGCCTGAATACCGAATCTGATCTTCTTCCTATCCAAGGCCAATACACTCCATGCAGATCCTGACGGCCTTATGAAGCACCGATTCAGGCTGCTTCATAAGGATGCCTATGGTGATAAGACATATGGAAACCGCGATCATCAAAGTGGCAGGAACATATCTTTTCATTCAGCGATCATTTCCCCATATATTTTAAGATAAGGTCTTCCCATTCATCATATGATCTGGAACCGACGATCATAGTACTGTCGATACCTTCATATGATGATTCTCCTGTATCGATTATGTTTCCGTTCTTATCGACAAGGATCGTTGTCGGAACATAACCTGTCTGAAAGATATCAAAATCATACGAATACTTCAATATCGGATAACTGACATCACTTGATTCAAGTATATCGTCCACGTCATCTTCCATACTTGTCTCGGAATAGACGCCTATTATAAGAAGCCCGTCATCCTTATATTCCTCATAAAGTTCCTGAAGATCAGGGATCTCGCCGACACAAGGTCCGCACCAGGGTTCCCAGAAATTGATCAGTGTAAGTTCATTACCCGAAAAGACAGACTCGTCATAGGAATTTCCGTCTCTGTCTACAGTACTGAATATAACCTTATCTCCCGTGACTTCATCAGTCTCGCTTTCCTGATCGGAGCTTTTTTCTGAAGAGCCGGTTTCATCTTCTTTTTCCGTCCGCTCTGTCTTCCTGTCCTTTGACTTCTTTGTCGTCTTGGAAGAACCGTCACACGAAGCTGCAGAAAGGAGCAGTGTCGTGCAAATGATCATGGAAATAATCTTTTTCATGTGCTTCCGTCTCCTTAGTAAGTTTATTTGCCTCCCGGCAGATCATTAAAAAGGATAGCATTCAGACCGTCTTTTCATCAATCAGATAGCTAGTCATAAATGAGGCAGTTTTTCCCTGCCATCCTGCTTTGAGTGTACATCAGATTTAATGATTATTTAAGAACTGTTTGAATACAATAGCATCATAAAACAACAAAAAGGGTAAAAAGGCAATGACAGAGAATAAGGGTAATTACATAAGATTCCTGCTCCTATGGGCAGGCGAATTCATATCTTCGATCGGCGGGGGACTTACGAGCTTCGGTCTTGGTCTTTACATATTCAAGACAACGGGAAGCGCAACGGACATGGCTCTTCTCACTCTTCTCGGATTCCTTCCTTCACTGATCCTTAAAGTGCCGGCGGGCGTTCTCGCCGACAGGTATGACAGAAGGCTCCTGATGATGATAGGAGACGGCCTTTCGGGTCTTGGCGTTCTATTTATCCTTATTTGTATGATGAGAGGCGAAGCATCGCTTTGGCAGATATATCTCGGAACAACTGTAAGTTCCGTATTCTCGGCACTTTTGGAACCTGCTTATACGGCAACCGTTACCGACCTTCTGACCAAGGACCGGTTCTCGAGAGCAAACGGTCTTGTATCACTTGCAGGGTCTGCCAGATACCTCTTCTCGCCTGTGATCGCGGGTTTCCTTCTCGCTATCAGCGATATCAAGCTGATACTTATAATCGACATCTGTACTTTCTTCCTTACCGTCATCGTAGCAGCAGTAGTAAGAAAGGGCATCAGGAACAGTGAACACAAAGGCTCGGAGCCGTTCTTCAAGAGCCTGAAGGAAGGCTGGAATGCGGTATCCGGAAACAGGGGACTTCTTCTTCTCATGATCATAACTTCCCTGATCTGCCTTTTCATGGGCATGTATCAGGTATTAGGCGAACCGTTCATCCTGTCTTTCTCTGATTCCAAGACGCTCGGCATCTGCGAGACAGTTGCCGCATCAGGCATGCTCGTGTCGAGCATCCTCTTAGGCATAAGAGGGATCAAGAAGCACTTCGTCAGGGCACTTTGGATGGGACTTGCCGTATCAGGGATAGGAATGTCCATGTTCGGCGTTTTCGAGAATAAGATACTGATATGCGTATTCGGATTTATCTTCTTCGCTTCGATACCGTTTGCCAACAACAGTCTGGACTATCTGGTCAGGACAAATATACCTGACGAGCTTCAGGGACGGGCCTGGGGATTGATCGGATTCATATCACAGTTCGGATATGTCATAGCTTATGGCTTAAGCGGCGTTACGGCCGATACGGTCGGCAAGGTAACGGGAAAAGGCGTCGGAACGGGATCTTCTCTGACCATCATCTTCTCAGGCATCTGTCTTGTCATAATATCCCTTATCATACCGGGGATCAAAAAGATCAGGAAACTCGAGCAGGCTTGATATCAGAACAGATCGAGCATGCTGTCGAGATAGATCTCCTCCCTGACCTTCAGGATATATTCAGGCCTGGTCATGTAGTATAAAAGCATCTCGAGAATGACTGCACTTCCGAGGCTCCTTCCCTCGATCTTGAAGTTACTGAACCCATAAGGCAGGTATCTGTTCAGGATATCATCTGTCCCGATAAAGCAAGGGTTATCCATGGCATCGGAGAAGCGGTATCCCCTTTGCGCACCGGGAGATGTGCAGATATGCTCTTCACATTCTTCCCCGAGACTCTTTCTGCTGACGTTCTCATAACATTTCTTTCTGTCGGTGCAGCCTAAGCTGCAGCATTCGTTACAGAGAAATTCCACCTTGGCCTTCTTATCACAACTTAGCGAATAAAGCAGAGGGAAATCCCTGTTCAACCTGAAATCAGGCACGACATAACGGAAGTCCTCCCTGTCAAGTTCCTTTTTAAAGTCAGCCGGATCCGTCAGGACCTTCGTGGTCGAAGACACAAGGTAAAAACCGGGATAGCATGATTTTATATGATCCGCCAGAAGGTCGGAATAAATGATCACACCGTTTTTTACCCCTTCACTCTTTTCGAAAAGGGCGCAAAGCGAATTACACCTCTTGTCAGTCAGGTGTTCCTCACGGATAAGAGAATTACTGAAGGTAAGGCGCGAAGATATCTGGTACTCCTCCATGAAGGATCTGACCTCACGGATGTCAGCATCGCCAAAGCCCACGCGGCCGCCACCCCAGAGGCAATCTGCCGGGGCTCCGTAGATCGAACCAATCTCGCACCAGTCGTAAAAGTATTCCCTTTTCTCCCTGAAGAGAGGGATAAAGACTTTATACAGGTCAAAAAACTCAAACAGTCCGGGGAGATGATAAAATGCCTTCTTCTCAGTAGTCACGGTCTGACGTTTACCTCTTTTTCCTTTCTCTGACATAACCGATTATATCATCTCCCTGCCAGATCCGTGATAAGATGCAACATATATACAAACGGTCTCGTCATTGAAGTATCACCAGAAAGGAACAAGGTAAAATGAAGAAGATTATATTCCCTGCTGTAGCACTGTCACTCATACTCCTTATGACAGGATGTTCAGGTACAAAGACAGAAAAGACTGACAGCACAACAGAAAAGATCACGGAAGAGACAACGGAAAAACCTGAATCCGGCGATCCCGGCGATACTTCAAAGGAAAACCCCGAAGAACCTATCATGCCGGATAATATGCAGATCTATTATGATTTCCTCTACGGATCGGAGAAAGTAAGATACACAGGTCAAAACGACCTCGGAACAAATCTCAGGCTCGACAGTTATCTTGAGGTAAACGGAACTTATTCCGTCGAGGATCTTATCTCGCTTCTAAGCGTTGATGTATCGGAATATTCATCAGGCATCGTTCTCGATACGGATAATCCATACGAGTACAGGTTCATCGACTGCGGCAAAGACGGCAATCCCGAACTCGTTATCGACTTTAAGTTCATATCGGAAGACTTATTCGGCTTAAGATGTGTAATCAAGGATATAAACGGAGAACTCTGTTTCTGCTTTGATAACGATTACTGGTCAAGAAGCGACTTCGAAATAGACGACAATGGTGTGATCACATCTTACGGTTCAGGAGGAGCGACTGATCATTATAACGGAGCATCATTCCTCGATGCTGACTGCAACTACTTTATATATTACAACTGCTACGACTCCTTCGATCCGTCATACGGTTTCTCCACATTTAAGGACGGTGAATATATAAATATCGACATGTCGGATCTTGACACGACAAACATCATGATCTCGTCCTACTTCTTCACAGATTGGGATGCCGACCGCACGGACTACAATATCCTTACGGTCTACGATGATGACTATAACATCATGGATCCTTCAACATACGAGGGATTAGATGAACTTAAGAACAAATTCGCGCAGGCAGATATCGAACTTTACACATTCGAGCAGATAGATCAGATGCTTATGGACAGAGCAGAAGAAATAGACTTCCCGGGCTTCGGCTGATAAGCTGATCTGCTTTCAATAGTTATTTTCCAGGAACGGAACCCTGTGCCGCAGGCACAGGGTTCCTTCATTTTGCGACGTTTCATAACATAAAAAAACGGGGCTTACCACGTTAATGAGTAAGCCCCGTCAAAATGCTTCTATTAGTTGTTATTAAAGGAGCGGTGTGTCGTTATACTGCGTTCTTTCACTCTTATTGATATGAATGAACATATTATGAAGGAGATTAACACTCGTAAGGATAACTTCACCCTGATTAAGCTTTCTGACGTGCTTTATTGCATAATCGTCAAGGTGGCTCTCTACCGTCCTGATCTCATCATTGAGCATGAGCCTGTGGATAAGTATGGTACCGATCTGGCCAAAGAGGATCGGAGATACATCCTTAGGGATCTGAGTCGTAAGATAAAGGAAGATACCCTTCTTACGTCCTTCTCTTGCAAGGAGTGTCAGACCGCCGTGGAATTCCTTATCGGAATATCTGGACTTGGCATATCTGTGAACCTCATCGATAAAGAATACGAAAGGCTTAACATCATCTCTCGAGATAACGTAATTACTTACGAGGTCGATTACCATACCGCCGATACCTTCTGAAGCACCGAGTTGTGAAGTATCGATATAAAGGCTCGTCTCAGGCTGATGGATAAACTCGTCGATGACATCAAGAAGGTTACGCATGCTCGGATCGTTCGAGAAGAATGTTAAAAACCTCGTGTTTGTCATCTGATACTGGATCTTCTGGATAAATGATGCATTGGAATTAGCTCTCAGTGCATCATAACGGTATCTGAAGTTGTAGTTATTATCTCTGTCAGGTTCGCAGACGGATTCTGCCAGGATCTGCTCCGGAAGGAGCTCGATATTGAAATCCGTGTCGTCATTCGTAACGGAAGCCAGGTTCTCCTGAACCTCATCGATGCTCTCACCGACCTTGGTATAGTAGGTGTCCTGTCCGGACTTCTTCATAAAACGCAAAGAAGTGATAGCCTCCGAGAGAACCGCGCCCTGACTGCTGTTCTCCGTCTCGAAAAGCTTCTCCCACTGCTCCATGGTGATCTTGGAAGGAGAGATCGTAGCATCAACACCCAATGTAAGCTTCGTTACTTCATCATTCGAAAAAGCATTTCTGTACTCACCGGTAGGATCGACGATAAGAGCTTTACGCCTGGTTGTAACGAGCTTATCAAGGATCGCAAGAGCAGTCGTTGACTTACCGCTGTTCGTAGCACCGATACACATAAGGTGACGGTTGAAGAGAGTACTCGGCTTAAGGACAACGTCCGCCTGGGATCTGTTAAGGTATGTGGCAAATGCCGGAAGCGGCTCTTCGTTCTCAGAAGAGAACTCAAGTGAGCTCAGGAATAACTTGTAGACCTTATCTGTTGCAAGGTAGACTTTGTCGGTGATGCCGAGAGTCTTAAAACCTGCGAGTTCGAATTTATTGGACTCAGGTGTCATGAAAGCGATCGTATCGATACTGACCTCATGATAATCGTCTGTCTTCTCGTCGCCGAATGATGCTATGTCAAGGATATTCTTTCTCGAAGCCTTATTCTCGAATACCTCTCCGAGGAAGACTCCGCCGGTGGATTCGACGATAACAAAATAGTTGATGGTGTTAGGACGGAAAGATTTTGTGAACTTGCTCCTGTCAGTCATTACCGCATGATTATCGATCTGTGCGATACTGCAGCTCCTGTATACCTGTGTTACTTTCCCCAAATAATATTCCTGAAGATCTAATCCTTCATACAAAGATTCAAGTCTCATTTTAGCCTCCGCATTGCAAAATACATCGCGCCCCCCAAAAGGGCTATTCCTATTATACTGTGGTTAGATTAAAAAATGGTATATTTTATGTGACGAAAACAAAAATTTTCAACAGAAATAGCCATTATTTCTTCAGAACAATGAACTGATCAGACCAAAATGCTCGAGAAGTATCTTTAATCCCAGAAGGATCAGTGCTATTCCTCCCGCTATCTGTGAACCCTTCCTGTATCTTGAACCGAAGATATTGCCGATACGGACGCCCGCGGCCGAGATGATAAAAGTAACAGAAGCTATCACTATGCAGGCAAAGACAGTATTAATAAACACGGACGAGTTCAGTATATCGACCGGAACGGCTGCAAAAGCAACTCCTACGGCAAACGCATCTATCGACGTAGCCAGAGCCATCAGAAACATCGTCTTAACATTAAACCCGGGTCTTGTCTCCTCCTCGGAGAAAGCCTCCCTTATCATATTCAGACCGATGATAAAAAGAAGTCCGAACGCAAGATAAGGCGCGATCTTACTTATGATACTCTCCAACCCTTCTCCCAGTAAAAAACCAATAAGCGGCATAAGCCCCTGGAATCCGCCAAACCAGATCCCGCATATGAGGCTCTCCTTGAATGTAATCTTTTTTGTCTCGAGCCCTTTGCAGATCGACACCGCAAAAGCATCCATAGACAGGCCTATCGCCAGTAAAAGCAGTTCTACTATTCCCATAACCGCTTAATTATATACTATCCGGCCTGAATATCCAGAAAATTCAATACGGCAGCGTTAAATTCCTCAGGTCTTTTACCCGCGATGAAGTGATCTCCCCTGATAAATACGAGTTTTGAATCAGGTATAGAGGAAGCGATCAACTTTGTATGCTCTTCCTTTATCATGTCGTTTGTCCCCGCTATCACCAGGGTCCCGGAACTTATTCGGGAAAGATCCCCCGGATCTATATCAGGGTCATTGACCATAAGCCCCAGCATCTCGGCATTGAGCCTTGCCTGATCACTTTTGGAAGCAAACTTCGAAGCGATCTTATACCCGATCTCGATCGGTATCTGGGTACTTCGCTTTACTCCACGGGGATCGAGATTACCTCCGTTAAGTATCAGACGGCCGACACGCTCAGGATACTTGAGCGCGAATATCATAGCGATATTTGCCCCGTCCGAAAAACCGAGGATATCCGTCTTGGAGATAGAATGAATATCCATAAACCCCAGAAGATCGTCGGCAAACTGACGTATCGTAAACGGCATATGCCCGCGGGGAGTCTTTCCGTGTCCGCGCGTATCTACAGCAAAGACATGAAAATACTTTGAAAACACATCGATCTGCCCTTTAAAATATCCGCAGTCCTCACCGTTTCCGTGCAGCAGTATAAGCGGGGTTCCCTGCCCCTTTTCGATGTAATGGTGTGTTATATCCATCAGGAAAGGTATCAGTTCTGAACAGGACGAGGTGTACCGCAGTCAGGACAGAATCTGGTCGTGATGCCGGTCTTTCCGCAGGAAGGACAATTCCAGGAATCAGGAGCAGCCCCTGTGTTTCCCGCCACAACATTTCCGAAGCCTTCGCCGACTTTCTGGGATTCACCCATGATCGGATTCAAAGCTTCCTTTGTCATGTTCATTACGCCGCCCATGGCGCCGAGAGTGACTCCGAGGCCTGCTATATCGCTTACTGAACCGCCTGCGCCGGAACCTGAACCGCCTGTAATGCCGTTCTGCATTGCTTCGAGACCGACCTGTCTTGCCGTCTCGTCACGGTAGGTGTAGCCCTTCATCTTCATTTCCTCAGCTTCAGCCTCAGCCTGCATCTTGTATGCGTCTGCTTCTGCTTTGGCCTTGATAAGGAGTGCATCGGCATCTCCCTGAGCTCTTACTGATTTGAGCTGTGCTTCTGTCTGGGCCTCAACGATCTTTCTTTCCCTTGCTGCCTCAGCTTCGGCGCGCTTTACTTCCTCATCACGGACGTTCAGCGTCTTATCAGCAAACTGCTGCTTTAAGCGCATGAAGTTCGGATCGTCATCAGGAGTTGCAATGGATGTTACATAGAATTCCGGCATTACGAGACCGTATTCATCCAAAGTCACATTGATGTCGTTCTTGAGTCTTTCTGACAATACGTCAAGATATGCATCTATCTCAAGGATATTCAGGTTCGCTTCCTTGATTACACGAGCGAGATCGGACTTGACGCGGTTAACGATAAGAGCCCGGAACATGCCAGTTCCGTAGGAAAGTCCGTCGCCTGCGACATCGCTCTGAAGAAGACCTTCGGTGGTTCCTACGAGCTTTATCACGAGTTTACGGGAATCACTGACCTTGATATTGAAGCTGCCTGAAGCTCCGATCTCGATATGGAGACCTGATGCGGGATCAAAGAGCCTTACCTTGCTGTCAGTACCCCACCTGATGCCCATCTGGACGACCATGTTGATGAAGTAGACTTCGGCATGGAATACATTGATGCCTCCGGTACCGAGCTTCATCAGGTCACGTACCAACGGGATATTGTTGGTTACGAGAGTGTGTCTTCCTGAAGTAAAAAGGTCCAGTGCCTTTCCGTTTTTGAAGAAGAGGGCTTCCTGGGATTCATGGACGATGAGCTGCGAGCCGATCGTAAAGTCTTCATTGGGATGCTTATGCGCCAGGACGTCATTACTGCCTTCGTACTTGATTACACTAATAGCTTCAGCCATATTTATAATTCCTTTCTCAATTAATTAATCTTTATCGGATCTGATCCCGAGAGCTACCAGGACCACTATTACCGCGATCGGTGCGACTATTGCTATGATCGCCGCGGTCACGACATTAATATGGAAAACGTATGCCAGAAACAGGTAGATTATCAGAGGGACAGCACAGAGGACCGATATGACCATTATTATGACCGACGGCACTCCGCCTCTGTAAAGCACGTATCCTAAGCCTGCCGAGCAGACAAAGAATATCGGAATAACTGCTCCCATTGGAAGACCTGCTTTTTCCTTAAGGATTATGCAAAGGATCAGCGGAAGTATAAAACTGAACAGGATATCGACCGGGATCATCTTCTTGCGGTTACGTTCGATACCGGCCTTACACTGTCCGATCAGTTCATCCGAATCCTTATACCCCGGGATCTTGGAGAACTCCTTTACCGCACTTCTGTAGGATTTCTTATCGTAATAATCCTTGCCCTTGATATAGACCAGCATCATGTCCGCCCTGCTCCTTCCGTTCTTACAGATCGTGACGAGTTCGGATGTGACTGCGTCATTATACCTGCTGCACTCGCTTATGGCAGACATAAAAGCAATCTTGGCTTCATTAACGGTCGCCTTGTTGTTATTGCCGTTTTCGAGGATATTATTTGCTCTTGTAATGTTCTCTATGATATGTGAGTACTTGGAAAATCCCGGGATCATATCCTGTATCGCCCACTTATTTCCGCAGTGAGCACATACGCATTTCCCGGTAAGATAATCATTTACGATATCTCCGCCGCAAACCTTGCACTTCATCGTAATCGGACTTGCAGTTACTTCTGTCATCTTTTACCCCTTAAGATCCTGTACTCGGATGATGCGATTCTTTTGAACCGCATCTACGAAATTATATCAATATTTCTTGTCACCAGCAATAATACGGTTTTATTTGCAGGGGTCTTCTCAAAAACGGTCAATAGG
>Ga0310786_10009895_pt1 | contig 12040 bp, 9 predicted proteins | sample AusTroGonzalo_MG_FD_203881 | JGI IMG/M metagenome (GOLD analysis project Ga0310786, IMG submission 203881) | Bovine rumen microbial communities from tropical cattle in Woodstock, Queensland, Australia - Gonzalo_03 (v2) (version 2) | ecosystem: Host-associated > Mammals > Digestive system >...
CTGCCGCTTGGCGGCAAGGGATTCAAGGACACCGCGACCACCTTCGAGCGTTGGCCTGCTTCCGCGCAGGGACGACTTCCCGATTCGTTGGTAGGCATGGGCCGCCACACCATGGGGATGTATCTGCGTTTCAAGACCGATGCCGATAAGATCCGCATCGAATGGAAGGTCCAGAATGAGCATCCAAACGATCCTCTCATTCCCGAAGCTGGCCTGATCGGGCTTGACGTGTACGGTTGGGACAAGTCCGCAGATGGCGGCAAAGGGGCGTGGCGCTTCCGCGGAAACAAGCGCTATTGGTCGCGCGGCAGTGAAGTTCCGGGCGTGGCCCAGTTCGGCTGGACGCCAGGAGAGCCGTGCATCGTGTTCCTGCCGATGAGGGCGATAATGAAGTCGTTCCGCATAGGTGTGCCGAAGGGCAAGTCGCTCAGTCCGTACCCGTACCGTGCGCCGGACGCGAAGCCTATCGTCCACTACGGCACGTCAATCGTACATGGCGGTTGCGCGTCGCGCCCTGGACTGGCGTTCACCGCGATCGCCGCGCGCGAGCTGGATCTCCCGTACGTCAACCTGGGTTTCTCCGGCTCGGCTAAGATGGAGGCGAGCGTACCGGAGTTCCTGGCCACGGCAGACGCCTCACTCTACGTGATAGATGCGCGATGGAACATGAATCCGGAGCTGGTGGCGGCCAACTGCATGCCGTTCCTGCGCAAGATGAAGGAACTGAAGCCCGATGTGCCAATGCTCCTCTGCGAAGGCTGCACGGTAAATGCTGCCGGCCGTTGTGACCAGGCATTCCGCAAGGTGTACGATTCGCTCAAGGCCGAGGACCCGGTCAAGTGGCGCAACCTCTACTACTTCACCGAAAAGACGATGCTTCCCAAAGACGACAAGGAGGCTACGCACGACTTCTGCCATCCGAACGACTACGGCATGATGCACATGGGCCGCGCCTACGCCCGCCGCATCCGCGATGTGCTTGATGCCGAGGCACAGAAGAATCCAGACCCGTTGACGGTGGACCTTGACGCGCCCGTCGGCCCCGTCAAGCCGGTCAACGGCGTCGGCCAGCCTCCAACGGTGGGCTGGAACGATTTCCATCTCTTCAAGTACCTTAAGGATGCCGGCATCCCATACTCGCGTCTTCACGATGTGGGCGGCGCTTTCGGCAAGAACCTGTACGTGGACATTCCCAATTTGTTCCGCGACTTCGATGCCGATGAGAACGATCCCGCCAACTACGACTTCACCTTCACCGATGGCCTCATGAAGGCGCTCGTCGCCAATGGTGTGGCCCCGTATTTCCGCCTTGGCATCACGATCGAGAACGCCGTTAAGACAAGGCCATACCGCGTGTTTCCGCCAAAGGACTACGCCAAGTGGGCCCGGATATGCGAGCACGTGATTCGCCATTACAACGAAGGCTGGGCCGACGGCTTCAAGATGAACGTCAAGCGCTGGGAGATATGGAACGAGCCCGACAACGAACCCGAGCCGGAGAAAAGCCCGCTATGGCGTGGCGATTGGGCATCTTATGTAGATTTCTATCGCGTGGCGGCGAAATACCTGAAGGCGAAGTTCCCGCACCTTGAGATAGGTGGATACGGCAGTTGCGGATTCTATGCCGTGGACGGCTCTGGCAAGGTCGTAGAGGCCGCGAACTCCAGCCCCCGCACGATGTACTTTGTGGAGTGTTTCACCAACTTCATAGATGTTGTGAAACGCGAGAACCTTCCGCTCGACTTCTTCTCCATGCACAGCTATTCGCATCCCAGCAAGACGAAGGTGCAGGTGAAGTGGGCGCGGGACAGGCTTGACGAGGTGGGACTTTCCGCAGTCCCCATCTCGCTTAACGAGTGGTTGCCGGAACCGCGCCTCGACAGGCTGGGTACGGCGCGACAGGCTGCGCTCATCGCCGCCCAGCTCGCAAGTTTCCAGAACGGCCCGGTGGCAGACGCCGAGATATACGACGCCCGTTGCGGAATTGGCGCATACTCGCCGCTCTTCAACGGCGTCACGCGCAAGCCGTACAGGGCGTACTACGTGTACATGGCGTTCAACGAGCTGCGCAAGCTCGGCACCGCCGTGAAGGTGACGGGCGGCGCCGACGAACCGGGCGCGCCCAACGGCCTCTGGGCCTGCGCCGCCACGGACGACAAGGGCTGCGGCGCGGTGCTGGTTGCGAACCCGACGGACCGCGCGTTCCGCATGCCGAGCAGGTTTGGAAGATGGCGCGTAACTCGTCAGCGTTCCGTGGACGAGACGCACAATTTTGAAGTGCTGGCGGCAGATGGAACCATCGGTGCCGATACGGTGCTTCTCGCAGAATTGGTCGTAGACAGCGCAGAGAACCGGTAATGGCGAGATGCACAGGTTTCTTGTCCAGACTGATGATATCCACCACGACACTGTGGTTCTTGCAGGCGATGCCGCACGGCACCTGAAGGTGGTACGCCCTCGGCCCGGAGAGGCCGTGGAGCTTTTCGATGGGAAGGGGACTGTGCGTACGTACAGGGTCGACGCATCAGTCTTGACGGCAATAGGCGAACCGCGCAGTTGTCCGCCGTCCCCTCTGCGGCTCACGCTTTTTGCGTGCGTCACGAAAGGTAGTCGTTGGGATTGGACCATAGAGAAGGCTGTGGAACTTGGAGTTTCTAGAATTGTCCCAGTCGTTTCGGACAGGTGTATCGTGCGTCTGGATCCAGCGGAACGCGATGCCAAGGCGGAACGTTGGAGAAGAATCGCCGCAGATGCCGCCCGCCAGAGCGATGCGGCATGGTTGCCTGAAGTATGCAGGGCGGTGGATTTTCATGTGGCGGCAGAAGAGGTCCGCGCCTGTGGAACGGTTTTCGCAGGCGTGCTGGCGGATCCGCCTCCCCCTCCGCTTCAAACGGCGCTGGCGGAGGCTGTTGCGGGTGGCTGCGAAGCGGGGCTTGGATTTTTCGTGGGTCCAGAAGGGGACTTTTCGCCGGAAGAACTGCAGGTTCTGCGAGGTATTGCCATTCCGGTATCTCTGGGGCCAACGATACTGCGTGCCGAAACAGCCGCCGTGTTTGGACTTTCCGTGATCGCCGCCGCCGCCCATGCCATGCTGGCGCGTGCGTCCGTCAGCAGCGGACTATGAAGTCGTCAATGAGGCCGGCCATCAGGTTCTTTGCGATTGCCGTAGCCTCGAGCACTTCTTCGTGGCACAACGGCTTTGACGAAATTCCGGCTGCAAGGTTCGAGACAAGGGCAACCCCCGCAACCTTCAATCCGCAGGCGTGGGCGAACACCGCTTCCGGTACGGTGCTCATGCCCACAATGTCGGCCCCCATGCTCCTGTATGCGCGTATCTCGGCAGGCGTCTCGAACACAGGGCCGGAGGTGAACGCGTACGTTCCCTCCATGACGCGCAGTCCCCGTCTGTTGGCGACTGCGTGAAGCACATCACGCAGATGTTGCGTGTAGACGTCCGACATGTCTGGGAATCGTGGCCCCCATGCTGGGTTGTGCGGCCCCACAAGGGGATTGATCCCTACGGTATTGATGTGGTCTCGGAGTATTACCAGATCGCCAGGGCGCAAGGCCGGATTGATGCCTCCAGATGCATTTGTAAGGAGCACCTTTCCGCATCCCATCCTTCTGGCCAGTTCCACCGGAAGCACAACCGACTCCCAGCCCACGCCCTCGTACCAGTGCCGCCGTCCGCAAAAGGCGGCAATGCGCTTTCCGGCGCGTTCGTACAGCTTGAACTCTCCGGCATGGCCAATGACGGTGGCCGCGCCGAAGCCAGGGATGTCCGCATAGGAAATGTTTACGAGTTGCCTGTCGGCGGTCAGGGCTTCGCCCCATCCGCTTCCAAGCACTATGGCGAGGTCTGGAGCGGACCGGAAACACTCGTCGGGAAGGAAATCGGCCGCTTTGTCAAATATCGTCGAGTTCACCGTATGTCACCTTTCCGTTGTATGCCGTCAAGACCGGCCATGCGGAAAAGCGCATGCCGCCAAACGGCTGGTTGTGTGATTTTGTCCTGAAGGACATTGGTTCTACGGTACGGTTTGCCTTCAGGTCTATGACCGTAAAATTGTCCTCGGGCGATGCGGTTGCATCGCCTATGAGAGTTGCCGGGCCCGTTGTCCAGCGCGCGATCCATTTGGCGGGTGCCATGCCCATCATTTCCACCATTACATGCCATGTTATGGCGGCGGCCGTCTCAAGACCCACGATTCCGTTTGCGCCAGAGCGAAACCCACCTGCCTTCTTTGCGGCGGAGTGGGGGGCGTGGTCTGTGGCAAAGATTCCAAGCGTGCCGTCCATGACACCTTCGCGTATTGCGGCTACGTCTTCTCGGCTGCCAAGAGGCGGAGCCATTTTCCAGTTGGCGTCGTCGGCAGGTATGTCGTCGCAAGAAAGAAGCAGATGGTGAGGCGTCGCCTCTCCTGTGACAGGCAGTCCTTCGCGTTGGGCGTTGCGTATGAGTTCGACCGTCTCCGCGCAAGATATATGCTGGATATGGAGAGCGCATCCGGTCACGCGACATATTGAGATATCCCGCCGAACGGCCTCCACCTCTGCGGCGGGTGGCATTACTGGCAGATTGAAGCGGCGGGCTGTAGGCGAGTCCCGCAGTACGCCGCCACCAAGAAGGGACGGTACCACGGCATGTTGCATAACGGGGCGTCCAAGTTTTGCGGCGCGGCGCATCGCCTCTTCCATTACGCTGGCGTCCTCCACGAACGAACCGTCATCCGTGAATGCCACGGCTCCTGCGGCCGCAAGCCGTTCGAGGTCTGCCACTTCGCGTCCCAGCCGACCTTTCGTGATGCATGCGGAAGGGGCTATGCGCACCGGCAACGACGCGTCTTCGATCTGTTCGCGCAACCAAGCGGAATTGTCGCCGGCCGGCGTCGTGTTAGGCATTGTTGTCACACAGGTGAATCCACCTGCCGCCGCCGCCGCCGCGCCTGTCGCTCGCGTTTCGGCCTCCGGCGAACCGGGGTCTCGGAAATGCACATGGACGTCCCGCAAGCCACCCGGCACGATAAGGTAGCGGCTTTGCCCCCCCAGACGTCTTTGCACCTCATTCAACATTCATGTCATGTCCCGGAATCTAGTCTGGACTTCAGGGCCTTCACTTCGGCCTTCAGCTTTGCAATCATCTTGGGTGCCAGGGTTATCGCCGCAAGATCCTTCATTGACATCGCCGGTGTCCCGATCACATACTTCAACGAGCCATCGAGCGACTGCGGCACCCCGGCCTGCGGTCCCACCTGTACGCCGTCCGCAATCTTGATGTGGCCGGAAATGCCTGCCTGCGCCCATATAAGGCACCCGTATCCAATCTCGGTGGAGCCGGCCACGCCGCTCTGCGCGATAAGTCCCGAATAGCCCTTCACCTTTACGTTGTGGCCTATCTGCACGAGATTGTCGATCTTGGTCATCGGGCCTATGTAGGTGCGTCCTATGCGCGCGCGGTCTATGGTGGTGTTCGACCCTATCTCCACGCCGTCTCCTATCTCCACGATTCCCAGTTGTGGAATCTTTTCGATGAAGACGCTGCCATCTTCCCTGCGGCCGTTGTTGAAGCCGTATCCGTCACCGCCGAGGCGCACCCCGCAGTGGAAAATGCAATCAGCCCCCACCTTGGTGCCTTCGCGGAGAGTGACCTGCGGATAGATGTGCGTACGTGCGCCGATGGAACATCCCTCGCCGATGAATACCTGTGCCTCGATCACGGCTTCGTCGCCGATCTTCGTTCCCTTTTCTATAACCGTGTACGCCCCCACATGGACGTCCTTGCCGAGCGTGACCGACGGATCTATTATGGCCGTTGGGTGAATGCCAGGTGCCCGAACCGGAGTGGGCGGGGCGAAGATCTCTGCAGCCGCCATGCAGGCATGATTTGGGTCGGCAACCCTTATGATCGTGCAGGGAGCTCCATCCATCCAATCCGGAGGAAGCAGAACGGCGGAAGCCTTTGTTGTCTGCACGAGCTTGACATGCTTCACGTCCTTGCAAAACGAAAGGTCTCCCTTGCGGGCCTCTTCAAGGCCGCCACAAGCGAGAAGCTCAACGTCATCCCCCTCTAGGATGCCGCCGATCCTCTTCGCAAGCTCACTTGCTCTCACTATTCTTCTCCTTGAGCGTCTTGCGCTTGGCAGGATCAACCTTCATGGCCTTGAGTATGTCGTCCGTCACGTCAAGGGAATCCTTCGCGTAAGCCGCCATCGTGGCATCGAGGATAAGGTCGAAGCCCTTTTCTTTTGCGTAGGCCGAAATCTTGGCGCGGATATCGGATGTCTCCAGCCTTAGGAGGCGGGTTTCCAGATCGGTCATCTCCTCGCGATAGTGCTGGTCGGCGCGGAGCAGTTCCTGACGTGCGGCGTTGCCCTTCTGCTGCAGAGCCTCAAGCTTCTTCTGCGCTTCGGCCTTGGCCGTGGCGGAAAGCATCGGATTCTGCATGTCGTCGTATGTCTTCTTCGCTTCTTCTGCCATTGACTTGAGGGCGTCCTGCTTTGCCTCCAGCTTGGACTTGTAGTCGTCGCTCGTGGATTTCACGAGGGCCTTGTTGGATTCATGCGTAGGGTGCAGTTCGATCAGATGGACCATGTTCACCGTGCCCACCTTCATGTCGGCGAACGTCGTGAAGCTCGCTATGAGCGCTAGGGCGATTGTTACGTTTTTCATCTTTGTGCCTCTTCCTTCTATTGTCTTTAGTGGCCGGAGATCGGCCGGGACCCGGCCAATCCACGGCGAGTTTGCTAGAAATCATATCCGATGGTGAACGAGAACACCTTCTCGTCAACATCGTCGTCCGGGTCGACGATCGGTGTGGCAAAGTCGAGACGGATCGGGAACTGCTCTATGTCAAGCCGCAGACCTACACCGACGGTCCAGCAGAAATAGTCCGTGGAGAGATCGAATTCGTCCTCTCCCACGCTGCCAAGGTCCGAGATGAACGCGAAGCGGACGAATTTCACGATCGGTATGGCGTACTCCATGTTTGCGCACCAGGATGTCTGGCCGCCCCATGGGGCGTACTTGCCGTGCTTGCCTTCGTGCTTCCAGATGCGGGGCGCGATCTCCCTGTAGTCGACACCGCGGATCGAACGCGGTCCGCCGAGGAAGAGGCGGTCGTAGATCGGGAGATCCCCCGAGAACGCGTCCACGGTCTCGCCACGCAGTCCTACGGAGAACACATGGCTGTATTTCTTCCACACCGTCATGTACTGGCGATAATTGAAGCCGAGCCTCCAGTATTCGTTGTCGCCGCCCACAAGGTCTCCATAGACGTTCGCGCGGTGGCCTTTCTTTGCGAAGAGGAAGCTGTCGCGCGTATCGTCTTCCCAGAACATGCGGAGCGGGACTTCCCAGTTGTCGCCGTACTTGTCTTCTTCCTCCTTGAACGCGCGCCATTCCTCGTCGCCGGTCTTGGGGTTGTACCATTTGCTCTTGGATACGTCGTCGAACTCGATGTATTCCGCCGCCAGCCTGAAGCCGAGCCGCCCCAGCGTCCTTGCCGTGGGCCAGAACTTAACAGGATAGGACAGTTCGCCTGAAAGTCCGCTACGGATGATGTCGTAGTCGTCGTACCACCTCTGGCGCCTGTATCCGGTTACGGTGAATTCGAGCAGACGGTCGAAAAGGTAAGGTTCTGTGACCGACGCTTCGTATGTCTGGATGCGGGGACCGGCCTGCATAAGGATGCGGCCTTTCTGGCCCGCACCACGGAAACGCCAGGGGTTGAACAGGTCGAAATTGGATTCGCTAAGCTCGATCGTGCCGTATACGGAATCGACAGAGCTTGCGCCGATACCGACCATGAAGTTGCCGGTGTTCTTTTCCGAGACTTCGTAGACGAGATCACGCACTTCCGGCTTGCCGTCTTTGGCTTCGCCACCCTCTACCTTCTCCAGATAGTACCGCACGCGGTCGAAGTAGCGGAGATTCTCGAGCCGGCGCTTGCTCTGCTCGGCCTTGTCCGCCAGCATCGGGTCGCCCGGCGAGAGCGTAATCTCGCGCCTCAGCACCTTGTCCTTTGTGTAGTCGTTGCCACGCACAAGAATCCTGTTGATTGCAACTGGCACGCCTTCCTCAACCGCGAATTCCAGGTCGATCACCTCCGGGTTTCCTCCAGAAGGTATCTGCCGCACGGTCACATGGGTATCGGTGAGCGGCTTTTCGCCGGAACCGCAGAATATCTCCATCTGGCGCGCGGCCTCCGCCATCACGGCGGCGCCTGCTATGTCGCCTGTCGCGAGGGTTTTGTTCGAGGCAAGCACAGCGTCCGCCGGGTACTGCTTGGTGCCGGTTACTGACATCTTGCCCACCTTGTACTGCACACCCTCAACGACGGTGAATACGCGATCCACCTTGCCGTCGGGGCGGATCTCTTCCGCAGGCAACGACACTGTGACGTCAAGATAACCATGGTCCCTGTAGTACGCCACGACCTTGTCGCGGGCTTCGGCGAAGTCTTGGTCTGTGGCCGGCGTGTCGCTGAACCAGCCGAGAGGATTCCACCAAGGGTATTGGTCGAAAGTCTCCCGCAGTTCGCTCGCCTTGATCGCCTCATTGCCCTTGAACGCGAATTTGTGTATTTTGCGCCGCTCGCCTTCGACAATATCGAGAGTGACGTGCACCGATCCGGGGGCGTCGGGAATGGGTTCAAGCCTGTAGGATACCTTGACGTCTGGAAAGAACTTCTTCTGGTATTCGTGCTTCACGCGGCCGGCGGCGGCCTCGAAGTCGGCCTCGCCGTAGGCGTATCCATCCTTGAGCTCGGAGAACTTCGTTATCTTTGAGACGCTCCAGTAGTCGTTGCCCGTCACGTTGAGAGGGCCCTGAAAACGGAGCTTGCGCACAACGACATACGTGATGTCAATCCCTTTGGGGCCATGGTCTGCCTTGACCGTTATGTCATCGAATTCGCCTGCATCACGGAGCGCCCGCACGTCGCGTGCGCACTGGGACGGATCGTATTCGTCGCCCACCTTTACCTGACAACGGGCCTTGACGTCCCCGATATTGACATCCGATCCGTCGGACATCTTGACGGTCACGGAGGCGACACGCGCCGCCTGAACCATTCCGGCCATCGCTAGAAGTACGGCCAAAAGCGTTTTTTTCATATCATGCCTTTTCTGTTACGGCACTTGAGCCAAAAGACGGCCCTAGTGTGCCACACGGCGTAAGTATACCATAAATCCCCCTGTTTCTCACTCACAAAACGATTCTCGGAATAGGAAGAGGTTTCCCGCCGTACGATACGGGGAAATGTGGTAAAATGCGCTCCGGCAGGAGGTAGAAAAGATCATGAAATACGTGCTCGTGGCGGTCGCCGCCGTTGTCTTGGCGATACTGGTGTTCGTAGGAGGTTTTTGGCTTGGTGGACGCGGAAATGCTGACCCACTCCCAAATTCGGCCATTCATGACAAAGTGGAGCAGGAATCCATCGGCCTTCACAAGCGGCTTGACAACGTTGATGCGAAACTCGATATATTGCTCAACATCGCCACGAATACGGCTGCTAGGGATTTCGGTCGTCGGTAACGGATATGTTCTGATAGAGGTTCCAGAAACGGAACTTGGCCCCCGTTATCCCTTTACGTAAAGAATGTCGGCTGGTGGCCTGGCGGCGAATGAAACCATGCGGCCTGTGACCGGGTGCGGAAACTCTAGCTGTACCGCATGGAGAAGCTGACGACCCGGCCGGATTGCAAGACGGCGATCCTTGACCGGATCGCCATATAGCTGGTCTCCAACAACCGGATGCCCTATGTGAGCGGCATGTACACGAATCTGGTGCGTCCTTCCGGTTTCTATCACAAATTCGACGAGTGCCAACGACCCATTGCGCTGAAGGGTTGTCCACTTGGTCACAGCGCGCTTTCCCCCAGGGACATCCACCGCCATGCGTTTTGCATCCCACGGTTTCCTGCCGATCGTCGTCTCGATCATTCCTGAAGGAGGCTTGGGGGCCCCATGTAGGACGGCAAGATATGTCTTCGTCACTTCGGCGTGCGATTCAAATGCCGTGCGCAAACGTCTGTATGCCCTCGGTGTCTTGGCGAATACCATTACACCGCTCGTTTCTATGTCAAGACGATGGACTACGCCCGGACGCTCGCGGCTGCCGACTGTTCTCATGCCAGGACGTTTTCTTGCTAGCTCATCAGCCACGGAACCGTCGGTATGTCCCGGCGCGGCATGGACAATCTGTCCCGCGGGCTTGTTTATGACAACGATGTCGTCATCTTCGAAAATCACTTTCATCGCTCATGTCTCTCGTGTTGCGGCATGAATGTCAGCTTCTTGAAATCCCTTCGTGCGCTCAGTCAGGAGTTACGGACCAGGGCGATTGAGGCGGCCGACGATGAGCGCGATTAGAAGTACAAAGGCGAGAAGGGCAATGGCGACGACCGGAAGATGGAACTTGATGAAGTCGTAAAGTTCGTCGAAAAGCGAGTTCTCGCCCGTAGCGTCGGCGGAAATGGAACGCCACCCACGAGCACGAAGCATTTGCGCGGCTTCGCTTGCGGTGGCGAAAACACATCCCGAAGACTTGCATATCTTTATCGCTGCCTCAAGTTCCTCGGCGGCAAAGTTGTTCTTGCCGCTGTGGGTCATCAACACAAGCCAACTGTTGTCTTCTCGTGCGGTCGAGCGAAGGAACCTTTCAACCATCGTAAAGCTGTCATGCGATCTCATGGGGAAGCGGCCGACGTACTGGAAGTGCGTGCCGTCAGGCTTGTTGTCGCCTCCGCGCGAATTGAAGGCCACAGGATAATGTTCTGCGACCATCGATAGGATGGCGCTTCTGTATTCTCGGCCCTTAAAGTTTCCGTATGGATATGCAAAAGAGGACACTCGAAAACCGAGGTTCGTCAGGACCGTATGGGCACGGACGATTTCCTGCTCCATTTTCGCAAGCTGCGATTTGCTGCGTTGGCGTCGGCTCCATACATTCGGGGAATGTGAGTAGGAATGTGATGCTATTTCATGTCCTGCCGACTGGCAGTCCAGAAGCAGCGTCGCCAGGGCGGCATCCCTCTCGACGTTGCGCGCTATGGCGGCAAATGTCACTTTGATGCCATTCCGTTCGGCAATGTCGCGGACGGTTGAGACGGAGGTCACGTTCTCCGTGTCGTCATCGACAATGGTTACGACTGTGGCGGCGTGCGACATCGCGGCAAGACATGCTCCTGCTAGAAAAGAGATCACCTTATTCAAAGAACGAGCGTTCACGCAATTTCTCCAGCACAAGGCGGGTGTATGGCTTAGCACCATCGCCATTGAGGTGATTGGTGTCGAAGAACAGTGCAGGGTTCCCGCTGAAATCGCCATTCAAGCTGTCGTCGAAGTATGGAACCGCATGTTCGTTGCATATCTGTTCCGTCATGACACAACCTGGCATCCTTTTGCCGCCGGCATCGCGGCATACTGGCGGGACGACGACTGCGAGCTTTACGCCAGCGTTGTGACATAGCGCGACAATCCTCTTGAACGCCGCCAGCTTTTCCGGCCGTGGAGAAGGGGGCTTGTCGCCTGGGGAAAAGCCACGCATGCGAATTACCTTCGGCAGAATCGATGGGCGCGGCTTTGCCACAAATCCGCCATGTGCCATCTCACCGTATGATTTGAATGCGTAGAGCATCATGCGCCAGCCATGTGTGTTGAAGCGATAGAAGGCAGATCTCAAGAAAAGCTTTTCGATGGGACCATCGCTTTCAAGATGACGGTCCATGGTATGGCGTCCAGTGCCGTAGTATATGCGCAACATTCCCAAGCGTCCGTTTCCGACAACACGAAGTTCGTCCGGACGTATTGCCAGAATGACGCACTTGGGCTTGTGTTTCTCAAGATGCGCCTCAAGCATGCACTCGCAGAACTCGATCGTCTGGTCATTGGCGCCGCCATTGAAGCACTTGAGGCCGGTGGCACGTTCGAACTCTGCAGGCACCAGGCTGTTCATGCATACGGATGGACCCAGAAGAAGAATGTCATCGTTCGGATTGCGAATCATGTGATCTATCTTGCGATAGTCGCCGGGGAGGAT